>Ga0182021_10002123_pt1 | contig 23114 bp, 14 predicted proteins | sample 612E3MmetaG_FD_120493 | JGI IMG/M metagenome (GOLD analysis project Ga0182021, IMG submission 120493) | Permafrost microbial communities from Stordalen Mire, Sweden - 612E3M metaG (Illumina Assembly) | ecosystem: Environmental > Terrestrial > Soil > Wetlands > Permafrost | place: Sweden... | reverse complement strand
GGATCTCCTGGCTGACCGGATGATCCGACCGTAGGACGATCACGTCTGGCTGGATTCCGATGCCTCGCAATTCCTTCACGGAGTGCTGCGTCGGCTTGGTCTTCAGCTCGCCGGTGGCGGCCAGGGCCGGCAGGAGCGTGACGTGGACGTAGACCACGTTCTGGCGGCCGACGTCCTTGCGCATCTGGCGGATGGCCTCGAGGAACGGCAGCGACTCGATGTCGCCGACGGTTCCCCCGACTTCGACGATGACGACGTCGGCCCGCCCGTCGCGGGCAAGCTGCTGGATCCGCTCCTTGATCTCATTGGTGATGTGCGGGATGACCTGGACCGTGCCGCCCAGGTAGTCGCCGCGGCGCTCCTTGCCGATGACGGCCTGATAGATGCGGCCGGTCGTGACGTTGGAGAGCTGGGAGAGATTTTCGTCGATGAAGCGTTCGTAGTGGCCCAGGTCAAGGTCCGTCTCGGCGCCGTCGTCGGTGACGAAGACCTCGCCATGCTGGTACGGCGACATCGTTCCCGGGTCGACGTTGATGTACGGATCAAGCTTCAGGACGGAGACGGAGAGGCCTCGCGCCTTGAGAAGACGACCGATGGAGGCGGCGGTGATTCCCTTGCCCAGAGAGGAGGTGACCCCTCCGGTCACAAAGACATACTTCGCCATCGCGCGCTTCTCCTCCGGGGGTTTTTCCAATTCTAATGACGTGACGCCCCGACCGCAAACCGGACGCACAACGTGCGCTCCCAGCCGAGGACGCGGCCAGACGCGTGGACCTGCGAACCCGGCCGCGTTCGTGAGATGGACTGCCCCCATTGCCTCCCGCGGAGAACCAGAGTCCCGCCAGCGAGTGCCCTCGCGACGCTACGTCAGCCGCCGCGAACCCGACCGAATCCGTCAGGCGGCCCTCTTGTGCCCCCTCGCGACCGATATGGGCGCATCGGATTCGCCCGACTTCTTGGCCTGCGCGTTCGGATCTGTCTGACCGTCGTCACGGGACAGCTTGAACCGCGCGGTGGCACCTTCGAGCTCGCGAGCGATCAAGGTGAGCTCGGCAGCTGAATCGTTGACGCTCTGGGCGTGCTCCGAAACTCGGCCGGTCGTGGCCGAGACTCGCTCGGCTGAAGCGGCGTTCTCCTCACTGATGGCTGCCACGCTTTCGACGATCTCGAGCGTCTCGCGGATGCTGCTGGCGGCCATCTCGGAGCGATCCATGTTGTCCTGGACGACCGCCGAGACGCCGTCGATGGCGGCAGTCAGGTCGCCCATGACATCGGCTACGGTCTGGTTCGCCTGGGCCATCTCGCCGGTCTGGCGGTGGGTAGTCTTGGCCGAGTCGATCAGTTCGTCGAGGGCCTGACGGGAGTTCTGCGCCAGTGAGGAGCCGTCGCGGACCTTCTGCATTGCGATGTCCATGGCTTCGGCGGCACGTTCGGCGCTGCCCTGGACGGCCTGGATGATTGCCCCGATTTCCTTCGTGGCAGCTGCCGACTTCTCGGCGAGCTTGCGAACCTCGCTCGCGACCACGGCAAAGCCCTTGCCTTGCTCGCCGGCGCGGGCTGCTTCAATGGCGGCGTTGAGTGCGAGCAGGTTCGTTTGGGCGGCGATGTCCTCGATCGTGCCGACGATCTCGCCGATCTGCTGGGCCCGTGAGTTGGTCTCCTGGATCGTCGCCGCGGAAGTGTCCACCGCGCTCTCGATGGATGCCATCTGCTGGAGGGTCTGACGAATCGCCTCCGAGCCGCGCTCGGCCGTGGTGACGGACAGGAGGGTCGATGCGACGACGGTCGCCGACGTGGAGCCTGCAACCTTGACGGCATCGTCGATATGACCGGCGGCTTGGGTGAGGCTCTCGGCGGCTTGTGCCTGTTCGCGGGCCCCCCTGGCGATTCCCTCAACCGACTGGGCGATCAGTTCGATGTTGGCGTTGGCACGGGTCATGGCCGTCGCCTCACTCGTCCCGGCAAGGGCCATCTGGGCGATGTTCTCGGCGATCTCCTGCGTGGCGATACCGGATGACGCGGCCGAATCGGCCAGGTTGTTGCTGACCGACATGAGCTTCTGGGCGCGGTGAGACAACTGATCCATCAGGCCGCGTAGGCTCGAAGACTCCGAGTTGAACGTGGCGACCGGCACGCCGGCGGCGACGACGCGGTTGATGCTTTCCACGAGCCCCGTGTCGATGATCGGCGTCGAGATGGCATCCCAGCCCTTGCCTGCCAGAGTCTCGATCGCCTCGGCCCGGATCGCCAGGTTGAAGGACTTGGTCGGCTCGGGGCAGATCCACTCCACCTCGGCGTTGAATGACTTGAGTTCGGCCGCGGCCGCGACCACGCCGGCCCTGACCCCTTCCCAGAAGGCAGCATCCTCCAGCCCGAGCACGGCAATTCGGAGGTACTTCTTGGACGCCATCATCGGCTTGGGCCGGCGCGCCGCGATGGCCTCGGATTCGATCGCGCCCTGGCCGACCTTCCAGTACTCGCCACAGTTGGCGGCGGTGACCATGTCCATTGCCGTGAGCATCCGGGAACTGGGCGGCCGCCATCCGGCGGCCAGGTAGTTGAACAGATGAATGACGGGATCGTGGCCCTGAGCAAAAGGATCCTGGCCGATGACTGCCGTGATGACGCCCTTGACCACATACGGCATCGCCTCATCGGTGAGGTCGTGGCTCAGGATCGTGACCTTGCCCGCCATTCCCGCATCGGCGACCGCCCACGCGGCCCCACCGCCGGCCACGGTCACATAGATGCCTGCCAGCCGCGGGAAGCGCTTCAGCGCGGCGGCCGTGACGGCCCGCATTCCGGGCAGGTCGTACGGGCTCTCGACAGCTTCGACGATCTCGACCTCCGGATACTTCTTCAGGAGGATCCCCTCAAGACCCTTGCGGCGCAGCTGCAGTCCGGCATGGCGGAACGACGCCGTCACGATGAGCACCTGGCCCTTGCCGTTCAGCCGCCGGCCCATCTCCTCGCCGCACTTCTGGCCCTGGAGGTATCCATCGGGTCCGACGTATAGAAGGCGGCGGCAGGCCTCGTCGGTCATGCTGTTAAGTTGCGCGGCACCCTCGGCGAGCCTGGCGACACAGCTTCCGATGCCATCGGCGAGGCGCATGACTTCGGCAGTTGCCTCGATTGCGACCGGCTCGGACCGCATCTCGACTTTGGCGGTGAGATCACCCTCGGCGATGGCGATCATGGCATTGGAGAGGGCCGCGGTGTCCCCTTGAACCACGGAGAGGACAGAGTCGATCATGTGGTCAAGAGGCCGCGAGACGGTCACGACGTAGATCACCCACGTGACGCCCCATCCGAGCGCCATGCCGAGCCCGAGAAGCAGCAAATCAGGCCCGGAGGTCACGTGAGACTCAAAAGCAATAGCACCGACGGCAATGCATGCCAGCGCAAGCCCGAACGCCGCGAGCACTCCATGGCGAACGAGCATGAGACGAAGGGCGGAAATTGAGGTGAAGGCGTTTCTGGATCGCATGCCTTGCTTCCTTGATGCGCGTTGCGGGCATGGCACTTGCCCGGCCGCCCGGCGCGGTCCCGTCGATCGCCTGCTCTCTCCCTGCGACAGGGTTCGCAGGGTGGGTATCGGTCGTTGTGGTGCGGAGCTGCACCCCTTCAGATTGAGGAATTGGCCTCATCCGGCGATCGGGCCAAACAGCCGGGACAACGGCTGCCGTCCTCCGTCCCGAGCGGCGCGACATCGCCCCAAGGCGGTATCTGTCAGGCGGTCGGGCCGCAGCCTACTCCGACGGCCGAATTACGACCTTCAGGCCCTCGCGAGCCGCGGCGGCAGCGAAGGCGGCCTTGTGCTCGGTTAGCGGATAGCTGCCGGTCACAATCGAACGAAGGTCGGCCAGGCCGGACTCGGCCAGCCGTATCGCTTCCGGGTAGACCCGGTTCATGCGGCGCGAGAGCTTCACGGTGAGACCCTTCCGGCGGGCGGCCGAAGCAGTGAAGGTCGTGTGGTCTTCAGATGGGATGCCGACGACAACGACCGTTCCGCCCGGCGCGGCCAGCTGGATCGAGGTCTCGACCGAGTCGTCGACGCCGGCTGCTTCGAAGGCCACGTCCACGCCGTGGCCGCCTGTCGCGGCGCGAAGCTCGACTCTCTCTGCGCCGCCAGAGACGAGCGCAGTATCTGTGGCGCCTGCGGCGCGGGCCGCCTCCAGCCGATGTGGCAGCAGATCCGTGGCCACGATCGTCGTCGCCCCAGAAGCGCGGGCCAGCTGGATTAGGAAGAGGCCGATGGGCCCGCACCCAAAAACACCGACGCGTTCCCCGGGCTTGATTCCGCCGAGGCGGATGGCGTGAAGACCCACGCCCAGCGGCTCCAGCATGGAGACATCCGCATCGCTCAGGGAATCCGGCACCGGGATGAGGCTTTCGCTGGGCCAGGCGACGAACTCGCGGAAGGTTCCATCCGTGGCCCCGTCGCCGGCAAAACGGAGAGCGAGGCAGAAGTGCTGATGCCCGGCCCGGCACTGTTCGCATTTCTCGCAGGGGATCGCCGGATCTATGGCCACGCGCAGTCCGGCGCGCGGACCGGACTCGATGACACCGGCGGCTTCGTGGCCCAGAACGATCGGGCGGGAGAGTTTGACGTCGCCGATGCCCGACTCGGAGTACCAGTGGAGATCCGAGCCGCACACACCGACCGCGGTTACGCGCACGAGCTCTTCGTCCGAACCGGGAACAGGCACAGCCTCGTCTACGAGGCGAAGATCGCCGGGACCGTACAGCCGCAGGGCCTTCACTTCGCGGCTGCCGGGCCGCCCGCCACGCGCAGCAGCTCCCGCTCGGCGGTCTTGGTCCAACGCCCGTCATCCAGTGCCGCCGCGACGGTCGGGAAGTGCTCGCCCAGTTCCGACAGGCGCACGAGTCCCAGGTCCGGCAGAGACGGGTACACCATGATCTTCCCCGAGGCGGTCCTCGCCTCCACGGCCGCGAGAGCATCGGCCACTCCCTCAAAGCCGCATACGGCATCGAGGGAGATGTTGGTGTCCAACTCGCCGCTCTCCACTTTGCGGAGGACGGCCTTCATGTCGGGAATTCCGGAGCCGCTCGTCCCGAGGAAGTAGCAGCGCTGCCCGATGTATCGGTCGAGATCGATTTGGGCCCGCGTTCCGGTGGCGAAGCCGGCGAAGACGTTGATCCGACACCCCGAACCGGCAAGCGCAACCGCCTGGCCGACGAGGGCGGGCGCGGGAACCATCAGCGCGATGTAGCTGAAGCCCGGCGCAACCTCCGTCGTACGCGAATTGACGACCTTCAGCTCGACCCCGCGCGATCGGGCAATCGGACCGGCCGCCCGCTCCAGATGTGCGAGGCGAGAGTCGTCGATGTCGATCCCAGCGATCGAGAGGTCCGGCCAGCCCCCGGATGCGGCACGCACGACGTGCATCAAGCCCATCGGGCCCGCGGCGCCGATAACCCCAATACGGTCGCCGGGGCGGACTTCGCCGTCGGCCGGGATCGTGGCGTAGCCATCCAGCGCGGAAGAGCCCGCGGTTCCCACCCAGCGGGTCAGGTCGTAATGGACGCGGCCGACATCGACCGCGACCGGGCGCGCGATCGCGACGCCGCCGGTCACGATGTTGATCAGGCCCTTGAAAGCCAGGCAGTCCTGGAGCGCCTCGATCGTGTCCGCGTCCGCACCGAAGTAGACGATGTCATCGAAACCTGCGTGCGGAAGGTCCGCAACGGACTCAACCGTGGTCATAACGAAGCCGTTAGAGGCCAGCGAGGCAAGCGCCCCGCGCTGCAAGGTATCGGGCAGGAGCGAAGTGACCGCGCTCGATTCGGCCTTCTCCATCAGGGCGCCGATACCCTCCAACCGCCGGCCCGTATCCGCGACAACCAGCAACCGCCCTTCGCGCAACGGCTCTTGCCGTTCCGCATAGACGTACGAGGCTTCGACGCACGCCCACGGCTCCACGAGCGCAACCGCGGAGGCTCCCGACTCCTCGCCTACGGGAATGAGGAACCGTTCGTCCGTCCCGGGCTCGATGATCATCCGCTCGTCGAGCAGGACGTACTCCTGGAGTCCGCCCTCAAAGTTGTAGCCGAAGGCGGCGTTGGCCGCTGCCGTTGGGAGGTGCCGGTAGTCGGTCTGAATCAGGCAGCGCTCGCCGACTCGATGGCGGCGGACCTGATTGCCCACAGCGACGATATGCCCCACAGGCTCGTGGCCCGGGACCGTCGGCAATGTCCCGGGCACATAGGAGGGGATCTCGGCCAGCACGTCGGGCGCCAGCCCAGACAGAACCTCGCTCTTGCGCGGGTGGCTCGTGAAGGCGTGCAGGAGCTTCGTGTCGGAGAAACAGATCCCAACCGCTTCCATCTTCACCAGAATCTGGTACGGCCCCGGAACTGGGACTGCCTTGGCGCGGTTATGCACGGTTCGACCGGCAGCCACGATTTGGATCGCGTGCTGGGTCGCAGGTATGCGCGGGTCGTCCGCACCCGGTCCGTTCAAGCTTCTGCTCCTCACTATCGCAGCATCACCTGGCCGCCGGTGACAGGAACCGCCTGGCCGGTTTCGTACTTCTGGGCGACCACATAGTAGAGGGCTTCGAGGACATCGGCCGGCGTGCAGCCTCGACCCATCGGCACCTTGGCTTCGTATGTGCGACGCACATCCTCGATGGTCTTGGCGCCGGGCACTTTGCCTTCGCGCAGATACTGCACGAACAAGCCGTTGGCGGGATCGGACCAGAGCGGCCCGTCCAGGAAGTTGCCGGGGCAGATCGCGTTGACCTTGATACCGTCGCCGACCAATTCCAGCGCGAACGACTGCGTGAGGCCGATCCCGCCGAACTTGCTGCCTGCGTAGGCGCTGTTGCGGCTGGATCCGGCCAACCCCGACTTGGAGTTGATTTCGATGATGTCGCCCCAGTAGTCCGGCCGCACGCGATGCTGGCGGGCGAGGATCGGGGCGGCATGCCGGACGCACAGGAAGTAGCCGCGGTAGTTGACGCGCGTCACGGCGTCGAACTCGGCGACCGGCTGAGCGGTTACCGCGCCCGCGCGGAGGATGCCTGCGTTCGAGACGAGCACGTCGAGGCCGCCGTAGCGCCGAACGACCTCGTCGAAGCAGGCGGCCACGGACTCGTCGCTGGTGACGTCGAGGACGACGCCGGTCGCGCGGCCGGCGCCGAACTGGGCGGTCAACGCGTCGGCTTCGCGGGCAGCCAGCTCGGCATTGATGTCGGCCAGAACGACATGGCCCCCCTGGGCAACGACGTCTGCCGCGATGGCATGCCCAAAGCCCTGGGCCGCGCCCGTGACCACGACAACCAGTCCACAGGCCCGACCGCGCGACGCCGCACCTGCGGCACCGTGACGGCGATGCGGCTGGGTCTCCCAGGGCTCGACGAATGCTCGCTCGGCGTCCGCGAGAGGGCGGACACCACCCATTCTGTGCGCCTGCGCCGACACGCTGGCCGCGGCGAGGTAGACCTGCCGAACCGTCTCGGCCTGAGCATACGAATCGGCTGCCGCGAAGAACCCCAGGCCGGGCACGATGACGACGACCGGGGCTCCGGCACCAGTCGCCGTCCGCGCCGCAATCGCGCTCGTCAGGTTTTCGGCCAGTTGGTCCGGCGCCGTGCCGTCCGGCACGTCGACAACAAGCGGCGACGAGCCCGCGTAGACAATCTGATCGGGTGTCAGTGGGCCGGCCATCGCCAATTCTCGGCCCAGCGCGGAACCCGCCAGCGAAACCGCCAGCGGCGAGTCATCGAAGGTGACCACCTTGAGTCGGTCGCCCGTCGCCAGAGCGGCTCGCAGAACCGGGCCAACGACATTTAGCGCCGCGCGGGTGTTGCCGGCGTCGAGCCGCACGACTTCGCCCCAGTCGATCGCCGGGAGCCCGGCCAGGTGGGCCCCAATGGCCGCGACCAGTCGGACGGAGGTTTCCTCTATCTCTGCAGGTGAATTGCCCGCCACGACAAGGCCGTGGTTCTGCAGAAAGAGCGTTCCAGGCGCGGCGGATCCGGTCCGTTCCTGGTAGTCGCGCCGGACGTCGCGGATGACTCGCGCTAGCGGCAGGCCCGGGGCCGCGTACGGGATCCACAGGACGCTCGCGCCGAAGAGCTGCTCGGTCAACTCCGCACCCCGCTTCGCGCAGGTGACGGCGTTGACCGTCGTGGGGTGCGTGTGCAGGACGAATCGCTCCGGCAAGAGAGTGTGAAATAGGCATTCCACGGACGGGCGTCGGTCGTCGTGGCGGCCGACTCGCGCGGCCATGGCAACCTGCATGATCTCGTCCGTCCCGCTCGCGACCGGCCGGCCCGGGGCGGCGTCGAGCCACTCCATCAACGGCTTCATGTCGAGCGCGATGACCGACTCGGCAGTCAGGGCCGCCAGCGGAGTTCCGCTGGACTTGATGTAGAGGACCCCGTCCGACTTGACTGAGCTGTTGCCGCCACTCCCGCGCGCAAATTCCGGGTCGTTGCCGAACCGGCTCGAGAGAGCGACGAGGTCGCCCAACTGGCCGGCGATGGATGGCCCGCCCGGCGTCAATTCGTTGCTCATGATTGGACCCTCGCCGATCGGTTGGTGATTAGATCGGCGCCAATATGGCGGAACGATCCGATACGCGCTTCCACGTCCGAGAAACCAGCAGCCGGGCGGCCATCGGAATCGACGTATCCCGGCTTCCCGGTTGCGGTGAGTTGCTGGTGCGCCGCGACCACGCAAGCGCCTTCCCAGAACGCCTCTTGCGAGGCCTCCGACATGGGCTCGCCGCCAAGAGCGATCGGCTCGAGCGGGGTCATTCGCTGGGTGTTGTGTTCCGTGCCAGCCATGACCAGTATTCCGGCCCGACGCAGCACGCTCACGTAGCGATCAATGACCGCAGCCCGGTTGCGCCCGGGTATCAACTCAGCGCAGTAGATGCCGCGACGCAGCAGACGATCCGCCAGCGCCTCCGGCGGATCCTCAAAGGCGCAGATCGGGGACGCGCCGTCGGCCAGGATCGGGTAGCAGGGCATTCCGCCCAACTCGAGGATGAGCCGGTACGCGTCGCCGAACGACACGGCTGCCTCGGGAGCGAACGCCGGTCTGCCGGCCTTCATCAGATTGGAACGGATCGCCTCTTGAACTGCCACAGCGTCGGTCGTGTCGACTTTGACCGGCGCTCCGAACAGCCGTTCGAGCACGGCAGGCCGATCGTCCGGCACGACATCGCGGAACAGAACCTGCTGGAACGCCCCTGCGACGTGGCGCTCTTGCAGCGCGACCCACTCGATGGGGACGCCGCAACGCTCGGCAACCGACGCCGCTATCTGCTTGTCGGTGACGCTGCCGTCCAGGCCAACTTGACCGAACCGCGCCGCGAGGAGCGTCGTCATCGTTTTGATTCGGTCGTCGCTGGCGGCCCTGATGGCAGCCATTCGGCTCGCTGCGGAAGGGATTGGCGGGTCGATTCGAGTCAGCGCCTTTCCGCACAGGTACAAGCGGTTGAGGTTCGTAGGATCGTTGACGAGCATTCCGGCGCCCGGCAGATCGTCCACCAGCGTGATGATCTCAACGCCAAAGAGCGGCACAACGCCCGCGGCCGTCGCTGCCGACGCGAACCGACGATAGACGTTGAAGTCGTGGTAGTTCGATGCGCCGATCACCGCGACGCCTTCCGCGGCGGCCATCTGGACGGCCTCCTCGGCCGAGGCGAACGCTGAGAAGTTAGGCGGCAGATGAACGTGCGTATTGACGATCGACCTTGCCGATCCCTCTTTGAGCGCGCCGCCATTCAGGCGATCAATGTCGTTCATGATTCCCTTCGACCGATAGCGGCTTGCACGTCAGGCCACCGGGGTTGAGGCGTTGCCAGTCGGCTCATAGCGGCGGAGCGGCTGCGTAGCCCGGATCACCGAGCGCAGAGTCGCGAGGTCGCCGCGGATCAGTCCGAGCGCCCGGGCCTGCACCAACACGTTGCCCAGGGCAGTTGCTTCCACCGGACCCGCGACCACGGGCAGGCCGCAGGCATCCGCCGTGAGGCGGCATAGAAGCTCGTTGCGACTCCCGCCTCCCACCACGTGGACGACGGTGACCTCATGCCCCGAGATCCGGCGCGCGTCGGCGATGCAGCTGGCGAAGGCGCGAGCCAAGCTGTCCATGATGCAGCGAACCAGCGCCTGCCTGGATTCCGGGGCCGGCTGATCCGCGGCCCGGCAGTGGTCGGCGATGCGGGCCGGCATGTCGCCCGGAGGCATGAATGCCAGATCCTCCACGTCGATCACGGGTCCGCCTCGAGGCAGTTCCGCGGCCGCGGCCAGGAGCGCCGCCAGGTCCACGCGGCCGCCTTCCCGCTCCCAGGTGCGGACGGATTCCTGGAGCAGCCATAGACCCATCACGTTTCGGTGATAGTGGATGCGCCCGTCTACACCCAGCTCGTTGGTGAAGTTGGCCTTCTGGCTCTCCTCACCGAGCATCGGCCCGCCGAGTTCCACGCCGGCCAGGCCCCACGTTCCGCATGAGATGTACGCGAAGCTATCGCCTTCCGCCGGCACGCCGACCACGGCGGAAGCGGTGTCGTGCGAACCCACTGCCGTGAGGACAAGGTCCCGCGGAAGGCCCGCATCGGCGATGACCGATTGTCTGAAGGCTCCGAGCGGGTCCCCGGCGCGGACGAGCGGAGGAAGGATTGAGGTCGGCAAGCCGAGTTTCGCCACAAGATCCAGAGCCCAAGTGCCTGCGACCGGATCGAAGAAGCCGGTAGTGGATGCGTTCGTCGCCTCGGCGTGAATCCCGCCGGCCAGCCAGAACCCGATGAGATCCGGGAGCAGAAGCATGGCGTCGGCCGTTTCCAGCTCCGGCTTTCCGAGCGACGCTGCCAACTGGTAGACCGTATTGAACGGCATGAACTGGATGCCGGTCCTGGCGTAGAGACGATCTTGTGGGACGGTCGCGTGTACCCGCTCCGCCCCGGCCGCCGTCCTTCCGTCGCGGTAGTGATATGGATTACCGATGAGCCGGTTGGTGCGATCCAGCAGTCCGTAGTCCACACCCCAGCCGTCTACCCCGACGCTCGCCAACGAAGTGTCCATCCGGGCAGCGAGGCGCAGTCCTTCAGTGATCTCACGGAACAGCCGCAGCACGTCCCAATGGAGGCCGTCCGGCAGCGCGACCGGATCGTTGGCGAATCTGTGGGCGTCTTCGAGTTCCAGAGTGTTTGGGCCTACGCGGCCGACCATCACGCGCCCGGACGAGGCACCCAGATCGACGGCCGCAACTGCGCTCCTCATGGCAAGACTGGGCCGACGCCCAAGGCCGGGCTGTCAGTGCTCAAGCGCCCCAGCCGGCCTGCTGGCCACCGAGGCGTTCCGCGGCGATCGCGTCGGAATTGATCGTTCCAAGGGCCGTACCTTGGTCTGCCGCGTGCCAGATGGCCGCGCCTGCAGAGCGACTGTATGGAATCGTCGATATCACGGTCGTCTTCGTCCTTGTCGACCCGGCTGGCGGGCCCGATGTTGGCAGCGGTCCAGGATGGAGCGAGCTCCGAACCAGGGCGCATACGGTGGCTATTGCCAGCTTGCCACAGGTTCCGATTTGTTTCAATCTCCTCGTTGACAGTTCGATTGCTTCTCGTCTACGGTGTCAATAGTCGGGCATTTCTTCGATGTAGCCCGCGAGTGCAGCATCGCCGAAAGTGAGCCTGCCAGATGGAAACGGGCGAGAACCGGGACGTGTTTGCGCGAGAGCGCCAGCAGGACATCGCCCGCAGCGTCGAGGAGCACGGCCGAGTACGCGTGGCGGACCTGGCGCTGAGGTTCGCCGTTTCCGAGGTGACGATCCGTAAGGATCTCCGCGTGCTCGAGACCGAGGGACGAGTGGTCCGAGCTCACGGCGGAGCGCTCGCACCCGGTCGAAGCCGACCAGAGCGCGCCTTCGAGGTCCGCGAGCGCCTCCAGCGCACGGAGAAGGAGCGGATCGGATCGGCCGCGGCGGCGCTCGTAGCAGATGGCGAGAGCATCGCTCTCGACGCAAGTACGACGGCCCTTGCCATGGCCCGAGCCCTGAATGCGCGCGGTGGATGGGTGCACCTGACGGTAATGACCAACGGCCTTCGGATCGCTACTGAGCTCGCCGGCCACAGCGGCATCACGGTTGCCATGCCGGGCGGATTCGTCCGATCGGAAGCGCTGTCGGTTGTCGGCCCGTTGGGAGGCGGCCTCCTGGAGAAAGTGAACATCCAGAAGGCATTCATGGGCGCCGCCGGATTCACCCTGGAGACTGGTCTGAGCGACGCCACGGATGAGGAGGCTCAGATCAAGCGTCTGATGGTGCTTGGAGCAAGAGAGGTAGTGGCCCTCATAGACCATACGAAGTGGGGCCGGGCAGCGTTCGCGACCTTCTGCCCAACGGACCGACTGACCGCTGTCGTGACCGACGAAGCGGCCCCGTCCGACATGAGCAGCGCTCTGCGGGCGCGCGGGATCATCGTTTATGCAGCGAGCGGCCCCGAGAATGTTCCCACCGCCACTTCCCGGCGACCCGCCAATCGGATGTCGGCGGGCAAGGCCTGACGAGCGACTCGCTTCGAGGTTGATGCCACGCCAGTTTGACCCGCAACCTGGTGGCTGGTCCCCAGCCCCGTGCGCCTCGATCCCAGCGCCGGGCATCTCGCAAACCGCTCATATGAGCAGTTGCCGCTCAGATGAGAGGCGACTAGAATACGGAGACCACACTCGTTGAGTCGGCTCCTGGACCTATTTGGCGCCGCTGGGTGGACACAGCGCAGGAGCAGATGAGCCCGTTGACCCGCCCCGAGGGGCAAGCCGCCCGCCTCCACGTGGTCACCACGGTGCTTGCCGCGCGCCGCTACTTCCTCGACGGCGCCAGCAAGAGCGAGATCGCGCAGGAGTTGGGCATCTCCCGCTTCAAGGTCGCGCGACTGCTTGATGACGCGCGCAGCAATGGGATCGTCCGCATTGAGATCGGAGCGCCTCCCGAAATCGACGTGGATCTCTCGACCGAGGTGGCGGCGCGCTACGGCCTGAGGGACGCGCTCGTCGTGCGGACGATGGACGGCCCCGACGACTTCAAGCGCGAGCAACTCGGCCGGGCCTGCGCGGAACTTCTGACGCAAACGCTCGAGGCGGACGACATTTTGGGGCTCTCTTGGGGACGGACTCTCCATGCCATGGTCGGCCACCTGTCGAGACTGCCCAGCTGCGCGGTGGTCCAGATCGTCGGCAGCGTTCCCACCCTGGAGCTGGATGTCAACTCTATGGAGGTCGTACGACGAGTGGCTGACTGCGCCGGCGGGCCCGTATACCCGCTGCCGGTGCCGTTGCTCGTGGACAGTGCGGAGATGGCCGCGGCGCTGCGCAGCGACCCGCATGTCCACAAGACCATCGCCATGTTCGATCGCCTCACCAAGGCGGTCGTCGGCATCGGCGCGTGGACTGCCAGCGGGTCAACGGTGCGATCGGCGTTACCACAGGATCTGGCGGCAGCGCTGGACTCTGCCGGCGCCGTAGCCGACGTCTGCTCGAATGTCCTCGACGCGGATGGCCGCGAGATACGGGCCGGCGGATTGCCAGATCGTTTGATCGCCATAAGCCCGGATCAGCTACGAGCCGTCCCGGACGTTGTGGGTATCGCCGGTGGCGCGGGTAAGGCGCCGGCAATTCTCGCGGCCCTCAGAAGCGGGCTAATTCATCAATTGATAACCGATGAGGACGCCGCCAGGCTGCTCCTCGCCTCATGAATAGGACTGCAACGAAGACCATGAAGACGACAGCGGGATCAAAGCCAGAGGTGAAGACAATGACCACGGAGCCGGCCTACAAGAGCGACAATCGGCCCGACTTCGCGCCCTTCAAGGAGTCCCTGGGCTCGATCCATGGCTTCGGCTTCGCCGGCGACTCCGCCTCGGAGATCGCCGCCGGTAGACTTACGGTCGCCTCCGCGCTCGACCTGCTCGACGACATGCTCGCTATCCGCGAACTGGAAGAGATGATCGTCCGGCTCCGGTCCGGCGGCTACGATCCCCTCCCCGGCTACGACTACCGAGGGCCCACGCACGTCTCGATCGGGCAGGAAGCAACGTCCGTCGGTGCGTGCGGCGCCCTGCGCGGCGATGACCACGTCACGAGTTCGCACCGAGGCCACGGCGACGCAGTAGCCAAGGGTTTTGCCGCGCTCCGGACGATGTCGGCCGAGGGCCTGCGAGCCCGCGTTCCCTGGTCCAAGGCCAAGGATCGTGACGGGCTGCTCACCGACGCGCTTGAGGAGCACATCTACCGCGTCATCGCCGAGCTCTTCGGTAAGGAAGAGGGCTACTGCCGTGGGCGCGGCGGCGGCATGCATATCGGTGACTTCTCGACCGGGCACCTGGGCGCAAATGCGATCGTCGGTGGCAGCGTCCCGATCGCGACCGGCGCCGCAATGTCGCTCCGTTATCGCGGCTCAGACAAGGTCGTATGCTGCTTCGCCGGTGACGGCGCCTACGCCAACGGCGTCGTGCTCGAAGCCCTCAACTGGGCATCACAGGATCAGTGGACAAACCACCTGGCCGGCGAGAAGGCGGCCGGTCTGCCGGTCATCTACATGATCGTCAACAACCACTACGGAATGACCCATCGAACTGACGAAGAGGTGATGGGCGTCAACCACCTGGCCCGGCGCGCGGCAGGATTTGCCCAGAACAACATGCATGCCGAAACAGTGAATGGCATGGATGTCCTTGCGGTCCGCGAGGCCGTGGAGCGCGCCGCTGCGATCTGCCGCGCCGGCGATGGCCCCGTGCTCATCGAGGCCAGCACTTACCGCTATTACGGCCACTCTCTGTCGGACCCGCGCGTCGAGTATCGAACCAAGGAAGAAGAGGCGGCCTGGCGCGAGGTCGATCCGATCGAGCGTCTCAAGACTCAGCTGATCGCGTCCGGCGCCGCCGATGCCGCCGCCGTCGCCGCCGTTGAAGCGGGAGCCCGCGAGCGGAATGCCCGCGCCGCCATCCGAGCCTCCAAGGCGACCGACCCGGCTCCGTCCGATCTGCTCAAGTATCTCTACACCGACACCGCCGCGGACGTGGTCCCCGAGGCCAACCGGGCCGTCGTCAAGTACGCCGAGCCGCCCGTCGGCAAGCGCACCAACGGCGCCATGCTATACAGGGACGCTCTCCGCGAGGCACTCGTCGAAGAGATGCTCCGTGACAATCGCGTCGTCGTCTACGGCGAGGACGTCGCCGACTACGGTGGAGCCTTCAAGCTCACCAAGGATCTGCTCGAGACGTTCGGGCGACAGCGTGTCTTCAACACGCCGATCTCGGAGGCCTGCATCTGCGGCACGGCCGTCGGCGCGTCGATGACCGGCCTGCGGCCCGTCGTCGAACTCATGTATATGGACTTCGCCCTGATGGCGTCCGACCAGATCGCGAACCAGGCCGGCAAGTGGCACTACATGTCCGGCGCACAGGTCGAGGTTCCGCTCGTCATCCGCGCCTCCGTCGGCGCCGGCAAGGGCTACGGCGGCCAGCACTCGCAGTCGCTCGAAAGCGTCTTCACCCACATTCCGGGCATCTACGTCATCTACCCCTCCACTGCGGCCGACGCAAAGGGCCTCCTGAAATCGGCGATCAGGACGAATAACCCAGTCCTGTTCGTGGAAAGCCAGAGCCTCTACAGCACCAAGGGCGTTGTGCCCGAAACCGACTACCTCGAGCCGCTCGGCGTTGCCAAGGTCGTCCGTGAAGGCGCCGACGCGACCGTCGTTGCCTGGGGCCCGGCAGTCGTCGACGCCCTCAAGGCGGCCGAGACTCTCAAGGCCGAGAGGGGCATCGAGACCGAAGTCATCGACCTGCGAAGCCTGGTCCCACTGGACATGGAGACCGTCCTCACATCCGTCCGCAAGACCGGCAGGTGCGTCGTTGCGGCCCAGGCCGTCCTCATCGGCAGCTTCGTCAACGAAATCGTGGCCCGCATCCAGTCCGAGGTATTCGACTACCTGGACGCGCCGGTCGGACGGATCGGTGCCGCGAACGGCATCTCGCCCCAGGCCGAGGGCCTCGAGAAGGCGTTCCTGCCGAACGCCGGCGATATCGTCGCGGCCGTGACCGCGCTACTGTAGACCCGACCCAGGGCGACCGCCGACTCCACGAGGAACACCATGGCTCATCCGATTCTCATGCCCAAGCCCGGCCAGATGACCGAGGAATGCGTCATCGTCGCCTGGCTCAAGAACGAGGGTGACGTCGTCAAGAAGGGCGATGTCATCTTCGAGATCGAAACCGACAAATCGAATATGGACGTCGAAGCCTTCGAGGAAGGCGTCCTGCTCAAGCGGCTCTTCGAGGTAGGCCAGACCGTTCCGGTGAACGCGGTGTGCGCCTATGTCGGCAAGCCCGGGGAGGCCATCCCCGACGCGCCCGCTGCGGCGGCTGCGCCTTCTCCCGCTGTGGCCCCGACGCCTGCCGTGGCACCAGTTGCCGTGGCCCTGGAGGAGGTGGCGGCTGGGCCGTCTGCCGCCGGCGAGGTCCGCCTGCGCATCAGCCCCCGAGCCAGCCGCCTGGCGGCGGACTCCGGAGTAGATCCGCGCACGATCACCGGCACCGGTCCGGAAGGCAGAATTACGGAACGCGACGTGAAGGCTGCGTCTTCGAAGCCGGTGGCCGTGGCGGCACCGATCGCAGCGAGTCCGGCCCTGGCACCGGCTCCTCCGCGTCCGGCGGTCACTCAACCAATCTACGTCTCAGACCCCGATGACGACGCCCCGAGGCCGATGACGAGGATGCGCCGGGTTATCGGCGAGCGCCTGACGTTCAGCGCGACTACCGTGCCTCAGTTCACGGTCACCGTCGCCGTGGACATGACGCGGCTGCTGGCACTGCGCACGGAACTCAAGTCGGCCGGCATCGCCCTCACCATTACGGACTTCATCGTCTCGGCCGCGGCTCAAACGCTGGCCGAATTCCCCGACGTCAACGCGCGCACAGATGGCGTGTCGATCTGGCCGCGCCGCCGCGTTCACGTCGGACTGGCCGTCTCGATTCCGGACGGACTCGTCGTGCCCGTGATCAGAGATGCGGATCGCCGTTCGCTCGCCGAACTGCACACGCTCGCGGCCGGGCTGGCCGAGGCGGCCAGAAACGGGACGCTCACGCCCGACGACATGACCGGCGGCACCTTCACGATCTCAAACCTCGGAATGTTTGGCGTCGATGAGTTCAGCGCGATCATCAACCCCGGCGAGTCGGCGATACTCGCCGTGTCGAGCATCGTGCCGACCCCTATCGTGGTCGGTGAGGGAATCGGCATTCGGCATATCATTAAGTTGACCGTGACCGCCGACCACCGTCTCGTGGACGGTGAGTTGGCCGCCAGGTTCTTGAACGCACTCCGCCGCAGGCTCCAGGATGCCGATGCATTCCGCGGCGAGCTGCTGAACAGCTGACGGAGCAACACTGGAGGACACATGACTCGGACCGCGCAGCTCGGATTGATCGGGCAGAGCGTCTGGCTGGACAACATCACCCGTGACCTGCTGGACGGCGGCAAGCTCAAGCATTACATCGAAGATCTGTCCGTGACCGGGCTCACCTCCAATCCATCGATCTACGACAAGGCGATCGGCGGATCCTCCTCGTACAACGAGCAGATTGAGGGGTTGGCGGCCGGCGGAACCGACACCGAGACCATCTTCTTCGAGTTGGCGATCGACGACCTCCGCCGCGCGGCGGACATGTTCCTGCCGGTTCACAAGGCAACCAACGGCGTCGACGGCTTCGTCTCGCTGGAAGTCTCACCGCTCCTCGCCAACGACGCCAGGACGACGGCGAGCGAAGCGGCTCGACTCTACGCCCTCGCCGGACGCCCCAACTTCTTCATCAAGATCCCCGGCACGACCGCCGGACTCGAGGCAATCGAAGAGACGGTCTTCGCCGGAGTCCCGGTCAACGTGACACTGCTCTTCTCCACGGACCAGTACCTCGCCGCCGCGGAGGCCTACACCAGGGCCATCGAGCGCCGGATCGAGGCCGGTCTCGATCCGTATGTAGCGTCGGTCGCATCCGTTTTCGTGAGCCGCTGGGACGGCCCTCTGGCCGGCGAACTGCCCGAGGACCTTCGGCTGAAGCTCGGCATTGCGATGTCGCACAAGACATACGGCGCCTACCGTGCCCTCCTCGAGAGCGACCGCTGGCAGCGGCTGCTCAACAAGGGCGCCCGCCCGCAACGGCTTCTGTGGGCCAGCACCGGCACCAAGGACAAGACGGCCTCCGACGTTCTCTACATCGAGACGCTCGAGGCTCCGCTCACTGTCAACACGATGCCCGAGGAGACGCTCCTCGCCTTCGCCGACCACGGCAACATCACGACCGACCGCGAGGGCAAGCTCGTGGCAGGAGTAGACGCGGCCAACGACGAGCTGCTCGCAAGATTTGGAGCCCACGGCGTCGACATCGACGCGCTCGGCCGGCAGCTCCAGGAGCAGGGAGTGGCTTCGTTCGAGGCCGCCTGGAAGTCTCTTCTGGCGCGTATAGAGAAAGCGGCCGCGGCGGTCGCCGCCGGCTGACCTCGGCAGCGCGGCTCACCTGCAGGGCCTACGTCCGCAACCGCGTTTCGTGGTCTGGTGATGGCATACGGAATGAGCGGAGGTGATCCGACTTGACCGCTGACAACTCAGACGCGGGCCGCCATCAGGTCATGGAATGGCTCGCATCTCGTGTCGAGTCTCTGTCGCCGGCGAGTGAGGAGCTGACGCCTGTTCCGAGTCGTCCGGCCAAGTTGGGCGACGTGCCTGCCGCCGCCTGGTCCCAGCTTGAGCGGTGCTGCGGCGATCTAGCGCTTGACCGGATGCTGGTGATCCCAGGTGTCCGGAGGCCTCCTTCGAGGTGGCGCAGACCCGCCCTCCGAACCCGAGTTGTCGCCTTTGGACCCGCAGCCGTCGGGCAGTGGACGGATGACGACGACGCCGGCACCGTCGAGTTCATAGCGCTCGACGATATTCGGGCGATCGACGACAGACTCGTCCTGCTGTATGGGCGCCTCTCGGTCATCGGGAGGCAGAGCCGCATCGTCGTGCAGTACAACGCCGTTGCCAGGCGACAACTCCGTGAAAGCATCCTGTGGCTCCGCCGTAGTGTCGCCGGGCCCGGGTTCACCACCCGGCACAACTTCGTCTGGATCGGCGAGAAGGGCAACGAGCGGGCCGAGGGGGATCTGCCGCACAAGTGGGCCTACATGCTCGGCTGCCGTGACGATCTCCGCATCGACCCCTCGTCGAACGAGATGGTCGCGGTGGGCGACGTGACGGAGATCGGCCGGTCGCGCGGACCGACGACGGGCATCTCCGTGCTGGGACCTCGTGAATTGGTGATCGCCGCAGAGCCGCCGGACTCTCTCCGCGCTTCTCGCTACGGCGTCGATCTAACGGTTGTTCCGCGGTGTTTCCTGGGCGACGTCGGCTGGCACCGCGGGAATCTGCTCATTCGGCTGCGCGAGGGTGACGACCTGCCGAGCGGGCCCTCTATCTCGCGGCCACTGGACGAGCAGCTCTACCAGGCGATGCAACGATCTTTCGGCGACGCCGTCACCTGGGCCTGACGCCAACCTGGATCCGCCTGACCAGCCAGGCGGCGTGCTTCGTGCCGGAATCCCCCGACCTTCCCGAACTCATACGAAGGGGCTCTCGATTTCTCGAGAGCCCCTTCGATCCGGTTGCCCGGTGAGTGACGGGTTACTTGTAGAGGACCGCCACGATCTTCGGATCGGTGATGTTGGTCTTGTCGTACCACATGAAGCCGGTGTCGACGTTCTTGTCGAAAGTCGTCTGGCCCTTGATCGCCTTCATGGCATTGACGACGCACTGGGCGCCGATGCCGATCGGGTTCTGGGTGATGGCGCCGAGTTCGGTTCCGCCGTTGATCGCATCGAGCTGCGGCTGGCCGGAGTCGTAACCAATGAGGGTGATCTTACCGTTGAGATGGAGTTCATTCACGGCATTGATGACACCTTCGATGCTGCCTTCGTTACCGCCGAAGAAGCCCTTGATGTCCGGGTTGGCGGCGAGCATCGACTTGGCGAGGTCGGCCGACTTGGCCACGTCGCCAGCGCCGTACTGCGGGCCGATGATCTTGATGTTCGGGTACTTGGCCTTCATCTCGTTGAGGAAGCCGGTGCCGCGGTCGATGCCGGTGCGGCTGGTCTGGTCGTGAATGATCACGCCAACCTTGCCGGAGCCACCGATCGCCGCAGCCATCTTGTCGGCAGCGAGCGCGGCGGCCGCGACGTTGTCCGTAGCCACGGTCGTGAGCGGGATGGTGCTATCGACGCCGGAGTCGAAGGCGATGACCGGGATCTTCTGATCCTGGAACTTCTGAAGGATCGGGCCGGCAGCCTTGCTGTCGAGGGCCGCGAAGCACAGCGCAGCCGGCTTCTTGGCAAGTTCGGTGTTCAGCATGTCGAGCTGGGGCTGAACGTCCGCCTCAGTGTTGGGGCCGATGAAGTTGACGGTCGCGCCTTCCGTGGCGGCCTCGTCTTCGGCGCCCTTCTTGACGGCCTGCCAGAACTGATGCTGGAAGCCCTTCGAGACGATCGAGATGTACGGCTTGGCTGCCGTGGTGGCTGCCGGGGCCGGGGTGGCTGCCGTGGTGCCTGCCGGGGCCGGGGTGGCTGCCGGGGCCGTGGTGGCTGTGCTGCTACATGCAGACAGTGCCAGTACCGCGACGGTCGCGAGAGCTAGCAATCGCTTGTTCGCCATGTGATCTCCTACCTCACTCCTGCTGGTTTATACCTCTGCTGACCCGATACCGGACCAGCCATAAGGCCGAAGGGATGGAGCGGTCATGCCCGCTGCCGGCGACGAAGGTTGTCGATGTAGACCGCGCCGATCACGACGATGCCCGTGACGACAATCTGCCACTCCTGCGGAACGTTGACGAACTGCAGGCCGTACGTAAGCACGTAGACGATGAATGCGCCGATGACGGTACCCAGAATCGTGCCCTCGCCGCCGCTGAGGGAGGTCCCGCCGATGACGACCGCGGAGATTGCGCTGAGCTCTAGCCCGAAGCCCGTCGCGGGCTGGGCCGAGCCCAAGCGCGCGGCAGAAAGGACGCCGGCGAGTCCGGCGAAGAGGCCGCAGACGACGTAGACGAGCATCTTCCACTTCGCGACGTTGACGCCGGAGAGGCGTGCGGCCTCTTCGTTGCTGCCGAGCGCGAACGTGTACCGGCCGAGGACCGTCTTGCCGAGGAGGAAAGCCGCGAACAAGGCGGCTGCGAACATGAGGATGGCGATGATCGGTATGCCAAACTCGCCCGAGAGCTTCACCCCGAACAGGTTGCCCATCACGCCCGACTGAAACCCGTTGTCGCCCGCGAAGTAGATGGGCCGCGTCTGGGTGAGGACGAGCGAAAGCCCGCGCGCCACATTGAGGATGCCGAGCGTCGCGATGAATGGGGCCAGCTTGAGGTGGGCGACCAACACGCCGTTGATCAAGCCCATCAATCCGCCAGTTAGGAAGCCCACCAGGATGCCGACCGGCACGGGCAGGTGCTGGCTCGTGATGCACACGGCCGTCATGACCATCGAGATCGTCAAGACCGTGCCGACCGACAGGTCGATGCCGCCCGTGATGATCACGAAGGTTTCGCCAAGCGCCAAAACGCCGACGACGGCCGTCGCAACGAGGATATTGACGAGGTTCTCGAAGGTCAGGAAGTTCGTCCCGATGGCCACGCACCAGACCTGAAAGAAGAGGATCAGCACGATCAGCGCGCCGAAGGCGAGGAACCGCTGGAAGAAATCGGCCCTTATCAAGGCGCCAGATCGACCGGCCGGAAGTGGTAGCCCTGGAGCGTTACTCACATCGAACTCCTGCTCTAAGCGGCTGCTTCGCGCTGCGTCGCGAAGGTCATGATCTTCTCTTGATTCGCTTCCGCGGCGGTCAGCTCGCCGGTGACGCGGCCCTCACACATGACGATTATCCGGTGGCTCATGCGGAGGATTTCGGGCAGGTCGGACGAGATCATGACGATCGCCTTGCCTTCATGCGCGAGGGCGTTCAGCAATTGATAGATCTCGCTCTTGGCGCCGACGTCGATGCCGCGGGTCGGCTCGTCGAAGAAGAGTATCTCCGTGTCGGCGGTGAGCCACTTGGCGACGACGACCTTCTGCTGCGTCCCTCCGGAGAGGTTGCGTACCCTCTGGCTCAGACTCGGGGTCTTGATGGCCAGGTTCTGCACCTGACGCTCAGCCGCCACCCGGGTCAGGCCAGATCGCACGATCCCAAGCCGACCGACGAAGCGCTGGAGGGACGCCATGACGACATTCGTCTCGACGTTCAGCCCGAGCGCCAGGCCATACCTCTTCCTGTCCTCGGACAGATAGCCGATGCCATGATGGACGGCGTCTATCGGGCCCGAGATCTTGACCTTCTTGCCGTGGATGAGTATCTCGCCGGAGTCGATTGGGTCGGCGCCGAATACCGCTCGCGCGACTTCCGTTCTTCCGGCCCCCACGAGACCGGCAATCCCCACGATCTCGCCGCGATGCACGGAGAAGCTCACGTCCCGTATGGCACGGCCGCGGTTGAGGTTTCGAACCTCGAGGACCACCTCGGGATTGGTAACCTCCGGAACCTCCGGCGCGGCCTCGAAGATCGTGCGACCCACCATCATCGAGATGATCTGCTCGACGGTGGCGTCGGCTGTGGCGACAGTGTTGATGACGTGGCCATCACGCATGACGGTCACGCGGTCTGAGATCTGCTTGAGCTCTTGGAGCCGGTGTGAGATGTGGACAATGCCGACGCCCTCACCGCGGAGCTGGCGAGTGATGCGGAAGAGTTCGTCGATCTCCTTGTCCGTCAGCGCCGCCGTTGGCTCGTCCATGATCAGGACCGAGGCGTTGAACGAGAGGGCCTTGGCGATCTCGACCATCTGTTGCTGCGCGACTGTGAGCGCCGAGACCCGCTTGCGGGGATCGAGGTGGAGACGAAGCTTCTCGAAGAGGGCGGCGGCGTTCTCGTTGAGCGCCCGTTCGTCGAGTACGAACGGGACACGCCCCTGCGGCTCCCGCCCGATGAATATGTTCTGGGCGACCGTGAGGTGCGGCATCAGGTTCAGTTCCTGGTGGATCATGCTGATGCCGAGGCGCTGC
>Ga0182021_10002122_pt1 | contig 23122 bp, 23 predicted proteins | sample 612E3MmetaG_FD_120493 | JGI IMG/M metagenome (GOLD analysis project Ga0182021, IMG submission 120493) | Permafrost microbial communities from Stordalen Mire, Sweden - 612E3M metaG (Illumina Assembly) | ecosystem: Environmental > Terrestrial > Soil > Wetlands > Permafrost | place: Sweden... | reverse complement strand
CGGGCGCGGTACAACGTCTTCCTGGTGAACGATAGCGACATCGCCGTGGAGCCGGGGTATCTGCGCGCGGTGACGGCGCCGCTGGACGCTCCCGGCGTCGGACTGGTGACCTGCCTGTACCGCGCCGCGGCCCAATCGTGGGCCTCGCGCTTCGAAGCCCTGGGCATCGCTACGGAGTTCGCCCCCAGCGTTCTGGTGGCCCGTCTCCTCGGCGTGGCGGAGTTCGCCCTGGGTTCCACTATGGTGTTCCGCGCCGAAACCTTGCGGCGCATCGGCGGCTTCGCCGCCATTGCCAATTACCTGGCCGACGATTACCAGTTGGGCCGCCGCATCTCTCAACTCGGATTGCACATCCAGTTCGCCAGTGTGGTAGTGGAGACGGACCTCGGCGCCGCATCGTGGACCCAGGTCTGGCGGCACCAGTTGCGCTGGTCGCGCACCATCCGCGTGTCGCGGTCCTTGGGATATTACGGCTACGTGGTGACCCACGCCACCCTGTGGGGCCTGGTGGCGCTCCTGGCGCACCAATGGCTGGCCGGCGCGGCGGCGCTCGCGGTGCGCGTCGTGGCGGGCGTCTGGGTGGGCGCCGGGATTCTGGGCGACCGCAAGGTGCGGCGCGATTTCTGGCTGATTCCCTTCCGCGACCTGTTCGGCTTCGCGGTGTGGGCCGCCGGCATTTTCGGCGATACCGTCGAGTGGCGCGACCGCCAACTCAAACTGCGCCCCGACGGCCGCATCGTCGATGAGGCACCCCCTGGGGCGGGCTGACAGGGCGCGCTATTGGCGCCCGCGCCAGATTAGCAAGCTTGACCCCGGTTATCGATTCCAGTCGCGAGGATTGTGCCCGGCGTAAAGCGGTCCAAGAACGAGCGTTGCGGAAGACGGGGCAGGCAGTAGCGCGCTTGGCGGGGGTAGCTGCGTCCGACCCACTTTGTTGGATTCGTCGTCCCTGCCCAAGCGCTAATGGCTTGCTCCGCCGGGCCGGCGCCCCGGAAGCAGGGCCAGGAAATTGTCGTGGGCCACTTTTCGCGCGGTCGCCGGCTGGAGCGCGTCCAGCAGCACATAGTAGCGCTGCAGGGTCGGGCGGTACTGGTCAAAGATACCGATGCTGTCCGAACCGATCACAAAGCGGCCGGGGTACTCATCGATCAGACTCGCCCATCTACGGTCCAAAGCTCCGCCGGGCGCGATCTCCTGTTCGAAGATGACCCACGACAGGTCGATTGTGAGATTGGGGTACTGCCCCAGCATGCGGCGAAGAATGTCTGTGTGATTGGCGATGACGATACGGCGGCTGATGCCGGCGTGCGCCCAAATTATGCGAGTGTTCGGATGCGTCCGGACGGCCGACTCGATCTCGCCGAGATAGTCGGGTTGTTCGCGCCAGGCCGGCCCGATGTCGCTGTGGACCAGCACGGGCAGGTCGCGCGCCGCAGCCAGGTCCAGCAGCCGGCCGAACGCGGTTGAAGTGGCGCGCGGGACGTCGCTGTAGGTAAGCGCGGTCAGGTCGTCGTGCCGCAGGAAGACCTCGCCGATGCCCTGCCAGAAGCCGGGGTAGAGCGCCAACATGCGCTCCACGTGATCCACCGCGTTGCGATCCGCGCTGTTGAAGCCGCAGACAAAGGGATGCAGACGGGCTTGCTTATCCTTCGGCAGATTCAGCACGGCCCGCGCCACCAGGAAGTCGGTCGCGCTGTACCAATAGGCGCGGGAATCGTTGTCCAGATAGTAGGTGGGCCGCCTGGCGTCTCCCTCGTCCCACTTCTTCACGACAGGCATGCCGATCACCACGGACTCCGTCACCCCGGCATCGTCCATGGCTTTGAGGAACTGGTCCATCCCGGCCGTCTCCTGGACGAAGTTGAGGAAATGCAGGTGGCCATCGACCATCTCGTACTTCGGCGCCGGCGTCGGTTCCTGGGCGGATGCCGTGGCGATAGACAGCAGCAGGAGAGAGGCGAAACGGGGGAATCGTCGTCGTGGGTGCATCGCTGTATTCTCCACTGGTTTGCGTCCGGATGCAAGTCGCTCTGCTGTGGTGTATAGTCTTCATAGATACAGGTCTGTAGCCCCGAAAGGAGTCAACGGATGGAAGGGAACTCCAGCGCGCCGGCCCCGTATGCCGGCAGGCGCACGGTCGTCTCCTGGCTTCTGGGCGGAGGTGTCGCCGCCTCGCTGGCGTCGTTCTTCTACCCGGTCGCGCGCTTCCTCGACCCGCCCAAGGTTGCCGAAGCTTCCGTCAACGAAGTGGCCGCCGGCAAAGTGCAGGATCTCAAGCCGAACTCCGGCAAGATCGTCAAGTTCGGCAACAAGCCGGCCCTGCTGGTGCGCGTCAACGATACCGAGTGGAAGGCCTTTTCCGCCGTCTGCACGCACCTAAACTGCACCGTGCAGTACCAGGAAGCGCGCCGCGAAATCTGGTGCGCCTGCCACAACGGCACCTACGATCTCGAAGGCAGGGTGGTCTCCGGACCGCCTCCCAAGCCGCTCGAAGAGATGGCGGTGAAGATCCGCGGCGACGAAGTCGTGATTTCAAAACGCGTGTAACGGGAGGGACTTTCACTTGTCAGCCGCGGAAATCAAAGCTAAGACCTTCGATTGGTTCGACGAACGGCTCGGCCTGCGCATGGCGCGCGACATGTTGGACCACAAAGTGGTCCCTCTCCATCCCGGAACCGCCTGGTACTACTTCGGCGGCATCACCCTGTTCCTTTTCGGCGTGCAGATGTTCACCGGGCTCCTGCTGCTGCTCTACTACCGCCCCACCGTCGCCGAGGCCTTCGACAGCGTCCGCTTCATCATGACCCGCGTGGAGTTCGGTTGGCTTATCCGCTCCATCCACAGTTGGAGTGCCAACCTGCTGATCTTCTTCGCCTTCGTGCACATGTTCAGCGTGATGTTCACGCACGCCTACCGGCGCCCGCGCGAGCTTACCTGGCTCAGTGGCATCGCGCTGCTCGGCCTCATGCTGTGCTTTGGCTTCAGCGGTTACCTGCTGCCCTGGAATCAGATCTCCTACTTCGCCACCAAGGTGGGCACGGATGTCGCCGGCACCACGCCCTTCGCGGGTCCCATGCTGGCTCGCCTCCTGCGCGGCGGCGAAGATGTGGGCGCGGCCACGCTCACCCGCTTCTTCGCCTTCCATGTGATGATTCTGCCGTTGCTCACCGGGGGGCTGGTCGGGCTGCACCTGCTGCTGGTGCAGAAGGCCGGGATGAGCACTCCCAAGCACCTGCCCGCGCACGACCTGAGCCACATGAAGTTCTTCCCCAACTTCTTCCTCCGGGAATTGATGGTGTGGTACGGCGTGCTCGCCCTGCTTGGCTCGCTCGCCGCCATCTTCCCCTGGGAACTGGGCGAGAAGGCCGACCCCTTCGCCTCCGCCCCAGCCGGCATTCGCCCCGAATGGTATTTCCTGGCCCAGTTCTACACGCTGAAACTGATTCCCAGCCACGTGTGGATCTTCGAGGGCGAACTCATCGGCCTCGCCGGATTCGGCCTGCTGGCCCTGGTCTGGGTCGCGCTCCCGTTCTGGGCCACTACCAAGCCGGATGGCTCGGGCGGCCGCGCCCGGCTGGCCACGGGGGTGGGAATCTTCCTAGTCTGCTATCTGGTCACCTTCACTCTGCTGGGATATTTCAAATGAGAGCGCCTGTTATTATTTTCCTTCCGTGCTTCGCCCTGTGGATAGTCCCAGGCAGCGCCGCCGCCGCGGATTCCTGCGTGACCTGCCACGCCGCGGTCGATGACGCCGCCAAGGGGCCCGCCGCCCTCATCAAGAACGACGTACACATCGCCCACGGACTAAGTTGCGCCGATTGCCACGGCGGCGACCGCACGAGCGACGACCCCGATGTCGCCATGAACAAGAAAAAGGGATTCAAGGGCAAGCCGGCGCGCACCACCATTCCGAAATTCTGCTCCACCTGCCACAGCAACCCGGACTACATGCGCAAATACGCCCCCCGCGAACGCGTGGATCAGTTCGAGCTCTACCAGACCAGCGTCCACGGGAAACGCCTGGCCGGCGGCGATACCGCCGTCGCCACCTGCATCGATTGCCACAGCGTGCACGACATCCGCGCGGTCAAGGATACCGCGGCGCCGGTCTATCCGCTGCGCGTCGCCGAAACCTGCTCGCGCTGCCACTCCGACGCCCAGAAGATGGCGCCCTACAAGATCCCCACCAATCAGTTCCAGGAATACAAGACCAGCGTCCACTGGGAAGGACTCACCAAACGCAACGATCTCGCCGCCCCCACGTGCGCCTCCTGCCATGGCAACCACGGCGCCAAGCCTCCGCAAGTGGAATCCGTGTCCGCCGTTTGTGGATCCTGCCACGTGCTGTTTGAGCAGCTCTACGAAAAGAGCGTGCATAACGCCGTCTTCAGTGGCGCCGGCGGCGGCGGTGGCTGCATGGTCTGCCACTCCAACCATGCCGTCCACGATCCGTCGACTGCCATGCTTGTCGGCCCGAAGGCTGTCTGCTCCGGTTGCCACGATGCCGGCACCGCGCCCGCCGGCACCGCCGCGCAAATGGCCGCCTGGCTGGATGGCCTCGACGCGGCGCTGAAGAAGTCCGAGACCCTCCTGGCGAGTGCGGAAAAGAGCGGCATGGAAGTCTCCGAAGCCCAGGTACGGCTTATCGACGGTCGTGAAAGCCTGGTCAAGGCGCGCCTCGCCCTACACTCCATGAAGCCCGCGGAGGTGCGGGTGCCCGTGGAGGAAGGCATGGCCGTCGCAAAGTCGACCGAGAAAGCCGGCGAGTTCGCGCTCCACGAAAAGGATGTCCGTCGCATGGGGCTCGCGGTTTCCGTACTGCTGATCGGCATCGCGATCCTGGCGATCCGTCTGCTGCTTCGCCGCATGGAGAGTGGCAATTGACTTATGAAAAAAACAATCGTCGCAACCCTGACTCTCATCGCTTCCGCCGGCCTCTCGTGGGCAGGCGCCCCTGAAGGCAAGGAGCTTTTCACGGCCAAGTGCGCGCCCTGCCACGGGCCGAATGGAGAAGGCAAACCCGCCATCGCCAAGATGTTTAACGTCACACTGCCCGCACTGGCCTCCAAGGAAGTGCAGGCCAAGACCGATGCCCAATTGCAGCAAGTGATCCTCAAGGGGCAAGGGAAAATGAAACCAGTCTCCGGCATCACTGAAAAGCAGGCCGCGGACATAGTGGCGTTCGTGCGCACGCTGAAGTAGAAGGAGGGGTGGGCCATCCCGCGGTTTGCCGCCACCGTTAGCACTGGCCGCGGGCGGCTGCCAAATCGGCCTCATAAAATCTTTTTGCTCGCGCGGTGGTATTTGACCTGCTACAAATTGGAACACAGGAATGGCTGGTATACGTCGAGATGTACAGGTATGGGGGATGTCATGAGCGGGCAACGATACGTCGAGATCCCGGGAAGCAAGACCCACGAGCTTCCCCCGCTGTTGCTGCATTGCGCCACGGACTGCGCGACCGACCTGGTTTCCGTCATGCCGGAAGCCGAGGAGATGCTGGCTGCCACCGATGCCGGCGAGGAAATCCTGGAGCAGCGCAGGCTGGACCTCGCGCTGCAACTCACCGAACAGTACAAAGGACTGCTTTCGCACTGGTTCTGGGGCGATAGCGTGATCGAGTGGATCCGCCAGTGTGAGATCACTTTCGAAAGCGAAGGCGTGCTGCGCAAGTTGCTCCACCCCGACGTCTGGCCGCACGCCAGCCGCGCCAGTTTCGTAGAGCTGCTGCGCGAGAAGGAAGTCCCCACCGGCGGCGTCGCGCTCGACAGGGCCGTGGGACTGCGCCTCACGTTCCGCCAGCCGCCGCCGATCGATTGCTTCTCGAGCCAGTTCCTGTTCTATTTGAACGCGACGGTGGCGGGCACGGCGTACCATGCCTGGTCGCAGTCCCCGGATCTGTTGCCGCCGGACCGCTTTCACTTCGATGTGCTGGATGTGAGTTGAGTTTCACATCAAGGTCAGCGGGTCGACGTCGATCACCAGCGCCGTGGCGCCCCATTTGTGCTCCACCGCGAAGTTGCGGACCTTCTGTAGCAATTCGTTGAGCGCCTTGCGGCTGGCCGCCTTGATCAGGAACTGATAGCGGTATTCGTTCTTCAACCGCGGCACCGGAGCCTCCGCCGGACCCATGACGCGCAGCTTCTCCGGCGGCGGATTGAGCAGATAGCCCAACTCCGTGCTCATCCGCATGGCCATCTCTTTCTTCTCGCTGCGCACCAGCACATTGGCCATGGCGGCGAACGGCGGGTAGTGCATCATGCGGCGGAAATTCAACTCCTTCTCGTAGAACCCCTGGTAATCCTGCGCCGCCGCCAGGCGCACCGCGTAGTGATCCGGGTTGATGGTCTGCACCAGCACGATGCCCGGCAGACTGCCGCGTCCGGCGCGCCCCGCCACCTGGGTCAGCAGTTGGAAGGTGCGCTCCGCCGCCCGGAAATCCGGCATGCCGAGCCCCATGTCGGCGGCCACCACGCCCACCAGCGTGACGTTGGGAATATCGTGGCCCTTGGCGATCATCTGGGTGCCCACCAGCATGTCGTAGTTGCCCTCGCGGAAATCCTGCAGAATGGTTTCGTACTGGCGCTTGCCGGTCACCGTGTCACGATCGAGGCGCGCGATGCGCGCGGCGGGGAAAGCGCGGTGCAACTCCTCCTCCACCCGCTCGCTGCCGATGCCCAGGAAATAGATATGCTCGCTAGCGCACTTTGGGCACTGGCTCGGCACCTTCTCCGCGTACCCGCAGTAGTGGCATAGCAGGCGCCGGTCGCGCTTGTGATAGGTCAGGGTAAGCGAACAGTTGACGCACTCGACGCGCTCGCCGCAGGCGCGGCACGCCACGAAGCTGGAGAAACCGCGCCGGTTGAGCAGCACGATGGTCTGCTCGCCGCTCTCCACGCGCTGCCCCAGCGCCTCAATCAGCTTGCGCGAGAACGTCTCCTGCTTGCGCGTCTCCAGGAACTCCTGGCGCATGTCGATCAGCTCCACCCGCGGCATGGGGCGCGCTTCGATGCGCCCCGGCAACTCCAGCAGCGTGTACTTGCCCTTCTCGGCGTTGTAGCGGCTCTCCAGGCTGGGCGTGGCCGAACCCAGAATCACGCACGCCCCCGCCCCCTGCGCGCGCACGATGGCCACGTCGCGCCCGTTGTAGCGCGGATTCTCCTCCTGCTTGTAGCTGCCGTCGTGCTCTTCATCCACCACGATCAGGCCGAGATTCTGTACCGGCGCGAAGACGCCGGAGCGCGTGCCCACCACCACGCTGGCCGCGCCCGAGCGTATGCGGCGCCACTGCCCGGTGCGCTCCACATCGGTGAAGGCCGAGTGGAGGATGGCCACGCGGTCGCCGAAGCGCGCGAAGAACTGCCCCGCCATCTGCGGCGTCAGGGCGATTTCCGGCACCATCAGCAGCGCGCTGCGCCCCTCCGCCAGCGCCGTCTCGATGGCCGTCAAATACACTTCCGTCTTGCCCGACCCGGTGACGCCGTGCAGGAGAAACGTCTGAAACCGTTTGGCCTGGATGGACTCGTGGATCTGCTGGAACGCCGCCTGCTGCGCCGGATTCAACTCGTGGCGCGCGCGGATGGCGGCCTTCATCGCCACGGTCTCCGGCTTGAGGGAGAGAATCCCCTTGCGCCCTAGCGACCGCGCGGCCGCGCTAGCGTGCTTCACGGCGTCTTCCAGTTGCTTCAGATTGTGCGAGCCCGGATGCAATTCCAGAAAGGCGCGCAGCTCGCGCTCCGGCTTGTTGAGCTTGGGCTCGGGCCCCTTGGCGCCGCCCAGGGCGAGTTCCACGCGCAGGCGCTCAGAGGGCGCGCGCAAAGGATCGCGCTCCACCTGTATCTGCTCGGCGACGATGAAGCCCTTGCGCTCCAAGGCGCGGATGGCCTTATCGGCCAGCGGCATGGTTTTGGCCAGATACGAGGCCGAGAGCGGGCGCTTTTCGAGCCTGCGCAGAATCTGCAATACCGGATCGTCCGGGGAGGAATCGAGCAGCAGTTGGCGCGCCGCATCGCGCCCGGAATCGGTCAGCGTCCAGATTTTCCCGCGCCGGATCTCCGAGGAGAGGGGCAGCATGCCGCGCAGCACATCGCCCAAGGGCGAGCAGTAATAGCCGGCGATCCAGCGCCCCAACGCCATCAGTTCGGCGCTCAGCACCGGCTCGCTATCGATCAGGCGCAGGGCATCGCGCGTGGCCACGCCCGGCGGATCGTCGTGGCAGCGCAGGATTACGCCGGTCAGCTTGCGCGTGCCGAAGGGCACAATCAGACGGCTGCCCACGCGCACGCGATGGCGCAGCGTATCGGGCAGCGAATAGGTGAACGGTTGATCGAGCGGCACCGGCAGGCTGACGTCGCAGTAGAGGTAGCTTCCCTCGGGCATGGGAGACTTCCAGGATAGCGTGGAGCGGGCGTTTCGCCTGCCATGCCGGTATTCTTACCGGCATTCTCCGAAGATCGTGGGCAAGGACGCCGGCGTGGCAGCCTGAAAGGTCGCTCCACGGGCTTACTAAGCTAGCTGACAATCATCGGTTTGATCACCGCCACTCCGATAGCCTTGCCCGCCGCCGTCAGTTTGCCGAACATGGCTTCGTCTTCATAGGTGCCGACGATCGCCCCGCCGGAGCCCGCGAAATTCGCGGTCGCCCCTACGGCTCGCGCCATGGCCACCATTTCGAGGTTGCCCGGATCGATTTGATGGATTTTAGCCCGCAGATCGAAGTTGGCATCCACCAATTGGTTCAGCCTGGAATAGTTCCGCGCCAACAGGCAGGCGCGTCCCTCGGCGGCGTAACCGGCCCACGTCCGCATCGCGCCCACCACATCCGCGTCGCCGCGCAGCCAGCGCTCCCGCAGGGTGTTGTGAAACACTTCCGTGCCTTCGCTGAGCGACGTCCGGTAGGCGACGTACACATTCGGCAGCAGGCCCGCATCCATACGCTCGTACTCGCCGTAGCCGCGCGCCTCCATCAGGGACCGGGAGAAATCCATATACACCAAGCCCTGATAGGCCTGCACCACGCGATCCTGCAATCCCGCGGGAACGCTCAACTCCCTGGTTTCCGTCTCCAGCGCCAGGTTGGCCTGCACCGGAAGCGGAATCTCCAGCCCGTAATACTGGCAGAGCGCGCGCAGCGACGCCGTGATGATGGCGCTCGATCCGCCGAGCCCCAGGCGCTGCGGCACATTGGAGTCGTACTCCAGCGTGAAGTTGCGATCCGGCAGCTCGGCGCCCTGCTCGCGGCAGTAATCCACCAGGCGGACAATCAGTGCCTGGATGATCCGAATACCGCCGTAATAGCCGCGCCACCGGGTAATCCGGTATAGGTCATCGAGGTTCTCGAAGACGGGAAGATCCACCTTGGAAGGCTTGATCTCCAGGCGCCCGCTGGGATATAGCAGCACCCGCGCCCGAAAATTCGACATGGCAAAGGAGAGCGTCTTGCCATAGTACCCGTCGCTGGGATTGCCCAGAAAACCGGCTCGCGCATAACCGTAAGTTTCGATCATTTCCCGTTCCGATCCGCCGTGTCCATGAGGATAGTTACCGGACCCTGGTTCACCAAGTGTACTTCCATCATCGCCTGAAACACGCCGGTTTCCACCGGCACGGGCCCGAGCCGCAGTTTCTCCACGAAACGATTGTAGAGAGCCTGGGCCTGTTCAGGGGCGGCGGCTTGGTCAAAGCCCGGACGCCGGCCCTTCCGGCAATCGCCATACAGGGTGAATTGCGACACCACCAGTAGCGATCCACCGGCATCGGCGATATTCCGGTTCATTTTTCCGGAATCGTCGGGAAAAATGCGCAATCCCAACACCTTGTCCGCAAGATAGTCTACGTCCGATTGCGTGTCGGATTTCGCCATTCCGGCCAGTATCACTAAGCCGGTACGTATCGAGCCGGTCGTGTCTCCGCCGACGATTACGCTGGCTTCGCTTACTCGCTGTAGAACCAATCGCATAGGCAGTCCTATACACTATAGGCCCGGAAAGCGCTTCCACTTGCTTGACTGCGCCAGATTTTCCTATAATATAGTCTCCGGGAGTAAAACATGGCACGAGGAAATACTACGCAAGATCTTAGCACTCTGCAAATGGCCCTGGTCGGCTATGCAATTGAGAAACAGCGGATCGAAGAGAAGATCCGGGAGATACAGGCCCAACTGAAGGGCAAGACTGTTTCCTCGTCTGCGCCCGCCAAGGCGAAACCCGCCGGCGTCAAGCGCCGGCTGAGCGCGGCGGCGCGCAAGCGCATCGCGGCGGCGCAGAAGAAGCGCTGGGCGGAATTCCACAAGAAGGCCGCTCAGGCCGCCAAGGGCGCATAAGTCCAGGCGTGGCGCCGGGGCCGCTGGCAGCGGGCTTAGTGGTGTACCGTGGAGCGGGCGTCCTGCCATGCCGGTATGTGTGCCGGCATTCTTCCAAGAACGCCGGCAAGGACGCCGTCGCGGCAGCCTGAAAGGCCGCTCCACGGATGCTGCCCGTCCACCCTAGGTGGTGCGAGGCGCGACGAAGTCCCATTCATACCGCTGTGCCATCTGTTCCACCGGCCCCTCCTCCGCAATCACGCCACGGCTGAAGAACGCGGCGCGGGAGCAGGTCGCGCGCGCAAAAGGCATATCGTGTGTGATCAGGATTTTGGCCTGGGGCAGGGCGGATAGTAATTGGGCCAATGCCCGCTGCCCCGGCGGATCCAGAAACGTCGTCGGCTCGTCGAGGACCAGTATATCGGGCTCCACCGCCAATATGCCCGCGATAGCCACGCGCTTCTTCTCCCCCGCGCTCAGGTGATAGGGCGCTTTGCCCGCCGCCGCCGACATACCCACCTGCTTGAGCGCGGCCATGGCACGCTCCGCCGCCTGCTGAGGGCTTAGCCCGTGATTTAAAGGTCCGAAGGCCACGTCTTCCAGCACGGTCGGCATGAATAACTGGCTTTCCGAATCCTGAAACACCAGCCCGATCTTGCGCCGGACCATCACGAGGTTCTTCGGGTTGACCGGCAGGCCGCACACTTCCACCGTACCCTGGCCCGAAAGCAGCCCGTTCAAGTGCAGGGCGAAGGTGGTCTTTCCGCTGCCATTTGCCCCCAGCAGGGCTACCGTCTCGCCTTTTTCCAGGCGAAAATCGACGCCGTTCAGCGCCACGGTGCCATCTTCGTATTGGTATCTTAGTCCCCGTACCAGAATCAGCGGAGCCATCATGCCAGCCTCTCGATAAGTATCCGTAACGTCACCGGCGTCAACACGCCAAGAACCAGGAACATCACGTCGCCCCGGTGAAAGTGTAAGTCGATCAAGGGCCGGAAATATCCGGGAAAACCGCGCGCCAGCATGGCCCAGTGAATCTCCCCGGCGCGCGCGTAGGAACGCGCGAAGAGCACCGCCAAGGCGCCCGCCGCGGCGCGGAATCGCGCCCGGCTGCCGGCCAGTCCGCCCATCGTGGCGCCGCGCGCCAGGGCTGCCTTGCGCATGTGCTGCGCCTCTTCGGAGATGACGAACAGGTAGCGGTAAAGAAACTGCGCCACCATCAGCAGGAAACGCGGAGCGCCGGTCATTTCGAAGCCGCGCAGTAGCAGCGGAAGCGGCGTGGTGGATACCAGCAAGAGCACCGCCAGCGCCGAGAGGTAACTCTTCATCGCCAGGGCGGCGCCGCGCGCCGGGTCGCCTGCGAGGCAACTGACCAACGCGAACACCGCCGTGAACGGCAACACCACGCCGGCGCGCGCCAACGCGCCGGCTAGCGGCAGCCGTGCCCGCCAGGCCGCCACCAATAGCACGGTGAACAGCGCCGCGCCCAACCAGGCCAATTCGCGATGGGCGGTGGCCAGCACCACCAGAAACACCAGCACCGAGACGATCTTGACTCGCGGATCCCGCCGGTGGAGGGCACTCGCGCCCCGGCTCCATTGATCTAATGTGACGTGGTGCACGGAACCCTACCGCTTCCGCCCGATCAGCACGCAAACGCCGCCGACCAACGCCAGGCCCACCAGTCCCGCGCCCGCCTGCGCCGGCCATCCGGCGCCCAGCCACGAAGCCTCGTAGTCCTTGAAAGGGGTCGAAATCAGTGTGCGCGCGCGTGCGGAGATCCCCGTCTGGCGCGCCAGTTGCTCGATGCCGTCCGGCGCCGTGGAGGCGAACACCACTCCGCCCGCCGCCAGCAGCACCGCGGCCAGACCCGCCGCCACCAGCGCGTACCGCCCGCCCGCCGCCGGCTGGCGCACGAAGTTCGGCTGGATGGCTTCGAGCGCGCCCATGACCGTCATGGTGATGGCGCCCTCAATCAGCGCCGAGACCAGGAACAGCCCGAGCGATACTTCCAGCACCGCCGCCGGCATGCGCACCCCGGAGATTAGCAACTCCGCCAGCGCCATGAGCGCGCTCACCGCCACCGAGAGCGCGCCGCCCGCGAAGATGGCCGCGCACCGCCCGCGGGAGCGCCCCCACAGGTGGTACGGCAAGTATCCCGCCAGCACGCCCAAAATCGCCATGTTGATCACGTTGGCGCCCAGCGCCAGGATGCCGCCGTCCTGAAACACCAGCGCCTGGATGGCCAGGATGGCGCTCATCACCACACACGCCGCCGCCGGTCCTAGCGTGCAGGCCAGCAGCGCGCCGCCCACCAGGTGCCCGCTGGTGCCGATGCCGACCGGGAAGTTGATCATCTGGGCGGCAAAGACAAACGCTCCCATCACGCCCAACAGCGGCACTTTGGAATCGTCGAATCCGCGCTGCGCCACGCGTACGACGTAGCCCACGGCCGGCGCCGCCGCCGCGTCGAGCGAGGCCCACACAGGGGTGGAGAGAAATCCGTCTGGTATGTGCACGGTTGCCTCTAAAGTAGCACGAACCAATTATTCGTGCCACCGGGGGACGACGCTCCCTTACGGTCGCGGCTCCGATTGGAGCGTTTGTTGGTGCTACCATGTTGTACGCATGAGCGCCCTGAGCCGGATTGGCGTCGCCATCGACAGCGCCCTTCTCGACAAGTTCGATAAGCTGATCTCGCGGCGCGGCTACACCAACCGCTCCGAGGCCTTTCGCGACCTGATCCGCGAGGAGCTGGTCGAAGAGGAATGGGAATCGCCGGACGCCCAGGTGGTGGGCACCGTCACCTTGGTCTACGATCACCATGTCCGCCTGCTCAGCGAGAAGCTGACCGCCATCCAGCACGATTTCCATCACTCCATCCTCTCCACGCTCCACGTCCATCTGGATCACGATCATTGCCTGGAAGTTCTGGTGGTGCGCGGCAAGAGCGCCGCGGTGCGGAAGTTGGCCGACACACTGATCTCCACCAAAGGCGTCAAGCATGGACGCCTGACCATCACCACCACCGGCCGGGAGTTGAAGTGATCGTCGGCACCGGCGTGGATCTGGCGGAAGTCCCGCGCATCAAGGCATCCATCGAGCGCTACGGGGAGAAATTCATCCGCCGCATCTACACGCCCGCGGAGATCGCATATGTGGAGCGCAAGGCCAACAAGTACGAACGCTACGCCGCGCGCTTCGCCGCCAAGGAAGCCGGCATGAAGGCCATCGGCACGGGCTGGCGCCGCGGCGTCACCTGGCAGGATTTCGAAGTGGCCAACCTGCCCAGTGGAAAACCGACTCTACTTCTCCACGGCGTGGCCGCCGGATTCGCGGAAAAGTTAGGCGTGAAGCATATTTCGCTCTCGATTACCCACACCGCGGAGCTGGGTATGGCGCACGTCATTCTGGAGGGCTGAGGCGGGGAACAGGTGGGACAGACCATCGCCTTTTGTGGTCTGTCGTGCCTCGCTATAACACGGATGGTTGACAGACGACAAAAGGCGATCGTCTGTCCTACTCCTGGCGGGTGGGCAAGCGCAATTGCGCGTCCTCCAGCAGTTTGGCCTGCTGGAAAGTGTAGATCATGCGGTGGACCACGGTCACGTTGGAGAGGACCGCGATCACCCACAACACCGCCGCCATGCGATCGAACAGCGCGCCGATAATGATCAGCACGATGCGCTCGGGACGCTCCAGGAAGCCCACTTTGCACTTCGGAATAGTGTTCTCCGCCCGCGCCCGCGTATAGCTGACCATCACCGACCCCATCATGACGATGGCGGTGAGCACGATGTAGAAGAAGCGATTGATGCTGGCGTAGTAGACCAGCAGGCCGATGTACAGCGCCAGGTCGGAGTAACGGTCCACCACGGAATCGAAGAAGCCGCCGAAGCGCGTCACCTGGCTGGTGGCGCGCGCCACGCGTCCGTCCACCATATCGAAGACGGCGGCGCCGGTCACCACCACGCCGCCCCATTGGAAACTGCCCGCGGCGAATAGCCACGCCGCCCAGATGTTAATCACCAGCCCCAGAAAGGTGAGCACGTTGGGGTGAATTTTCGACAGCGCGAGCCAGCGAACGATGCGGTCGATGATCGCGCCAAAAAACCATCCGATCGCGCGCGTGGCCGTCATATCACTTCACTTCGTCGTGGATGGTGGTAAGCTTGCGGATCTCGAGCGACTTGGTCCCGCCCGGGCTCACCACTTTGACCTCGTCGCCCACTTCCTTGTTGAGCAGGGCGCGGCCGATGGGCGACGTGGTGGAAACCCTGCCATTAGCGGCATCGGCCTCTTCGCTGGTCACCAGATAGTAAGTGACCTCTTCGTCGCGTTTGACGTCGAGCACCACCACGGTGGAGCCCAACCCCACCTTGTCATGCGGAATCTTGGAAAAATCCACCATCGACATGTCCGCCAGGCGCTGCTTCAAGTGGCCGATGCGCGCATTGAGGAAGCCCTGCCGGTCTTTGGCCGCGTGATATTCCGCGTTCTCGCTCAGATCCCCATGGGCCCGCGCCTTCAGGATCTCCCTTGGCAGCTCGACCAGGTACTCGTACTCGAGCACGGTGATCTCATCCTGGAGTTTCTTCTTAATGTCGATCATCGAAGGGGAAAAGCTCCCAAGATCACATTATAGCTTGGGCGCGAGTCCCTTATTGAACTACCACGTTTACGGTAGCGTCCTGGCCGCCGATGGAGAGCTTCAGGGGTTGCGTTCCCGTGGGCGCGTCGGCGGGGATCGTCACGTTTACCTGGTACAACCCTACGCTGCCGGGCGTCAAGCCGCTGAAGTAGAATCCCGTCGGGCTGCCCCCAATGGTCACCGTGGGCGTCGTGTTGGTAGATGCCAACGGCAGGGTGGACGAAGCCGGATCGCCCGACGATTGCGCCACACTGACCGGCCCCAGTCCGTTGGCCCAGATCACGATGCTGCCGCTCCGTTTGACCGGATTGGACGCCGAAATCACCGCACCACTGACGCCATCGGTGACGGCGAAAATCCCCGGCGAATAAGTGGCCAGCGGCACGGTGTAGAGACTGCCCCAGATGTACCAGTAGGGGAATAGGGTCACTTTCATTTGGACCGACGGCTGCCCCTGGAACTCCCACGGGATTTGCACGTTGATCTGGCCCGGGCTGACGAAGTGAATATGTCCCGGCAAGCTCTTCCCGCCGCCGTCGAAACTCACCGAAACCAGCCCCAACGACACCGGCAGCGACTGGGTGGTTTCCACCAGGCTGGCATCCGCCAGGTCGCTGCCAAAAATCGAGATGTACGATCCCGGCGCCTGCGTCTGCGCCAGGTAAGGCGGGGCGGCATTGATGACGCCACCGCCGTTGATGGTGGGATAGCGCCGTATGGTGGCATAGAATTCCTGCGTCAATACGCCGGCCGTCCCGGTGAAAATCTGATCGCCGGACGCCCCCACGTCAACCCAGGTGCCGGCGTTGCCCAATACGTCCGTGACGGCGTCGCCGATCTGCGCGTCGAACTTTCCGCCGCCCGACTGAATCCGGAAAGTCACCAGTGTCTTGGCCACCGGTGCGCCATATTGATCCACTACGCGCAGGGCGATGCGCCACCCGTAATCGTTCGGCGGAGCGACGAATCCTCCGTCCAGCATGGGAAAGATGTCGTACGGGATCCCATCGCCGACCACGTAGAAATACGGCAGATGCAACGCCGGGCCACTGCCCGTGACGTCGATGAATCCTTCGTACGCTCCCGGCGCCGGCTTGCTGCCGGTGAGAGAAACGGTGACGTCCTGGTGTCCGCCCGCCGGCAGATTGACGTTGCTCTGGCTCACCGTCACCCGCGCATTGGAATCGCTGGAAAGTTGCCGCACCGCGAGGGAAAACGTGGCGGCTGCGCCGCTCACGTTGGTCAGGGTCAGGGTGCGATTGACCGGCAGCACGGTGGGGACGGGCCCAAAGGAAATCGCCGCCGGCTCCAGCGTGGCCGCCACGTTCACCGCGTCGGCGGCATTGAGTTTGCCGGCGCCCGCGTCGGTCACATGTACGCCGCCCGCAAGGTCCGCCGTGGCGGTGTTGACCACCGCCGATTTCAAACGGCCGGGCTGCTGTTTCAAGTTCGGGTTCTTGGCCAATGCCATTGCCGCCACGCCGGCCGCGAACGGTACGGCATAGCTGGTGCCGTTAACCGTGGTGTATCCGGTGACATTGTAGGTGTCGGAGTTGGGGTCGAGTTTCTGCGTCGCGGTGTAAATGTTGATGCCGGGCGCCACCAGCTCGGGCTTCAGCGCGAAATCGCGGACCGCCGCGAAATTGCCCACGCTCGGCCCGCGCCCTGAGAACGCCGCCACCGTGTTCACTTGCGGGTAGTCCGCCACCGCCATGGCCGGGTCAATGGTGACGGTGGCGCCAGGATTGCTCACCAGATAGGATTTCAATGCCTTGCCGTCGGTGTTGCCAATTAAAGCGGCGGGTATGCCGGTATTCTGCGCGTACAGCCGGTGCGTGAAGTCGTCGTTGCCCTCGGACTCATAGAAGAGCACGCCGATCGCGCCGGCGGCCTGCGCGTAGAGGACCTTGTCGCTGGGGTAGCAGGTGCCGCGCTGGATCAGCGCGATGGCGCCGGTGAGCGACGCGGCGGGCAGCGGGGCGCAGGCCAACCCGTTGTCGCCCAGCGTAGTCACGTCTTTCACCGGCGCTGTCACGGGCGAAGCGAGTTTCGGGCCGTCGCCCAACAGGCCGTGGAGATTCCCCAGGCTGCCGCCGTTGACGCGCACGCTCTGGTACAACAGGTGACTGTTCGCCGACGCGCCCACGGTGAGCGCACTGGGCGCCACCCCGGGGCTGGTCAGGCCATTCTTCGTAGTGGGACGCAACCCAAGATTGCCCCCGTTGCCGGCTGCCGCCACTACCAGGGTGCCGAGACGGTTGGTGCTTTCCACGGCCTGCGCACCCACGTCGCAGACCGGATCGCCGCACACTCCGGCGCCGACGTCCAGCGGGCCGAATACGCCCGGGTCGCCCTCGCCCAGCGAGAGTGTGACGATATCCATTCCGTCGTTGACCGCGTCGGTCAGCGCCTCGATCCAGGCCGAACGGAAGGTGTACTCGTTGACTCCCGGCGAGCCGAATACTTTGTAATTGCCGAGAAAAGCCTTGGGCGCCACGCCGGTGATGCTGCCCAGGGGGCCCGTGTTCTGCACCCCGGCGGCGATCATGGCGATCGCCGTGCCGTGCCCTTGCCGGTCGCGCGGCGAAAAGTCGTCGGGCGTGGAGTAAGACGGGTCGGAATCCGTCAGCATCGAGACGTAACTCCGCGCCACGATCACCTTATTGTTGGTGTACCCGGTGTCCCCCCTGGGAAAACCGGCGGGCGGCGTAAAGCCCGTGTCCTCGAACCCGGGATGGTTCTGGTCGATGCCGGTATCGATGACGCCGATGCGCACGCCGGCGCCGGCGTTGGCGCTGCCGCCGATCGCGCTCCACGCCGCCGGCACGCCCACCAGGTTGACGGCCGCGTAGAGCAAGGGTCTCGACGGCGGCTGATACTGAACCCGCTTCACACCGGGGATATTCTGGAGCGCGGCGGCGTCCTGGGGCGCGACGCGCACGAAAACGGCGTTGACCAGAATCTGCGACGTGGAGCTGACGGGCACTTTGCGGGCAGCCAGTTCCGCCAGCACGCGGCCTTGCGCTCCGCGGATTTTCTGTAAGTGCGCCTGCGCCTCGCTGCTCTGAAGAGTCACGCGCGACTGGGCCTTTTGAGCTACCGGCGGGTCTTCGAGGACCAGAGCATATTCGGCCAGACGGCTGCGAGTCTGCGCGAAAGCCGCGGTTACCAATAGTAAAAGAACGGAAATCCGCTTCATGGCGACTCCTTGTCGGATTAGAAACTGAACTATCCCTCCTAGAACGCGAAAAAAAACCGGTCGGCGGGCCAAAGCGCCCTCAGTGACCTAACGTCTTAGGATACCCGGTAGTCCGATTTGGTTACAGTATCGAACCTCTACTCCTGGCGGCAGCGTAGAATTTCGTCCGCCACGTCCGTGGCGGCACGCATTTCCCTCACGTCGTGGACGCGCACAATGTGAGCGCCGCCGAGCACCGCGGCGGTGACCGCGGCGGCCGAGGCGAACTTGGTTTCCTCGGGGTCCGGGTGCGCCAGGAAGCTCTTGCGCGAGGGTCCCACCATGATCGGCATTTCGAGCCCGTTCAATTGGAACAGGCGCGCCAGGATCACGTTGTTGTCTTCCTTGCGTTTGCCAAAGCCGAGCCCCGGATCGATCACGATGCGGGTCTTTTCCACGCCGGCGCGCCGCGCGCGGCTGATGGTGGCTTCCAAGTCGCGCGCGATGGTCCCGATGGGGTCCGCGATGGGCCCCAGTTTGGCCCAGGTTTCCGGCGTGCCGCGCATGTGGTTCAGCACCAGGCCGGCGTTGTACTGCGCCACGGTGCGCGCCAGTTGCGGCTCGAAGGTGAGGCAGGAAGGGTCGTTGACAATCTCGATTCCGAGTTCGAGCGCGCGTTCAGCCACCTCGGCCTTGTACGTGTCCACCGAAATCGGGATGCTCAGCTTGTCCTTGAGGCGCTTGAGGACCGGGATGAGCCGGCGGATTTCTTCCGCGGCCGAAATGCGGGCGGAGCCGGGGCGCGTCGATTCCGCGCCGATATCGATGATGTCGGCGCCCTCTTCTTCCAGTTCGATGGCGTGCGCGAAGGCGCGGTCCGGGTCGGAGTACTTGCCGCCGTCGGAGAACGAATCGGGCGTGACGTTCAGCACCCCCATGATCGCGGTGCGTTCGCCCAGCCGGATCTCGCGCTGCTTCAGTTTCCAGAAAAAGAGTTTTCTCACCGTGCTAGTCCCCTACGCGCTTCCAGTTCTTTCCAACCTGGATCAACAGTTCCGCGGGCGCGTTCTTCAGCAGCAGGTCCTTCACCTTCTCGCCGTTGATCTGCACGGCGCCCGCCTTGATCTTGCGTACCGCGTCGCTCACCGATTCGGCGAGACCCACGCGCGCCAGGAGTTTGTCCACGCGAAGCGCACCGTTCATACGCAGGCCCGGGGGTTCTTGCACGGTTTCGATTTTCGCCGGGATTTCCTTGCGGCGCACCACGGCGTTGAAGACGCCGCAAGCGGCATCGGCGTCGGCCACCGAATGGAAGTCGGTGACGATGATCTTGCCGAGCGCCACCTTGGCGTCCATCGGGTGCATGTTGGTCTTCATCTCCGCGATTTCGGCCAGGCTGCGGTCGGTGAGCAGCTCGTAGTAGCGCCACATCAGGTCGTCGGAGACCTGCATGACTTTGCGGAACATGACATCGGGCGCCTCGGTGATGCCGATATAGTTGCCCAGCGACTTGGACATCTTGTTGACGCCATCAAGGCCTTCCAGGATGGGCGTCATGGCGACGATCTGCGGCGCTTGGCCGTAATCGCGCTGCAATTCGCGGCCCACCAGCAGGTTGAACTTCTGGTCCGTGCCGCCCATTTCCACGTCGGCCTCCAGCGCCACCGAATCGTAGCCCTGAGCCAGCGGGTACATCAACTCGTGCACCGAGATGGGCGCGTTGGCCGCGTAGCGCTTGGCGAAATCGTCGCGTTCCATCAGGCGGGCGACGGTGTACTTGCTGGTCAGGCGGATGACTTCTTCCCACTTGAGCGGCGCCAGCCAGTGGCTGTTGAACCGGACTTCGGTCTTGTGGGGATCGAGGATCTTGAAGACCTGCTGCTTGTAGGTCTCGGCATTGCGTTCGATGGCCTCGGTGGTCATGGGGGGGCGCGTGACGTTGCGGCCGGTGGGGTCGCCGATCATGCCGGTCATGTCGCCGATCAGGAAAATGATGGTGTGGCCGAGGTCCTGGAAGTGCTTCATCTTACGAATAAGCACGGCGTGGCCCAGGTGCAAGTCCGGCGCGGTGGGGTCGAAGCCGACTTTGACGCGCAGTTTGCGGCCCGTCTTGGCAGCCTGTATCAGGCGATCGCGCAGGTCTTCTTCGCGGATGATCTCCGCCATGCCTTTGCGCAGGTACGTGAGTTGTTCGTCGATGGTCATGTGCTCAGTGCTGTCTTGAGATCTTCGGAGAATCTACGGATGATCTCCACCTGTTCCGGAGACGCCGGGGTTTCGCCGCCCTTGGCCGCGAGATAGGGCCGGCCGCCGCGCCAAACCAGGTACGCCAGGCCCTGCTCCGTCATCATCCCGGTGCTGCCCCGACTGCTACGCGGGCCGCCGCGATGAATCCCGCCCACCGCCGCGATGCAATTATCGCGCATATATATGGAAACCGCGGGGCCTTCCACCACAAGGCGGATATTCAGGTCTTGCAGCCGGCTCACATCGTATGGTTTACATTTTATAACGGCCGAGGTCCTCGTCGTTGAGGCCTTCCAGCCAGCGCCGCAGTTCTTCGTTATTCACCTTGTCGGAAACCGTGGCGGCCAGTTTCGACGACTTGAGCACGGTCTCTTCCACGTAGATGGGGCAATCCAGACGCAGCGCCAGGGCGAGCGCGTCGCTGGGGCGCGAATCCACGCTGATCAACTCGCCTTCGCGGTCCAGCCAGATCACCGCGTAGAAGGTATCGTCCTTGAGTTCGGAGACCACCACCTTGCGCACGCCGGTGCTGAGGCCCAGCAGCAGAGTCTTGATAAGGTCGTGGGTCATGGGCCGCGGCGTCGAGACCTTTTCGATTTCGAGCGCGATCGCATTCGCCTCGTACACGCCAACCCAGATGGGGAGTACGGTATTGCCATTGATATCCTTGAGGATGACAATGGGCATGTTGGTCACGGGATCCATCATCAGCCCGCGGATTTTCATTTCCACTTCCATATTCTCTTGGCCCTCCCCCCTCCTGATTACACCACGAATTACACTGACGCTGCGCTCTCGCCCACCAGCGAATTGGGGCCAGCGCGGGTGACGCGGACGGAGAGGTACGTGCCGGCCAGATCGTTTCCATTGGTATCGGGGTGCGAGAAGTTGAGTACCCGGTTGCACGTGGTGCGGCCAATCCACTGGCCCAGCGACCGGTTCCGGCCCTCCACCAGCACCTCCTGTATGCCGCCGATGAGCTCCGCATTGCGCCTGATCTGAATGGCGCGCTGCTTCTCCTGGAGAACCAGCAGGCGGCGCTGCTTCTCTTCGTCCGGGACGCGGTCCACCATGCGGAGCGCGGCGGTGTTGGGCCGCGGCGAGTATTTGAAGCTGAAGAGGGAATCGTATTGGACTTCATCCAGCAGGTCGAGGGTCTGCTCAAAATCGGCATCGGTCTCGCCGGGGAAGCCGACGATGATGTCGGTGGTGAGGGAATAGCGGCGCTTCGCATTCCTGATCCACTCGATGCGCCGCATGTACTCCTCGCGGGTATAGAGGCGGTCCATGGCGGCCAGCACGCGGGAGGAGCCCGACTGCACGGGCAGGTGGATGTGATTGCAGATGGCGGGGTTGGCGTCCATGGCATCCACGATGCCGCGCACGAAATCGCGCGGATGGCTGGTGGTGTAACGCACGCGGCGCAGGCCGGGGATTTCGGCGACCCGTCCGAGCAGCGTGGCGAAGTCCCATCCGGCCGGCGAGGGATCGCGGTAACTGTTGACGTTCTGGCCCAGCAATTGGACTTCGGTGTAGCCCTTTTCGGCCAGCCCGCGCGCTTCATTCATGACGCTCTCGCTGGTGCGGCTGCGTTCCGGTCCGCGGGTGAATGGCACCACGCAGTAGGCGCAGGATTTGTCGCAGCCTTCGACGATGGTGAGGTAGGCGCGGTGCGGGTTATCGCGGCGGGTGAAGGGCGTGTCGAAGGCCTCGGCGTTGTCGAAGCTCAGTCCGGTGACGCGGCGGTTGCCGCTTTCGAGCTGGACCAGCATTTCGCCGAGGTGGGTGTAGCTGGCCGAGCCGGAGACCAGCGAAACGTGCGGCGCGCGCTCGAAGATCTTTTCGCCTTCCTGCTGGGCCACGCAGCCGAGCACGCCGAAAACCTTGCCCCTCATTCCTTCGCGCTTGAAGTTCTGCAGGCGGCTGAAAACCTTCTGCTCGGCCTTATCGCGGATGCTGCACGTGTTGTAGAGCACGAGCCCGGCGTCTTCCGGCGTATCCACCTGCGCATAGCCCTGGGACAGCAGAGTGCCGGCGACCTTTTCGGAGTCGTGGGCATTCATCTGGCAGCCGAAGGTTTCGATGTAGAAGGTTTTCCCAGCCACGGTAGTTCTATTGTAGTGGACGGGAGCGGACTTGTGCGGAGGTCAGAAGAAGACCTCCAGCAGTTCCAAGACCGGCTGGAGTAGATCGAACAAGATGTCCATCCACTCACGGGTGGAGCGAATACAGCCCGGCGTACGTCCGGGAGCGCCAGCAGCCGGCTTTGGCCCCAAATACCCCACAAAGTCCCGTACGAGCACAATCCACCCGAAGTTCCGCCGGCCGAAATGTGAACGAGTTGAGAACATGCTTCCTCGACGACGTTTCCGTCGCCCGGTGTAAACTAAAATGGAAACGCGGAGGGTGCCACGTGAAATTCTTTCTGGATACCGCGAACCTGGATGAGCTGAAGAAGGGCGCCAGTTGGGGGATCGTCGATGGGGTGACCACCAACCCGTCGCTGATCGCCAAGGAAGGGCGTCCCATCGAGGAGCAGGTGCGCATGATCTGCGACATCGTGGATGGCGACATCAGCGCGGAAGTGATTTCGCTCGAAGCCGGCGCCATGATTCCGGAGGGGCGCAAGCTGGCCAGGATCCACAAGAACATCGTGGTGAAATGCCCGCTGACGCGGGAGGGCATCAAGGCGACCTCGGCGCTCAGCAAAGAGGGCATCCGGGTCAACGTGACGCTGTGTTTTTCG
>Ga0182021_10002121_pt1 | contig 23127 bp, 19 predicted proteins | sample 612E3MmetaG_FD_120493 | JGI IMG/M metagenome (GOLD analysis project Ga0182021, IMG submission 120493) | Permafrost microbial communities from Stordalen Mire, Sweden - 612E3M metaG (Illumina Assembly) | ecosystem: Environmental > Terrestrial > Soil > Wetlands > Permafrost | place: Sweden... | reverse complement strand
GAGGGTGCCGGGGACCTTGGCGGCACCATGCGGCTGGGGACCTACCCGGCCAAGCTCGTCGACGGCTCGGTCATCGCCGGCGCCTACGGTTCCTCTCTGGTCAATGAGCGCCACCGCCACCGCTACGAGGTCAACAACGACTACCGCGCCCAGCTCGAAAACGCTGGACTTCGCTTCTCTGGCACCTCGCCCAACGGTAGCCTCGTCGAGTTCGTCGAACTGCCGGCCGACGTGCATCCGTACTACGTCGGTACCCAGGCCCACCCCGAGTTCCTGTCCCGGCCAACCCGGGCGCATCCTTTGTTCGCAGGGCTGGTCGAGGCGGCGATCGACGCACAGAAGGCCTCACGCCTGGTCGAGGTCGAAAGGCCGAGGAGCAGCGAAACCGTCGCGGCACAATGAGTCTGGATGCCGAGGTCGTCCGTGCTGGGGACCTGGTCGACCGGCTCGATCGGCGTCCGGTCCTGAACACCGAAGTGGTGTTCAAGGGCGCGGTCTGGGACGTGCGCCGTGACACCGTCGATCTCGGTGAGGCGGGCACCGTCAGGCGCGAGTACGTCGAGCACCCGGGCGCGGTGTCGATCGTCGCTCTTCGGAAGGTCAATCACCGTGACCACGTGTTGCTGATCCAGCAGTATCGCCACCCGGTGGGTGCGTTCGAGTGGGAGCTGCCCGCCGGTCTGCTCGACGTCGCCGGGGAGCCGCCGTGGCTGGGCGCGGCCCGCGAGCTCAACGAGGAGGCCGACCTGATTGCCGATCGTTGGCACGTCCTGATCGACTACTTTGGTTCTCCCGGTGGCATCTCCGAAGCATTGCGTGTGTTTCTCGCCCGCGACCTGACTGCCGTTCACGATGATGAGCGTTTCCCCCGCGAGGGCGAGGAGCAGGGGATGCGGGTCTGCTGGGTTGATCTCGATGAGGTCCACGATGCCGTGTTGCGTGGTCAGCTACACAACCCCAGTGCTGTGATCGGTATCCTGACGGCATATGCGGCGCGGGCTCGTGACTGGGCGACGCTCCGATCCCACGATGCTCCCTGGCCGGAGCACCCGGCACACCGTTGAACCTCTTCCGGGGCACGTCCTGGCAGATCGCGCTGCACTCCCGCAGATCACTTAAGCGCAGGATGAGGTCGGCTTCCGTGTTTGGCCGTCTCAGGGGTCAAGAATCCCTGCTCTAGGCGACCCCAGGGTCTTTCACCACCGACCGCGCAAGCCAGCCGTAAGGCAGTCCTCGTCCGGTTGCCGATCCTTCCGCGGCGATCGATCAGTGGTTGTAGTTCTGTTGCGCGTTAGGCCCGGCCGGTCGCCAGGTCATGAAGGCGGGTGAAGACACGCTTCTCGGAGTGCAGGCCGTCGTGTTCGAATTCATTAGTGACCCACGGCCGTAGGTTCGGTATATGGGTTGCGGTCTGTAGGGACAGCCCGGAGTCGACGTAGAGGTCATCGAAGTAGATCGCGGCTGCCACGGGCACCTGGTTGTGGGCAAGTTGGTCAAGGTCATAGAGCTGCGGCCAGTCCGCTTTCCGGTTGAGTAGGTTCGTTGCCTCGGCGAAGGGCCTCAAGGCTGCCTCGTCACGGAAAATTGAGGACTCTTTCATCTCGCCGGTGAGCAGTAAGTCAGGTGCGTCTGGTGACATCTGGGGGAACTCTGCCCGGACCCGTTCAGCTGCCCAGCGCGAGGGTGTTCCAGAGCAGTAGATCACCTCTTGCAGGACGGCGTAGAGAGGCGCATTTAGGTGCCGGGTACGTTGCTCAACCTCGGTGAGGAACGCAGTGGACACCTCACCGCCTTCGAGAGCGTCTTCCAGTAGATAGTGGATCTCGGCGAACCCGGAGCTCATTCCGAACACAATCCCGAGCGCTTGAAGACGTTGGACTGTTAGTGGGTCACCGCCCGGCAGTCGGATCGGCGCCTCCGGCGGTCGCGAGCGGATCGCGTCCCGTAGTCGGTTCAGGACCTCTTGGTCGGAGGGGAATCGGCGGGTGTGTTCGACGTTCTTAGCGATCACGCGCGGCCAGGTCCGTCGGTAGACGTCATCGGCAGTTGCGCTCAGGCCCGGGAGACCGCCGGTGATCAGGCACTTGTCCAACCCCTCGGGCGCACGCGATAGGTAGGTCAGGGTGCATAGCCCGCCGTAGCTCTGCCCCAGCGTCGTCCACTTCGCGTCGCAGGCCAGCGTTGCGCGCAGGATCTCAGCGTCGTCAACGATGGCGTCGGCCCTGAACAGCGCCAGGTAGTCGGCCAGGGACGTTGGGTCGGGAAACCTGGCAGGAGTGCGGTCCGTCACAGGTGTCGAACGGCCGGTGCCCCGTTGGTCCATCAACAGCACGCGGTAATCCTTGACCGCTTCGGCGAGCCACCCTGTGCGGCTGGTCGGGCGGGGCGCCCTACTGCCAGGTCCGCCCTGCAGGAACAGCAACCACGGCAGGTCCTCATCGGCACGCTCCGTCGAGCGCACCTCTCGCGCATACACACTCAAGGTCTTGCCGTCCGGCCGGGCATGATTCAAAGGTGCATCGATGATGTGGTCTCGGCAGACCAAACCTGGGATAGGACGGGAGTAAACAGTCACCACCACAGCCTGCCGTACCGCCACGTCCGCCAACAGGCGGGGATGAAGAGACTCGTGAGCGTGTTTACCCTGTCAGCGATCGTCATTCGACCTACACCCATCGTCATCCGGACCGGTGAGCAACTCCGAGGTCCAGTGTTGGCGATGACGGCCGCGACCTTGTCCGCCTTCGTGTTCCGCTATGGTGCCAGCGGCGCAACGCCGTCATATGGCTACCCCTGCAGCGGGGATTTTGATCTCCTCCGATCTCCAGGACGAGTTTCTGAACATGGTCGCCGCCGGCCCGGCAGCGCATGTGAGACTGCCACTCATCGCAGCCCTGATCGTCCGTAGACCCCTCTGCGGTGACTCCTGACTTCCATCGTTGACGTCCCGGGCCACCCCAATGACCGTCCCGCAACCGCGACCGGCTCGCACTCCTGCTCTCGCTGATGCTGTTGCAGATGAACCGGCAGCACGCAACGCACTGGGTTCGCATCCTCATCGACATCGAGCTCACCCAGCCACAGACAGGGTGGGTGCGTAACGCAGACCCGCTCGGGGGTGTCGTCTTGCCACATGAGACCCGTCCGCCCACGTGCGAAATAGTGAAATAGTTCGGCAGCATCGTGGTGTTGACCCCTCGGAAGATGCGATCTGGCGCTTCCGCCGCGTCATGCCAACACTCGCCCTGCCCGAAGGAATCTCATGGCCAGCTCCGCCGGCGCTCCGCTCGACACTCTGGTTGAGACCGGGGATGCGCCCCGCATCACCACCGTCATCCCCGACCCCACCCGCTGGCGAGCTCTGATGGTCATCGCGATCGCCCAGCTCATGGTTGTGCTCGACGCCTCGATCGTGAACCTGGCCCTGCCGAGCGCGAAGGCCTCCCTCGGGATCACTGACGCCAACCAGCAGTGGGTCATCACGGCTTACACGCTCACCTTCGGCGGGCTGCTGCTGCTCGGTGGGCGGGTCGCCGACTACGTCGGCCGCAAGCGCGCGTTCATGATCGGCCTCATCGGCTTCGCGGCAGCCTCCGCTATTGGTGGCCTCGCACCGAACCAGGGTTTCCTGTTTGCTGCTCGCGGCCTGCAGGGCGCCTTCGCGGCCCTGCTGGCTCCCGCTGCACTCTCCCTGCTCACGGTGACATTTCACGACCCCAAAGAGCGAGCCAAGGCCTTCGGTGTCTATGGTGCGATCTCCGGCGGTGGCGCCGCGATCGGCCTGCTGCTCGGAGGCGTCCTGACCGAGTACCTCTCCTGGCGCTGGTGCCTGCTAGTCAACGCGCCGATTGCCATCGCCGCGGTGCTGATGGCCATCCCCTGGGTGCACGAGAGCAAGGCCGAGGACGACACCAGATACGACGTCGCCGGCGCGATCACCGCGACCCTGGGGCTGGTGACTCTGGTCTACGGCTTCACCAAGGCCGCGCCCAAGGGACTGCAGGACTCCGCCCACTGGGCCGATGCCGGCACCCTGGTCTGGTTCGCTGCCGCGGCTATCCTGCTGACCTCGTTCTTCGTCATCGAGACCCGGGTCTCCAACCCGCTGCTGCCGATGCGCGTGCTCCTGGATCGCAACCGCGGCGCGTCGTACCTGGTGTCCCTGATCACTGGCATCGGACTGTTCGCGATGTTCCTGTTCCTGGGCCTGTACCTGCAGGTGATCTTGCATTACTCACCGGTCACGGCGGGCTTCGCGTTCCTGCCGTTCAGCCTCGGCATCATTCTCGGAGCTGGCGCCGCCGCACAGCTGCTTCCCATGGTCGGGCCCAAGCCCCTGATCGTGCCCGGTCTCATCGCGGGATCGATGGGGCTGCTCCTGCTCACCCGGCTGACGCCCGACTCGGAGTATGCATTGCACGTTCTCGTGCCGATGCTCATCATCAGCGTCGGTATGGCGTTCGTCTTCATCCCGGTCTCCTCTACGGCACTGCACGCGATCGGTCACCACGACGCCGGTGTGGCCAGCGCGATGATCAACACTTCACAGCAGGTCGGTGGGTCTCTGGGCACCGCGCTGCTCAACACCGTCGCAGTCACGACGTCCGCGGCGTACCTGACCGCGCACACGGCACTGGGGCGGGCCGCAACCCCCGCAGCCCTCACGCAGGGTTACACGCGGGCCTTCGCGGTCGGTGCCGGCTTCTTATTCGTGGCGGCAATCGTGGCGCTGTTCATGCTCAAGGTCGGCAAGGAAGCTGTGCTGGAGGACGACGTCCCAATCCCCGTGGGCTGACGCGCTCGCGGGTGGACTTATCGGGTCAGGAACGGGAGCAGCGCGTCGAGGAAGCTTCTGGGTGGATTGAGTGCACGTCGTGCCCGGCCTCGATCGTCAGGCATGACGAGTCGGGGATCCGGTCGGCCAGCGCTGCGAGCTGGTCTTGCGGGAGGTGGTTGTCGGGGACGCCAGCGATCACCAGCGTGCGTGCGGTGATGTGGCGAAGGTCGTTTCACCATGCGGGGTCTGGGGCCGTTGCGTTTCTTGGTGATCGTCTCCACGACACGCCAGTGGACTGATCGATCGTTTCGGTGGACGCCCACATCTGCGGGTCGCCGGGGTGGTCACCTCGAAGTCTGCCAGCGATCTGCTCGGGTGAGTACTTCATCTCCAGGTCCAGCTCAACGCGCGCACGCAGGATCAGGTTGGTCACCAACTTGGTCTGCTTGGGGTCGGCTCGCCGGTTCCTAGGCCAGCGGATGCGCAGCCGTTGCCCCGTGCCCGCCTCGAGGGTCAGTGTTACGGGCCAGCTCGCGGCTGATCGTGGAGGGCGACCGTCCCAAACGCCTGGAGACAAAGCGGATCGACCCACCCTCAGCACGACCCAATGCGATCTCTCGATCCGCCCGGGAAACGGCATCCCTGCATCGTGAACTGATCGCGTCGAGCATCCCCGGTGTTGTTCACAGGCGGCCGCCTACCCGCTTTGGGACGGTCACCGACCGGCGCGAAGGCCCTCGGAGAGTGGTGTCGTCGGGCGGCCGATCAGCCGGGCGAGGTCACCCGTGGTCTCACTGAGCAGGCCGTCGTGGATGTTGCCATCCAGCGCCACGACGAAACCGACTGTGCCGGTATCCAGGCCGGTCGCGGCGAGGGCAGCCGCGTGCTGCTCAGAGGTGAGGGTTGAGTAGGCGACTGGCGTCCCGACCACCTCCGCCATCGCGGCCGCGAGCTCCGGGCCGTCCCACGCGTGGTCTCCGCCGAGTTCGTATGTTGTGTTCTCATGGCCGGTGGTGGTGAGAACGACGGCGGCGGCATCTGCGAAGTCGGTGCGCGATGCGCTAGCGACGAGGCCGCCTCGGGTGCTGTCGACGTAGGTTCCTGACGCCGCGGCCTGGGTCATCGAGTTGAGGTAGTTCTCGGTGTACCAGTTGTTGCGCAAGATGGTCCATGGGATGCCCGAGTCGCGTAGCGCGTGCTCGGTAGCCTTGTGCTCTGGCGCGAGGATGAGCGCTGAGGTGTCCGCATGGGGGGCGCTTGTGTAGACGATGCGGGTGATGCCGCTGCGGGCGGCCGCGGCGATTGCGTTGGCGTGTTGTTGGATGCGCTGGCCGACCTCGCTGCCGGAGACGAGCATGAGGGTGTCGGCGCCAGCGAAGGCAGCGTTCAGGCTTGCGGGGCTCGCGAAGTCGATGACGGCGGTCGCTACTCCCAAGCGCGCGACGACCGCGAGTCGCTCGGCGTTGCGTCCGGCGGCAACGATGTCCTCGGGGGCGGTGCCGCGGGCGATGAGCCGATCGATGATGAGGCCTCCGAGGTGGCCGGTGGCACCGGTGACGACAAAAGACGTAGACATTGGGGGTCCCTTCGGTCTGTGCTGGTCATAGGGACAAACCCACGTCCTGGTCAAGAACTTCCCCTCAGGTGGTACGCACCATAAAGTAAGTACTCGTGACTGAGAATCCGGCACCCGCAATCAGGGCTACCAACGTCTTCGCCGCCAACTGCCCAAGCCGGCGCGTCCTCGACCACGTGACGAGCAAGTGGGGGGTGCTGGTGATCGTCGCCCTCGCGCAGTCACCGATGCGCTGGGGCGCACTCCGACGCCGCATCGAGGGGGTCAGCGAGAAGATGCTCGCGCAGACCCTCCGCACGCTTGAGGCAGATGGCTTCGTCCTCCGGGAGGCTCAGCCAACAATTCCGCCACGGGTCGACTACAGCCTTACCCCACTTGGACGCAGTCTCGCCGCTCGGCTCATACCGCTCGTCACATGGGTCGGCAACAACGCAGACGAGATCGTCGGGGCACACTGAACCACCAGACCTTCACCTGCAGCCGGGGACAACCGGCCAACGGACAGCGGCACAAGTCGGGCGGTAGCTAAGTCCCCGGTCCCCGCGAGCTCTTTCCCCTAGTGGGGGCAGTGTCGCGAGCGGGCGACCGCGGCTGGTTCGGTGGGCACCTGGCCGGATGCATCAGCTGACCGTGTGCAACCCGCCAGCTTCGGGGTGGAGAGCGTGGATCGCAGCTGCTGCGCTGGACGCCCTCAGGGGAGGGGCCATCTTCACCCTGCACCGATCATGCTGGGGCGGTATCCTCCAAACAGTCCCAGTTTGGGGCTACTGCCCTCTCGCACGCGAGAGGAGTTAGGTGGTTCCCGTCATGGGCACCCCCCCACGCTCGAACATCGATACTGTTGCCCCCCGCACCGTCAACACCTCTGAGATGCACAACGCGTCCGTAAATGAGGCGGCGGCGATGGAAGGTGAATGCGCGCAAGTACACCTACCTACGGGAAGGATGTGCACCTTGCCATACGGCCATCGTGGGTCTTGCGAGTTCATCTCAGCAGAAGCGTCGGCTCGCTGACACATTATGAGGCCGACTGCGGTCGGCAACGGACGCGCCCAGGGGTAGGAGGCGTCGTCGTGCAGCAAGGGACCAACGCGGTCGGCGGACCACCGGGCTGGGCCAGCCGGATGGATTCGAGAATAGGCAGTTAGCAGTGACGACGGACCCCACCTCGCCGCCACCCCAAAGGTCCAAGCAAGCCGACCCAGCCCCGTTGGAGATCCTTCGCGTCTGAGTCATGTGTTGAGCGACGCCCGGTGCGCTCGGTCATGGTTACCTGTTGACGGCGGCAGGTGTTCCTGGATGGTCATCAGCTTCCGGACGGCGCGACCGAGGCCACAGCATCAGGGTGTCGCGGAGGGCGGGCCTGTCGGATCCGGCGGCTGAACCGGTACGCCTTCGGGCGCGGGACCGGGCTGGGCTCGCAGACCGCGGACTGGCAGGTCGATTCTCGGGACTCGGCCGCGGGTGGCGATCCACCAAATATCGCGTCCAGCAAGGTCGTGGGCGTCGGCACGTCTGGTCACAAGGAGTGCGACCAGTGCACCGGGCAGTAGCAGAAGCGCGACGGTGCCGAGCGCCACGCTGAGGCCGAGCACGATCCGGCCGCTGACTTCGAGCCAGACAAGGGCCACGATGAGCAGGGTCGAGAAGAGGACGCCGAGCTTGCCTGAGGTAGTGACTGGGCGCACGGCCCGGTAGGGCTGTTCGGGGCGCTTATCGAGAAGTCGGCCGAGGCGCCGCCGGACTGCAACCGTACTGAGCGCCCCGACCCCGAGCGCCACCAACAGAATCGTCACGGCGACGACCCGACGCCCGCCCATCGGGGATACGACGTTGAACCAACCAAAACCCGGGCCCATTTCCGGGCTGTTGGCTGTGACGATCGTGAGCAGCACCTTCGGCGCGAGCAGGGCAGCGACAACTGACGCTGCCCCGGTTATCCCAAGAAACAGCGTGGCCCATGTCAGCGTCGACCGTGCCATCACCCGCTGCCGCGGAACGTCCCACGCGACCAGGGCGCCCTTGACTGGCACCTCTCCGAACCTGGGCGCGACGTGCTTGAGCCTGGCCCGGCTGCGATACCACCCCGGCGAGATGAACATCGACGAGGCCACCATGAGGGCGAACATGACGAGGGCGGGTGCCGCGCCGGAACCCCTTTCGCTTGGCCACGACGTGATGATAACCATGAGGGGCAGGAACCATGTACCCCCCAGGAAGCGGCGCATCGGGTACCAGAACCCGTCGATGTCATCCAGCGCCCAGGACCGGTACGCCACCGGGATGCGGCGGTCAAACATCCGATAGAGCAGCCAGGTGTGCGGCAGGGGGTGCTCGCGCCACCGCGTCGCCCACCCGCCGCGCACCAGGTCGAACGCGGAGCGCGGATCCAGGCGCCGGGCGCCCGGCCCGGCGAGGTCGACCACCACATCGACGAGCTCGCGGCCCCGTGCCTGGCGCCACCGGCGAGGATAGGCGCGCATCCAGAACTCGATGCTTTCTACGAGCTGTGTTTGTGCCAAGGGGCCAGTGTTGCCCGCGGGCGACCCGGCCCCGGCCGTCGACATCATGAACCGGAGAACGCAAGGTGGGCGCCGAGCACAGTCCTGGCCCGACGGGTCAGCGCCCGCAGGCGCGCAGTCTCCTTCACAACAGCCGCCGATCCTTGGTCGGTCAGTCGGTAGTAGCGGCGGAGTCTCCCGTCGACGACCTCCTCGCCGCTGGCCTCGACCAGGCCAGCCTCGCCCATCTTGTCGAGCAGACCGTAGAGGGTTCCCGCACCGAGTTTGGTCGCCCCGTCAGACAGCTCTAGGACCGCCTTTACGATGCCGTACCCATGTCGTGGCTGTTCGGCCAGAGAGAGCAGGACGAGGTATCCCTGCTCGGTGATCCGCATTGTCATAGGCGATATATATCGCAAGGCGAACTATGATGTCAAGCGATATCAAGCCCGGGACCGAGGCCACGTCCGAGGAGGTTCTCAGGGCACGGACACGACTTCATGGGAGCGGTTTCGCAATTGGTAATTCTTTCGCCCTTCGACCCAGCCTGGCCGTATCTCGTCGACCGGCCAGCATCGTGCTTGCGGAACGGCGACCGGGCACCGGACGCGGTGCAGTATCTCGCTTCCGACGCCGTGGCTGACGCCCGCACATAGCTGACTGTCCCGCGCTCCCTCGCGAGACCGTGATGACTGGGACCTATGGTCTCTGATGCGCCAGCCGGTTACCCGCCACGATGACCCTGAGCGGACCCCCTGGACGTCCTGCCGGGGATGTCGTGGATGCTGTTCCTCATGGCGCCTGCCGCCAGCACCCCTACCGCCGCGCCGAACGGAAACCATGGACCACATGCATATCAATCCCAGCGACGCCCGCGACGTCCTCGACGCCCGCGAGGTTCTCGGCTACCACAACCACGATGGTGACTGCGAGTGCGACGACTTCAAGCGCAACCTCATCAGTGCCATCATCTGTGCCGGCCCCGAGGACCGCGCCCGTCTAGCTCTGGGCTTCCCCAGCTTAGTTGCAGCGATTAAGTCCCAAACCTCCAACCCAGCGAGCATCGAATATCTGGAGGGCATTGCCCGAAGCTACGAACGGCCGTCAGGGCAGGGCATATGCACGCACTCCAAGTAGGAGCCGAGGTGCCCTGCTCAAGACGTTCGACCTCAGGCATAGAAGGATCACCGGAGTAACCCTGGTGAGCGGCGTCCGCAAGTCGGCTATGAGAATGAGCGCCGATGGGACGAACCTTGGGACAACGGCACATGTTCCCGCCGATCACCGCCACGTTTGGTCGTCCCGTACCCGGATCGTACGGACACTGACGCCTGGCTCGAATGCGTTCCGTCATCGTTACCGGTGCGGAATGCCTGGCAGCCGGCACGGTTCTGAGTGACGAGCGCGCGAGATGCGGAGCCATGAGCGTGCATTGGCATTAACCGATCAGATCGGTGATGGCGGGCCGACAGATCGGTGGAGATGTTTGCGATCGCTCGACGGCAACGTTGAGAGCACTTGAGTACGGGTTGCCTTCCGGCACAGCAGGGCGTTGGAGTTCAGTTCAGGTCACTGATGAGCGGACCATTCGACATCGCGTTGCCGATGCGGTCCTGCTACATCTAAGGGCCGTTCAGCTAGGCATCGTCGGCTGGCAGACGCACGGCGAAGCACGCGCCTTTGGGTTCATTTCGCTGGTAGCTGGCGTTGCCATGGTTGGCTTCGGCAAGGGCTTTGACGATCGACAGGCCCAGACCTGTTCCTTGCGTCGCCCGAGTGGTTGGCGTAACAGCGCGGTCGAACTTGGTGAATAGCCGGGAGACGAACTCCGGCGGCACTCCCGGACCGTGGTCGCGTACTCGGAGCTCGACGAAGTCGCCGATTCGCTCCGCTTCGATGCAGATGGGAGGTTCGCCGTACTTGAAGGCGTTTCCCAGGTAGTTGTCCAGGATACGGGTGAGGTGCGCTGGATCGACGACCGCGACCAGCTCGCTCGGACAAGTCACGGAGACGGTGCCCAGTTCTTCGCGGTTTGCGTCCAGATAGCTGGCCAGTGCGGTGGCGAGCCGGATGTGCTCGGGTTGGGTCTGTTCGGCTGCTCCTTCGACTTTGGCCGAGGTGAGCAGGTCATTGGTCAGACGCGACAGACGGTCCACCCCTCGTTTGATGGCACCCAGGTATTTCAGGCGATCTTCGTCACTGAGCCTCGCCCAGTTGTCCGTGAGGATTGTGGCGAACCCACCAATGGTGACCAAGGGGGAACGCAGGTCGTGGGAGGCGACCGCGACGAAGTCCCGCAACGAGTCGTTGGAGGTCTTGAGTGCATCACTGAGCCTCTGGGCTTCCTCTCGGGCCCGGACCAGGTCATCGACGTCCCGCAGGCCTGAGACGACGCCCGTGATGACACCTGCTTCATCCCGCACGGGCGTTGGAACCCCCGACATCCACCGGTATTGCCCGGACTTGGTCCGGAAGCGCATCAGGAACACACCCGCGGGCGTGGCGACCTCATGCCCGAGGTACACAGCCTCTCGGGGGCCCGCCGTGGCGGCCGCGTCGTCCGGATGGATCAGATCGAGCATGCTCTTGCCCATCAGGTCCTCCACAGCCCACCCCAACGAGCGAGTCAGTGACGGCGATACCCACGTGATCACTCGATCCGGCGAGGTCATCACCACGAGGTCTGAGGCGTTCTCCGCCAGCAACCGGTACTGCCGACTGGCCTCGGCCAGTGCCTTCTCTTTGTGCACCTGCTCGGTCAGATCGCGGGCGATCGTGGATGCTCCGACGATCGCACCGTCCACGTCGCGGATCGGTGAGACGGTGAGCGAGACCGGGATCACAGTTCCGTCCTTGCGGACTCGTGTGGTCTCCAGGTGCTCGACGGGCTTGCCTGCCCTGACCTTTGCCTCGATGGCCTTGAGTTCGCCTGCCCCATCTTTGGGAATCAGGGCGCCGGCGGACTTGCCGATGATCTCTTGGCTGGAGTATCCCAGGATCTTCTCGGCGGCCGGGTTCCAGCTCGTGATGGCGTCGTCAAGGTCCCTGCCGATGATGGCGTCGCCTGAGTACTCGACAACGGCCGCCATGCGGTTGGCATACTTGGCTGCTTTCCTTCCGCGGTGAGCGGTCTCGGTGACCGCGACGCCCACCACTAGGAGAAGCAGGGTCGTTCTCACATCCGCGGCGGAGGCGATGGCTAAACTCTGGTACGGCTGGGTCAGGAAGAAGTCGAACCCCAGCACAGCTGACAGCGCTGCGAGCAAGCCGGCCAGCCGATCGCCGGCCGAGGCGATACCCACGACCACCAGGACCAGCAGCAACGCGGCGCTGGTGTTGGGGACATTGTTTCGGAAGGGGAACAGGATCAGGGCGGCGACCAAGGGAGCCACGAGCCCCGTTGCCAGTAACCGGTAGTGCCTGTTGAACCGATCCAGTACATTCACCCCATCGTTGTATACCCCCCGATCCGGCGCGCGGAGCCAGCTTCCTTCGGGCACATCTTGTTATGGGCTATGCGTTCCCGTATCAATTGGTCCTAACAGATGGCTCAGGCTCAGCTTACAAGTCGACCTTTCCGGAAATCCTGCTGCCAAATTGGGACCGCTCGTGGATGCACTTGGGCCACATTATGGCGCCCACGGTCGAGAAGGACGATGCTTTCCTCAGCAAGATGGGTAGGACAGGTCGATCGTAATGGCACGAAGGTGAGCACGGCTACTGTTCGCAGCTGCGGTCCTGGTGCTGCTCTTGCTGTTGGCCACAGGCGGCAGAGCCCGCGGCGTACTGGTAGCGGCGGCGGCCGATACCTACTGGCGGGTTCAGCGCTGTCGCCGACTACTCCAAGCGGCTGGGGGTGCGTTGGTGGATCAATCACCCTCACAACAGGCATGACCGTGAGTCTGGATGGCAACGGGGTGTTGTTGTCAAGGGCTGTCTGGGCATGGTGGCGTGACGCGCGGCGTGGTCGGTGTCTGGTCCCTTGTCGGGTGACTGTGGTGGCTTGTCTGCGGTGCAGGCTGATCACGTGGGCTTGGTAGCGGCTCAGAGAACAAGGTCGCACTCGCTCAGTGGCGGGGACCTGGGGTCTTGCTATCGAACGCAGTCAGGACAGGGCGGTGGGTCTTGGTCCGGTCGAGCCGGCTAGCGGAAGTGATATTGGTCCGGGTCCTCGCCACCGAGCGAGTCAGGTCCGGGTCAGGGTCTTGCGTGTGCGGTGGCGGTTCGCCTTCCTGACCACCGATTGGAGGCACGATCTGTCCCTAGGACTCGAGGTCCAGGGGCGTTTGAGTGCTCATCCATCGGCGGCTACCAGGCACCGAGCCTGTCACGATGTCGGCCCGGTAACGCCCATTAGGAGCGGGCGTCAAGTGAGACACCGCCCATCTGACGACCTTGGAAGTGAGACGCCTCGACCGTGGACTCGACCTCTTGTCAATGTCTGAGGTCGCCTGGTCAACGAGTAGGTACTGACTGCCTGGATCGCCCATTCGTGGCGTCTACGAGCTCCGACAAAGTTGGTCGAGGAGTTGGGCGACCGGTAGCTGACTGGTAGCTGGAGTGCCACGGACCGGTTCGGAGGGGGCGGGTATGTCTCCGTAGGATGTGGGTGCTATCCCCGCAGATCCAGAGCGGAACCAGCCCCTACCAACGAACTGAGGACATCACCGTGCTTCGCACTCATGAGGCCGGCACCTTGCGCGCCGACCACATCTCGCAGACCGTCACCTTGACCGGGTGGGTTGCCCGTCGGCGCGATCACGGTGGGGTGGCCTTCCTGGATTTGCGAGACGCGTCGGGGGTGGCCCAGGTGGTCGTTCGTGACGAGATCCTTGCCCAGGGCGGAGCCCACGACCTGCGCAACGAGTACTGCGTCAGGGTGACTGGCGAGGTTCGTGCGCGCCCAGAGGGCAACGCCAACAACGAACTGCCCACCGGCGAGATCGAACTGGTTGCCACCGTGCTCGAGGTCCTGAGCCCCGCGGCCCCGCTACCGTTCCAGATCGACGAGCGGGTCACCGTCGGCGAGGAGGCCCGGCTCAAGTATCGGTATCTCGACCTTCGCCGCCCGGGACCGGCTGCTGCCATTCGCTTGCGTAGCAAGGTGAACCAGGCCGCGCGGGCCGTTCTGGCCGAGCGTGACTTCGTGGAGATCGAGACGCCGACTCTGACCCGTTCGACCCCGGAGGGAGCTCGCGACTTCTTGGTGCCCGCCCGGCTCCGGCCAGGTTCCTGGTATGCGCTTCCCCAGAGCCCGCAGCTGTTTAAACAGCTGCTCATGGTCGCGGGTATGGAGCGCTACTACCAGATTGCGCGCTGCTATCGCGACGAAGACTTCCGGGCGGATCGTCAGCCGGAGTTCACTCAGCTGGATATCGAGATGAGTTTCATAGACCAGGACGACATCATCGAACTCGGTGAGGCGATTCTGACCGCACTGTGGAAGCTCATCGGCCACGAGGTCACCTCTCCGATGCTGCGTATGACGTACGCAGACGCGATGGCCCGCTATGGCTCGGACAAGCCAGACCTGCGTTTCGGCCAAGAGCTCACCGACTGCACTGAGTTCTTCGCGGACACGACCTTCCGGGTGTTTCAGGCGCAGTATGTCGGTGCCGTCGTGATGCCGGGGGGGGCGACACAGCCACGCAAGCAGCTCGATGCCTGGCAGGAGTTCGCCAGACAGCGCGGGGCCAAGGGCCTGGCTTACGTCCTGGTCGGTGACGATGGCGTTCTCGCCGGTCCGGTCGCCAAGAACCTGACCGACACCGAGCGTGAGGGGTTGGCCAAACACGTCGGTGCCAGCAATGGGGACTGCATCTTCTTCGCCGCAGGTGCGATCAAGTCCTCGCGTTCCCTGCTGGGTGCGGCGCGCTCTGAGATCGGCAGGCGTTGCGAGCTGATCGACGAGTCGGCCTGGTCGTTCCTGTGGGTGCTGGACGCGCCACTGTTCGAGCCGACCAGCGAAGCCGTGGCGTCCGGTGACGTGGCGGTCGGCTCTGGCGCCTGGACCGCCGTTCACCACGCCTTCACCTCGCCCAAGCCCGAGTTCCTTGACACCTTTGACACCGATCCGGGCTCGGCCCTGGCCTACGCTTACGACATCGTTTGCAACGGGAACGAGATCGGTGGCGGCTCAATCCGTATTCACCGCAAGGACATTCAGGAGCGTGTCTTCGCTGTTATGGGCTTGTCCGAGGCCGAGGCCCAGGAGAAGTTCGGCTTCCTCCTGGATGCCTTCGCCTTCGGCGCCCCGCCCCATGGCGGGATCGCCTTGGGCTGGGACCGGATCTGCTCACTACTGTCGGGAACCGACTCCATCCGCGACGTCATCGCGTTCCCGAAGTCCGGTGGCGGTTTCGACCCGCTGACCTCTGCGCCGGCTCCGATCACCGCAATCCAGCGCAAGGAGGCCGGCGTCGACGCCGAGCCGCAGGAACAGGGATAGCCTGCCGACTGTGACCACCGGCGCCGATGACGACCTCTTCGCTTCCTCGTCACGGGACGCGCTGGCCGGCCCCGATGCCAGCGCGGCCTCCATGCCGCCTCTTGCGGTCCGGATGCGTCCGCGATCCTTGGACGAGGTCCGGGGGCAGAGCGATGTCCTGCGCTCGGGCAGCCCGTTGCGGCGTTTGATCGAGGGGCATGCGGGCGCTGCCGGCGCTTTGTCAGCAATCATCTGGGGGCCGCCTGGCACCGGAAAGACGACCCTGGCGCATCTTGTGGCTAACACGGCCGGACGCCGGTTCGTGGAGCTTTCAGCAGTCACGGCTGGGGTCAAGGACGTCAGGGTTGTTATGGAGGCAGCCGTTCGCGAGCGCGACATGTACGACCGGCAGACGGTCCTGTTCCTGGATGAGATCCACCGGTTCACCAAGGCTCAGCAGGATGCCCTTTTGCCGGGTGTGGAGAACCGTCTGGTGGTGCTGGTCGCGGCGACCACCGAGAACCCGTCCTTCAGCGTCATCGCGCCACTGTTGTCGAGGTCCATGCTGATCACTTTGGGGTTGCTCTCCGACGATGAGCTCGGTGCTGTCCTGACCTCTGCCTTGAGCGAGGAGCGCGGACTGGCAGGGGTCTTCAATCTCGAACCAGACGCGAGCCAACACGTCATAAGGATGGCTGGTGGGGACGCACGTCGTGCTCTGACCTCGCTGGAAGCGGCAGCGGGGGTAGCGTTGGACGGCGAACCCGCAGGACGCGCCAATGAGCAGAAGATCCCGATCACTTTGGCCCAGGTCGAGCAGGCCGTCGCCCACGCTGCGGTGCGCTACGACCGTGCAGGTGACCAGCACTACGACGTCGCCAGCGCGCTGATCAAGTCGATGCGTGGCAGTGACGTCGACGCATCCCTGCACTACCTGGCCCGGATGCTTGAGGCAGGGGAGGACCCGCGGTTCATCGCCCGGCGTATCGTCATCGCGGCCAGTGAGGACATCGGGATGGCCGACCCATCAGCATTGCAGACGGCCGTCGCCGCCATGCATGCGGTGGCACAGATCGGAATGCCCGAGGCGCGCATCATTCTGGCGCAGGCCGTGGTGCACAACGCGATGGCACCCAAGTCGAACGCGAGTTACCTGGGGATCAACGAGGCGATCTCAGACATCAGAGCGGGCAGGGGCGGCCCGGTGCCGGCCCACCTTCGGGGAAGTGGCTACGCCGGAGCCACCAGGCTCGGACATGGCCAGGGGTACGCATACCCGCATGACGACCCCGCAGGAGTCGTCGCCCAGCAGTACCTTCCCGATGACCTATCGGCGGACACCGACTACTATCGGCCCACCGACCGGGGCTTCGAACAGACCATGTCCTCGCGGTGGGCGCGGCTCAAAGAGCGAATCAGGGGCACCTGAGTGCTCGAAGGCGCTGTGTACCAGCCGCACCCGTGCAGTGCCCGGCGACTCCCGATCCCCGCCGGACGTGCTGCCGGGGTAGGGTTTTGGCTCCGGTCCTGATCAATATCTGTCGTGAGGTGAGCGCGTGAGCGTGGCTACTGTGTCCATCGGTGACATCGCCGGTGTGATTGCGGCTCTGGCGTTCGCCTACCTGGTGTTCCGCCTGGGCGCCCTCATCGGCAAGGCGGGCAAGGTTCTGGACGAGACTTCGATTGGCGTGCACGGACTCTCCGCGCAGACCGTCCCGCTGCTCTCGGAGGTCACCGACACCGTGGCCTCCACCAATGAGCAGATCGTTCGTCTGGATACGATAACCGCCAATGTCTCGTCGATGAGCACGAACCTGAACGCACTGACGGCGTTGTTCGCCGCGACGGTGGGCTCCCCGGTCGTCAAGGTGGCCGCCTTCACCTATGGCGTGCGTTCGGCGATGAATGGTGCCGGCGATCGCAAGGGCTCGACCCACCGCCGTCGCAGGAGGGGATGACGCGATGCGTCGTTTGTTCTGGCTTGCTCTCGGAGCCACTGTTGGGGCACTGGTTGTCCGCAAGGTCACCAAAGCAGCCCAGGCCTACTCTCCGTCCGGTATGGCGCAGGGTCTGTCCGGCGGTCTGTCAGAACTGGGTGAGGGTCTGCGCGAGATGGCCGAGGCAGTACGCGAGGGGATGGGTGAACGGGAAACCGAGCTTCGCTTAGCCCTCGGCATAGACACCGGTATGTTGCCGGACGGACGTGAGATGAGCCCCGAGCAGGCGCGCGCCCTGATCGAGGACCCGACCTCGCCGCGACTCAAGTAGGTCACCAAGCCGAGGACTCAAGCTGAGAGCCCAAGCCGTCGCTCGTCCTCGTCACATCCCAGCCGGAGGCGCCTTTGGGCGCTGCAGTCCGATTCCCCGGCATACCCTAGGTGTTGGTCTGCTGCTGTGGGCCAGCTCAGAGCGTTAGGAACACCACGATGGAAACCGCCGAGATCAGACGACGTTGGCTTACGTTCTTCGAGAGCAAGGGTCACGCGATCGTGCCCAGCGCCTCGCTGATTTATGACGACCCGAACCTGTTGTTTGTCGGCGCAGGCATGGTGCCGTTCGTTCCGTACTTCGTGGGTCAGGAGACCGCGCCGTGGAAGCGTGCCACTAGCGTGCAGAAGTGCGTGCGTACCGGCGACATCGATGAGGTCGGCAAGACAAGTCGGCATCTCACTTTCTTCCAGATGAACGGCAACTTCTCTTTCGGCGACTATTTCAAAGCCGACGCGATCACTTTCGCGTGGGAGCTGATGACCACAAGCCAGGAGCAGGGCGGGTACGGCCTGGACAAGGACAGGCTGTGGGCGACGGTCTACCTTGACGACGACGAAGCGGCCGACCTGTGGCTCAAGCACTCAGGGATCCCGCTCGAGCGCATCGTGCGCCGCGGTATGGCCGACAACTTCTGGTCGATGGGGGTGCCTGGGCCATGTGGCCCCTGTTCTGAGATCTTCTATGACCGCGGTCCCGAATATGGGCAGTCCGGAGGCCCGGCAGTTGATGAGGACCGTTACATGGAGATCTGGAACCTTGTCTTCATGCAGAACGTACGCGGTGAGGGCAACACCAAGGATGACTTCGCGATTCTGGGGGACCTGCCTGCCAGGAGCGTTGACACCGGGATGGGCCTGGAACGCATTGCTTCGGTGCTGCAGGGTGTAGACAACATCTACGAGATCGATGAGGTGTACCCGGTCCTGGCCAAGGCGGCCGAGCTGACCGGGAAGCGGTACGGCGCCAACTCGGCGCATGACGCGGCTCATAGTCACCCCGACGACGTGCTCCTGCGTGTTGTGGCTGACCACATCAGGGCTTCGCTGATGCTTATCGGCGACGGGGTCACCCCGGGCAACGAGGGCAGGGGCTACGTTCTGCGCCGGATGTTGCGTCGCGCGGTGCGCTCGATGCGGCTGCTCGGGTTCGACCAGCCGTGTCTGCCGCACTTGTTCCCGGTGAGCATGGAGCGGATGAAGGCTTCTTATCCCCAGCTGGAGACGGGCTTCTCTCGCATCTCGCAGATCGCTTACGCCGAGGAAGAGGCATTCCAGCGCACCCTCGCCTCCGGCACGACGATTCTGGACACCGCGGTGGCCAAGGCCAAGTCCTCCGGTCAGGCCACCCTGGCAGGTGATCAGGCGTTCGCGCTGCATGACACCTACGGCTTCCCGATCGAGCTGACGCTCGAGATGGCTGCGGAGCAAGGGGTCCGGGTTGACGAGGACGGGTTTCGTCGCCTCATGAAGGAACAGCGTGACCGGGCCAAGGCCGATGCCAGGTCCAAGAAGAGCGCGCATGGCGACACCTCGGTGTATCGCTCGGTTGCGGACTCGATCGGTAAGGCGGTGGAGTTCACTGGCTACGAGGAGACTGTTTCGGAGGCCCGGGTCGCCGGCGTGCTCATTGATGGTGTGTCCGTCGCTTCGGCGCATGCCGGGGACGAGATCGAGCTGGTGCTTGATCGCACGCCGTTCTACGCCGAGGGTGGCGGGCAGTTGGCCGACGCCGGGCGAATCACGCTGGTCAACGGTGCCATCATCGATGTTCGTGATGTCCAGTCGCCCATTAAGGGTCTTGTCGTCCACCGGGCGAGCGTTGTCTTCGGCGAGGTGATCCCGGGAGAGCAGGCTCAGGCTTTGGTCGACATCGATCGCCGTCGTGCCATCTCGCGGGCCCACACCGCCACCCACATGGTGCACAAGGCGATCCGCGAGGCTCTTGGTGATACTGCCACTCAGGCAGGTTCGGAGAACGCGCCCGGACGATTCCGGTTCGACTTCAACGCATCTGGCGCGCTTCCTCTGTCGGTGATGTCTGACGTGGAGGCCAGGGTCAACTCGCTGTTGATCGAGAACCTGCAGGTTCGCGCCGAGGTGATGACCCAGGATGAGGCGCGCGCCACCGGCGCTATGGCCTTGTTCGGCGAGAAGTATGGCGAGGCCGTGCGGGTGGTCTCCGTCGGCGACTGGGCTCGCGAGCTATGTGGTGGCACGCACGCTCAGAGCTCGGGGCAACTCGGGCTGGTCAAGCTGCTCGGTGAGGCGTCCATCGGTTCCGGCGTGCGAAGGGTCGAGGCTCTCGTGGGGACCGATGCGTACGACTTCCTGGCACGTGAGCATGCTGTGGTAGGACAGCTCACCGAAGCGTTGAAGGTCCGCTCGGAAGAACTGCCGGAGCGGATCGCCAGCATTTTGGGCAAACTCAAGGACGCTGAACGCGAGATTAACGTGATGCGTCTTCAGCAGGTTCTGGCTGGGTCGTCCGCACTTGCGGCCGGCGCGAGTGACGTATTCGGGGTGACCTTCGTGGGCCACGATACGGGCGGTGGCGTCGGTGCGGACGATCTACGGAGCCTGGCTCTAGACGTGCGCTCGAAGCTTGGCAACGAGCGGCCATCTGTGGTAGCTGTGGCTGGCGTAGGCAATGATCGTCCGATGGTTATCATCGCCACCAACGACACTGCCCGGCAGTGGGGTCTGCGGGCCGGAAAGCTGGTAAAGGTTGCGGCACAGACACTTGGTGGTGGTGGCGGCGGCAAAGACGATTTGGCTCAGGGCGGCGGCACCGACGTGACCAAGGTCGCTGAAGCGCTGGCCAAGGTCGAGCACGCCGTGGGTGAGCTCGTGACGGCGGGGCGCTGAAGGATGCGCGCAGGGATCCGGCTGGGGGTTGACGTGGGCAGTGTCCGCGTCGGCCTCGCAGCCAGCGATCCGGGTGGCATCCTCGCCACTCCGATCCAGACCCTTGAGCGCGATCTGAAGGCAGGTGCCGACCAGGCTGCTGTCGCGGCGGTAGTGCTCGAGCGTAACGTGCTGGAAGTGGTCGTCGGATTGCCGCGCTCACTATCCGGCGGTGAGGGCCCTGCAGCTGCGGGGGCCCGCACCTATGCGACCGCTCTGGCTGCCCGGATCTCACCGACCCCGGTAAGGTTGATCGATGAGCGCCTGACCACCATCGATGCCCATCGCCAGCTGCGTGATAGTGGCCTGCCAGGCCGGGCCCAGCGTGCCGTGGTGGACCAGGCGGCCGCTGTTCTGATCCTGCAGGCCGCACTGGACGCCGAGAAGTCCTCTGGACTGCCACCAGGAGAGCTCGTGGGCGGACGGAAACCGCGTAGTCCCCGGACCAAGACAGGGGGGTAGGAACGATGAAATCTGGCCATCTCGGGTCTTCGATCTTCGGTGCCCCCGACGATGGGGGTGACGAGGCCCGCGAGGCAGCTGACGTGGTACCCGCGGGCCGCGGCGAAAGGCGTCGACGCGTAGAGGAGCGTCAACGTGCCGAGCGTCTTCGTCGTAAGCAGGGGCGCCGCATCAAGGGCATCCGCAAGACGATTGTGCTACTAGTAGCGCTTGGTCTGGTCGTGGGCACCGGGGCGTTCGCCGTTTCTGCGCTGTGGCCTCTGGTCACCAGCCTTACTGCCAGCAACGACTACGTCGGTGCCGGCTCGGGCATTGTGTCTGTGGCCGTTCACGAGGGTGACACTAGCCGGACCATCGGGGCGGCTCTGGAGAAGGCGGGCGTGGTCAAGACAGCCGCGGCTTTCGAGGACGCCGCTGCCAACAACCCAGAGTCCGGTGACATCCAGCCGGGCGTCTACACCCTGCACTCGAAGATGAGTTCCCGGTTGGCTCTTGGCATGCTGCTGAGCCCGGCTAACCGCAAGATCTCAAGGGTCACGATCCGTGAGGGTCTGTGGACCTCCGAAATCATCAGCAAGCTGGCCGCCGCCACTGGTCAACCGCTTGCCAGCTACAAGGCGGCATTGAAGGACCCCTCGTCGCTGGGGCTGCCGGCTGAGGCGAACGGCAATGTCGAGGGTTACCTGTTCCCGTCGACGTACTCGTTCGAGCCGAAGACCACAGCAGCTACGCAGCTTCAGACGATGGTGTCCAAGGCGCTCGAAGAGCTGAGCACACTCGGGGTCAGCCCTGACAAGGCGCAGCGGGTGCTTACTGTCGCGAGCATTGTCGAGGCCGAGGCTCAAGCAGCGACCGACCGACCGAAGGTGGCCCGGGTCATCGAGAACCGTTTGGCCAAGGGAATGCCGCTGCAGCTGGACACGACCGTCAGCTTCATTGCACAACTTCGCGGCAAGGTGGGCACAACCGACGCCCAACGAGCGGTCAAGAGCCCCTACAACACCTACCTGGTTGCCGGTCTTCCACCTGGTCCCATCGACAGTCCCGGGGTGTTGTCTATACAGGCCGCACTCAGCCCCACTCCCGGGCCCTGGCTCTACTTCGTGGCTGTGAACCCGACCACGGGAGAGACCAGATTTGCCGTTGACGCAGCCGGTCACGCGGCCAACGTGAAGCTGTTCCTGCAATGGTGCTCAAAGAACCCGGGCAAGTGTTGACCCCGACAACACGACTTGCCGCCGTTCTGGGATCACCGATCAGCCACTCCTTGTCCCCGGTGCTGCACCTGGCGGCGTATCGGGCCCTTGGTCTGAGCAACTGGTCCTACGGCATGCACGAGATAAAGGCCCCGGCGCTGCGCAGGTTCGTGGCAGGGCTGGGACCCCAGTGGGCGGGCCTTTCGTTGACCATGCCCTTGAAGGAAGCTGCGTTCGAGGTCGCCGATGAGGTCTCGGACCTGGCTCGCGAGGTCGGTGCGATCAACACCTTGCTCAGACGCCCGGACGGTGGTTGGAGTGGCGAAAACACTGATGTCTACGGCGTATCGCAGGCTTTGCGTGAGGCGGGATGTGCGCACACTTCCAGTGCGGTGGTGCTCGGTTCGGGAGCGACTGCTCGATCTGTGGTCGCGGCACTGGCGTCGTTGGGGTGTACGAAGGTGACCTTCGCGGTCCGCTCAGCGGCGAGGCAGGAGACGTTGGACCAGGCGGGTCGCGCCGGACTTGAAGTTCATGTTGTACGGCTGCTTCAGGTAGCGGAACAGCTCGCCGACACGCGGGTGGTCGTCAGCACGTTGCCGATGAACGCACTGCCGGGCAATATCCTGCCTGAGAAGGCGTTGACGGCCAGGGTGTTTCCGAAGGGTCCGCGACCCACGGGTCCCCTCCTGCTGGATGTGGTCTACACAGGTTGGCCGACGCCGCTGGCGCGGACATTTCACGAAGCGGGGGGAATTGCGGTGTCGGGTTTGGAGATGTTGGTTCATCAGGCGGCCAAGCAGGTGCACCTGATGACCGGTCTGTGCCCGCCCGTCGATGAGATGCGGGCCGCTGGGCTTGCCGCGATGGGGTCGCGATGACTCTCGGATTCCCACATCAGGGGGCTGCATGGTGGGCGATCCTGCTGATAGGGCTGGTGGGCGCAGGGGTGGGCGCAGGGCTGAGCCGGGTGTTGGCTGACGGGAGGTATCGCCGCGGGCAGGAACGGGACCG
>Ga0182021_10002119_pt1 | contig 23140 bp, 22 predicted proteins | sample 612E3MmetaG_FD_120493 | JGI IMG/M metagenome (GOLD analysis project Ga0182021, IMG submission 120493) | Permafrost microbial communities from Stordalen Mire, Sweden - 612E3M metaG (Illumina Assembly) | ecosystem: Environmental > Terrestrial > Soil > Wetlands > Permafrost | place: Sweden... | reverse complement strand
CGGGAAACCCCATAAGCTCGCCCTCGTCGCTTGCGCCAGAAAACTCCTCATCTTCGCAAACGCCGTAATCCAAAAACAAACACCATGGCAAACAAACGAACCAGCCACTTAATGGTTGCTACGCTTGCTGCCCGGCGCATTCGGCAAGAGACGCTGGAAGTCGCTGTGCCAAACAGCAACGACCGTAGCGTCACACGAAATAAGGCAAAGCCCGTTAGTGGCTGGGTATAAGCCTTTGTCGTCACCATATGAACGGACATGACTGGCATGATATCGGGATACCGCCTTAAACTGGGCCGCGCAGTTCGGCAAGCGCCTCCGCCGATCAGCGGTTCGGAACCGCCAGTGTACAGCCACCTAGACGTTGCAAATGCGCTGTATGAGGGGGCCTTGGGGCGCGCACCGGATTCCAAAGGGCTGGCGGACCTGATTAACGTACTTAAATCGGGTGGACAACTTTCAGAGGTCATAGGGAACATTGTGTCGTCCGGAGAGCTCCAGTCCAGAGTCATGGCGCAAACCTTGCCGGCTGCGGAACTACCCGACCTGCGAAAACTTTCCCCAGAAAATTTTCTGGTGGAGCGAACAGATTACAATGAGGACGCCACGGTTTTTCGCGCATCGCGCGACGAGGATTTTGATCGACTTGAGCAATTCATCATTGAACATCGCTACTATGATGCTCCCGGTGTCTGGGGCGCGAAAATCGATCTGGACAAGCAAGTTACCACGGCGATAGCCCTTGGGCTTGGCGCCAGCAAATGCCTTGAGCTGGGGTGCTTTTCCGGGGCAATCATGAGCTTGCTGAAGCGCCGCGGTGTCGACGTGACCGGACTCGACGCAAGCCATCTGGCTTTCGTGCTGGCTTATCCTGAAATCCGCCGTCACATCGTGTTTGGAGACCTGCTTTCCACAGACTTCCCGTCAGACCAATTCGACGTGATTGTCGCGATGGATATCCTGGAACATTTGAGCCCAATTAAATTTGATAAATATATCGAAAAGATTCGGAATCTCATCACCACGAACGGGTACGTGTATGTGAACTCACCCATGTTCGGCAGCGATGATGTGTTCGGAACGATTTTTCCGCAGTATTTGAAAGAGTGGGAAAGGGTCGGCGACGAATCATTCTGGCGGGACCTCGACTGTGACGATCGCGGGTGGCCGAAGCATGGCCATCTGGTCTGGGCAAGCCCAACGTGGTGGGAAGCAAAATTCGCAGCTCATGGGCTTCGGCGTGACCGGGCGATCGAACGAGTCATTCACCGGAAACTGGAAAAATTCTTCGAATCGGCACCTGGCCGAAAATGCCTTTTGTCCTGACGCCGATTGAAAATACCGCCAGTCCGCAAGGAACGATCGACCGGATACTAAAAGAACTGGACGGTTTGGAGGGCCTTCAAGGCTAAGCAGGTTCCTTCGGGATAGACCACACTTGCGTTGCGTGGGGACGGGTCGAACGCCAGGAGAGCGGGCGTCTCTGCTCGCTTTCTCCCATTTGCCGCTGCGCCATGGCGGGCGCGGAGGCCCACCCCACCGAAAGATGGCGGTCGCCCTGGACAAACCCCCGCCGCGTCACTATCCAGCGCCTCCCCATGAATTCCTGATTCGCGTGCCGGCTGAAGAGCCGGTATGGCTTTGGCGTGCCGCAAGGCGGGAGAGGTTTGTTGGATAACACGACGATACACGCGCATTTCGAAGGCCGTCTGGTGATGATCGGCTTCGGGTCGATCGGCCAGGGCGTGCTGCCGCTGATCTTGAGACATATCGCGATCAAGCCGTCGCGGATCACCATCATCACCGCCGAGGACTGGGGCGGGGAGGAAGCGGCGGATTACGGAATCCGTTTCGTCGTCGAGCCCATTACCGCCGCCAACTACCGCAAGATCCTGGATCCGCTGATCCGGGCCGGCGATTTCATCCTCAATCTGTCGGTCGAAGTCTCCTCGCTGGCCCTGGTGGAACTGGCCCAGGAGAAGGGCGCGCTGTATCTCGACACCTGCATCGAGCCCTGGCCGGGCGGGTACACCGACCCGAAACTGCCCGAATCGCAGCGCACCAACCATGCGCTGCGCGAGGCCGCGCTGGCGATGAAGGCGCGCTTCCCCGGCGGCCCGACCGCGTTGCTGACCCATGGCGCCAACCCCGGCATGGTCTCGCATTTCGTCAAGCAGGCGCTGCTGGACGTGGCGGGCGACACCGGCGTCGAGGTGGACGAGCCGACCGACCGCAGGGGCTGGGCGCTGCTGGCGCAACGGCTGGGCGTCAAGGTGATCCACATCGCCGAGCGCGACTCCCAGAAATCGAGCCTGCGCAAGAAGCCGGGCGAATTCATCAATACCTGGTCGATCGACGGCTTCGTGGCCGAGGGCTGCCAACCGGCGGAACTGGGCTGGGGATCGCATGAAAAGGTGCTGCCGCCGGATGGTCACCGTCAGGAAACCGGCTCCCAGGCCTCGATTTATCTGAGCCGCCCCGGCGCATCGACACGGGTGCGCACCTGGACGCCCAAGTCGGGACCATTCCACGGTTTCCTGATCACCCACAGCGAGGCGATCTCGATCGCGTCCTACCTCACCGTGGGACCGGACGATCGGCCGGAATACCGGCCGACCGTGCATTACGCCTATCACCCGTGCGACGACGCGGTGCTGTCGGTGCATGAACTGGCGGGGCGCAACTGGCGGCAGCAGCCGGAGCAGCGCCTGCTGATGGAGGATATCGTCGACGGCATCGACGAGCTGGGTGTGCTTTTGATGGGGCACGCCCGCGGCGCCTACTGGTTCGGCTCGCAACTATCGATCGGCGAGGCCCGCCGGCATGTGCCGCACAACAACGCCACCAGCCTGCAGGTGACCTCGGCGGCTCTGTCCGGGATGATCTGGGCGATCCGCCATCCGCGCGCCGGGATCGTGGAGGCCGACGAGATCGATTTCCGCGAGGTGCTGGACATCCAGATGCACTATTTGGGTCCCGTGGTCGGGGTCTATAGCGACTGGACCCCGCTGAACGACCGGGGCAGATTGTTCGCGGAGAATATCGATGCGGACGATCCCTGGCAGTTCAAGAATTTCAGAGTCACCTGACGCGGGATTCCAGCAACGGAGGGGGACGCCGAATTGTTGAAGGCGGCCTCGCGCGCACTCGCGCAAATGTTCGATCCCGCGCTGTTCGGCGTCGTTCTGCTCAGCGTTCTCGCCACCGCGCTGACCCTGGCGGCGACCTGGTTCGGCCTGGGCGCGCTGTTGACCCATGTCACTCTGTTTCAGACACGCTGGCTCGACTGGGCGGCGCGGCTCGTGGTCGGCGTCGGCGCGATCTTCGGCACGTTGGCGCTGTTCGGCCCGATCGCGGCCATGATCGCCGGCCTGTTCGTCGATCGCGTCGCCAGCGCGGTGGAGCGGCGCTATTATCCCTGGCTGCCGCCGCCGCGCCGCCAGAGTCCCTTCGAGCAGTTCCGCGCGGGCCTATCCTTCCTGATCGCGGCCATCGGCGTCAATCTGCTGGCCCTGCCGCTCTACCTGATCTGGGGCGTGGACGTGCCGATCTTCCTGCTGGTCAACGGCTATCTGCTGGGCCGGGAGTATTTCGAGCTGGTGGCGCTGCGGCGCGCCGATCCGGCCAGCATGGCGCGATTGCGGCGAAGGCACGGTCCGCGGCTGCTGCTGGCGGGCGTGATGATCGCCGGCCTGTCGTTCCTGCCGCTCGCCAATCTGTTGACGCCGGTGATTGCGACTGCCTTCATGCTGCATATAGTGCAGACTCTATCGGGCGCGGATCGGGGGTTGCCGCCCTTGGCGGTTCGGTGATACGCCCATCCGTTCAAATCAATTCAACCAAGGAATGCCGCCATGTTCGGACGTAAGCCTCCTACCGGTCCCGGCGAAACGCCCCAGCCCGAGCGGGCCGCACCGGCGCCGTTTCAGCCTTCGGCCCAGCGAGCGCCGACGCCGCTCCCCCGGGCCGCCCCGGCCCAGGTAAAGGACATGGAGCCAGTTCCGCCGCCGCGTCCCGCTCCGGCCGCGGCCCCGGCTCCGGCCGCCGCGGCGCCCGTCAGCCCGCCGCCGCCCCCCCGCCGCCCGGCGGAGCCGGTCCGCCTGGAGCCGGTCCGCGAGCAGCGCAAGCTGGTTGTCGGCCGCGACATCACGCTCGCCGGAGAGATCGCGTCGTGCGACCATCTGATCGTCGAGGGTACGGTCGAAGCCAGCGTCAAGGATTGCCATCGGCTGGAAGTGGCCGAGGGCGGCCTGTTCCGCGGCGCCGTGGAAATCCATGAAGCCGAGATCGCCGGCAAGTTCGAAGGCTCGGTCAGCGTTCAGGGCCGCCTTGTCGTTCGCTCGACCGGCCGCATCGACGGCAAGGTGCAGTATGGCGAACTGGCGGTCGACGCCGGCGGCACCATCGACGGCGAAATCCGTTGCCACGGCAAGGTCACCAAGCCGGAAAAGGCCGGCAAGCCCCTGGCCGACGCGCCCCTGCTGGACAAGGCGAACGGGGACGACGCCAAGCCATAACGGCTTAGCGCGGTTTGGTTTTCACCTCGTCGGCGGCCAACGCGTCGCCGATGCCCTTGGTCTTCTCCTTGAAGCCGCAGAGATCGCGGATCAGGCAAGTGGGACACAGCGGCTTGCGCGCGACGCAGGTGTAGCGCCCGTGCAGGATCAGCCAATGATGGGCGTGCCGGCGATAGTGAGCCGGCACGGCCTTCATCAGCTTGGCCTCGACCGCGTCCGGCGTCTTGCCCGGCGCCAGGCCGGTGCGGTTGGACACGCGGAAGATGTGTGTGTCCACCGCGATCGTCTCCTCCCCGAAAGCGACGCTGAGCACGACGTTCGCGGTCTTGCGTCCAACCCCCGGCAGCGCCTCCAGCGCCGCGCGATCATGCGGAACCTCGCCGCCGTGGGCGTCGACCAGGATCTTCGACAGGGCGAAGACGTTCTTGGCCTTGGTGTTGAACAGGCCGATCGTCTTGATCTTGTCGCGAATGCCGGCCTCGCCCAGCGCCACCATCTTGGTCGGCGTGTCGGCCTGCGCGAACAGGCCCGGAGTCGCGCGATTGACGCCCGCGTCCGTCGCCTGGGCCGACAGGACAACCGCCACCAGCAGGGTGAACGGATTGCTGTAGACCAGTTCGGTCTTGGGCTCCGGATCGCGCGCCTGCAGCCGGGCGAACATCTCCTCGATTTGCGCGCGCTTCATCTCGTCTTTACCGGCATGATTCGGGAGCTGTATCGTTAAGCTATGATCGCCCCCTCCGAAAGCCCGCGCCGGCTGCTGTATCAGGCGCAACTGACGCCCCATCGCAGCCTGTCGCCGCACGCCTTCCGCCAGGTGATGGCGATGGTGATCCTGTTCAGCCTGACGATCAGCACCGGCCTGTTGCTGGCCGGGGCATGGCCCGCGTTCGGGTTCCTGGGCCTGGATATCCTGCTGGTCTATCTTGCGCTCCGCGCCAGCTACCAGCGCGGCAAGGTGACCGAGGTGCTGGAACTGGATGAGCACGCGCTGACGGTCGAGCGCACCGATCCGCGCGGCCGGCGGCATAGCTGGCGCCTGCAGCCGGCTTGGCTCAAGGTCGAGCTGGACGAGCCGGTGCTACCGCAGACGCCGGTGATGCTGCGCTCGCACGGGCAGGCGGTGGCCATCGGCCAGTTCCTGCATCCGGAGCAAAGGCGCGAGGTGGCCGACGAACTCCGCCGCGCCCTGGAGCGCTGGCGCCGGCCGGGACCGCTGTTCGGGTGAAAATAACCGGGACGATCCCGTCGTTCAGAGCGTCTTGCGCATATGCACGAGGCGGCCGCCCTTGAACGGCTCTTCGCGGTCGACGCGATAGCCGAGCCGGCCGTACAGAACCAAGTTTTCGGCGAACAGCGCGTTGGTATAGAGCCGCGTTTCGGCATAGCCGAGCGACGCCGCCGATTGCTCCGCGTGGGCGATCAACCGGCTGCCGTATCCGCGCCCCTGGAATTCCGGGGTGACCGCCACGTTCAGAATGAGAAGGTGGCCGGACCCGGGAACCGTCTCGATCAGCGCGGCCAATCGCCCGTCCACGTGCAGCAGGTCGATCCGGTGATCCCGCGCCGCCGCCGCGTAATCCACCGCCATCGGCTTCGGCTCGCGGCGGAGCAGGGGAATCCATTTCGCATAGGCGGCGCGTGTCAGAGCCAGGATCGCCGGGGCGTCGGCCGGAGTTGCGCGGCGGAGTTCTGAGATCACTGGTGTCATTCCCAGGCTGGCCGTTGCGGCGCGGCGGCTATTCCACCAGACCCAGGACATCCCGCATCGAATAGAGTCCCGGCTTCTGGGTGGATGCCCACAGCGCGGCGCGCACCGCGCCGCGGGCGAAGATTGCGCGGCCGCCGGCGCGATGGGTCAGTTCCAGGCGCTCACCCTCGCCGGCAAAGACAACGGTATGATCGCCCGGCACGTCGCCGCCTCGCAGCGACGCGAAGCCGATCGCGCCCGGCGTCCGAGCGCCGGTCATGCCGTCGCGGCCGCGCACGGCCACTGCGTCCAACGCCACCTTGCGGCCACGCGCGGCCGATCGGCCCAGCGCCAGCGCGGAGCCCGACGGCGCGTCGACCTTGTGGCGGTGGTGCATCTCCAGGATCTCGATATCCCAGTCGTCGCCCAGCCGCGCCGCCGCCCGCTCCACCAGATCGCCGAGCAGGGTCATGCCGACGCTGTAATTCGCGGCGTACACGACGGGAATGCGCTCCGCGGCATGGCGCAAAACATGTTCGTCGGCTTCGGCCAGACCGGTGGTGCCGACGACATAGGCGATGCGGCGCTCGGCAGCCAAAGCGGCATGCCGGACGGTGGCGGCCGGAGTGGAGAATTCGATCGCGGCCCGGCAATCCGCCAGGGCGCCCGCCACATCGCTGTCGATCATGACCCCGGCCGGCGGCAGCCCGGCCAGCATCGCGGCGTCCTGCCCGATCTCGGGCGCGCCGTCGCGGTCGATCGCCGCCGCGAGCGTCACGCTGTTCGTTTCCGCCAGGGCTCGGATCAACGCCCGTCCCATGCGGCCCGCCGCGCCCAGGATCGCGACCTTCAAACCATCGTCCATCTTCGGACACCCATCCTTGACAAACCTTGCGCTCACCCGACGCGCGGTGGCACCCTATACTCTCGGCGCCATGATTCCCAAGGGCCGACCCCGGGTGACGGAACCGTGCCTGCCCGACATTCCCCGCAGGAGATTCAGGATGCCGCGATTCGTGACGCATGCGAACCAGGAGCGGTCCGCATTCCGCGGAAACGGTCTGCGCAAGGCCGGCCTGTTGGTTGCGCTTTGGCTTGCGGGATCGGGCGCGGCCATGGCCGCGGGCGCGGTCCCGCCGCTGACGGTGACGACCTATCACGGCGATGTCATGCGCACGGGGTGGAATGCCCAGGAAACCACGCTGACCCCCGCGACGGTGGGGAGCACTGCCTTCGCCAAGCTGGGGGTCGTGACGCTCGACAGTCAGGTCGATGCGCAACCGCTCTACCTGGGCGGCCAGGCCATCGCCGGTGGAACGCACAACGTCGTCTATGTAGCGACCGAGGCCAACTCGATTTACGCGATCGACGCGGATAGCGGCAGCGTGCTGGTCACCCGGAATTACGGCCAACCGGTCCGCATGGGAAGCCTGCCCGGCGCTTGCGTCAACAATGGCCCCACTGTCGGAATCACCTCGACCCCCGTGATCGACCAAGCAGCGGGAACGCTCTACGCCATCACCTATACCGTGGAGAGCGGCAGTCCGGTCTATCGCATCCACGCGCTCGACCTCGCCACGCTGGCCGACAAGATCCCCTCGGTCGTGGTGACCGCCACGCAAAAACTTGCCGGCGGTTCGACCTACAGGTTCAACCCCGCCGTGTCCCGGCAGCGGGCCGCCCTGCTGGAGGCGAACGGCGCCATCTATGCTGCCTTCGCGAGCTTTTGCGACATGGCAGCCGATGTCTCCCGAGGGTGGGTGCTCGGTTGGCGGGCCGCGACGCTGACGCCGCTTCCCGCCGCGGACCTGACCGACAAACAGGCCGCGTCGCCCTTTAACTTCTTCATCACTCCCATCTGGATGTCAGGCTACGGGCTGGCGTCGGACGAGCTGGGCAACCTGCTGTTCGTGACAGGAAACTCCGACCCCAGCGGCAACACCTACAACAAATACACCAACCTCTCGGAAAGCGCGGTCAAGCTTTCGCCCGACCTGACGAAGGTGCTGTCCTATTTCACGCCGGATGCGCCCAACTTCGACGTGGCCTCGCTCGACCGGTGGGACGATGATTTCGGTTCCGGCGGCATCATGGTGCTGCCCCAGCAGCCTGGAACCTATCCTCGACTGGCCGTGGCCGCGGGCAAGGTCGGCCAGATGTACCTGCTGAACCGTGACAATCTGGGCGGCTTTCGCAATGACGGCGTCGACCACGTGCTGGGAACCGTCAGCATCGGTCTCTGCTGGTGCGGCGAATCCTACTTCCAGGGGGCCGACGGCATCGGTCGGGTCGTCAGCAGCGGGGGCGCCAACGTCGTGGTCTGGAAGGTCAAGACAACGGGCGCGCGACCGCAGCTGGTGTACGAAAGCGCGTCGGCGCGATTGATCACCGGCCAGGACGGGGGATTTTTCACCACTGTCTCCTCGAATGGGACCCAGGCGAACAGTCAAATCATCTGGGCGGTGTCGCGACCCGTGGACACCAAGCCGTCCACGGTCGTGCTCTATGCCTTCAATCCGTCCGCCTACGATTTAATGGGCCAGAACGCGACGCTCTTTTCCGGCGTGGCGGGAAACTGGCCCAATTCCGGCGCCAACGCCCCGATCGTCCCGCTCGTCGCCAACGGCCGGGTCTACGTGGCGACCTATAAAAGGTTGGCGATCTTCGGCTTGAAGGGCGGCCCACTGATCGCGGCGTCCACGGCGGTCCCGGATAGCGCGACCCCAGACACCGCGGCGGGCGAGCCGGATGCCATGCTGCCCGGCCATGCGATCTATGGCCGGCTTGAGGCCATCGGCAAACAATTCCTGACGCTGCGGACCCGAACCGGCGTGGCCCTGAGCGTGGATGCCTCGACGGCGGAAAGCGCCCACCGCAGCGCGACGCCGCTCGTCGGCCATGCTTTCCTGGTGCGCGGCGACTATGACCGCGCGGGCGTTCTACACGCGACGAGCATCCTGAAAGTCAATGATTCACCGGCGCTTTGGCAACCCGACAACTGAAAGCCGGAGCTGAGGCCGCGCGGTGACGCGGCCTCAGCTCCGGAAGATCACGCGTTCTTCGCGATCACCGTGTCACCGAAGCGCTTGACAGCGTCGAGCTTTTCCTGGCGGGACAGGAACGGATTGTAGACGTCCCATGGCGCGGTGAAGATATGGGTGGCGCCCATGTCGATCATCCGCCGCATAGAATCCACGTCATTCGAATCCATCACGCCGGCATGGATCTCGAACGGGCGATCGTCGGTGCCGTATTCCTTGCGGAAGGCCATGATGGTCTCGACCATCGCCTTGTTCTCCTCCACCGTGCCGCCAGCCGACATCCAGCCGTCGCCCAGCTTCGCCGCCCGGCGCAGCGCCGGCTTGGAGTGACCGCCGACCAGAATCGGCAACGGCTTGGTCGGAATCGGCTTCATCTTCACTTCGCCGAAGTCGAAGAACTCGCCGTGGAATTCGAAATAGCCGCCCTTCAGCAGGCCGCGGATCACGGCGAGGCATTCGTCCATCACCTTGCCGCGACGGTCCCAGTCGACGCCGAGATAGGTGAGATCTTCCTTCCACGGGCTGACGCCGACGCCGAGCAGCACGCGGTTATTCGAAAGGGCCGCCAACGACGAATAGGCCTTGGCCGTGAGGATCGGGTGCCTGCAGGGTAGCTTCAACACGCCGGGGTAGAAGCGAATCTTCGAGGTGCGCGCGGCCATCGCCGCGATGGCTGCGACCGGATCGAGAAAGTCGATGTTCTCCAGGAAGGAGCGGTCGCCCTCGCGATACGGATAGATCGAGTCCGTATGCTTCGGATAGAACAGGCTGTCGCCGATGGTGAAGGAGTCGAACCCGGCATCCTCTGCGGCGATGGCGACGTCGATCATGTGGTTGATGTCGTTAAGCCCGTATCCCAGAACGAATTTCATTGCTTCCCTGCCTCTTGTTGGTCGGTCGCCGCCGCACCGTCAATGTGGCCGTGAACTTAGAGAAGTTCCGCGATTAGGGAAGCCAGATAATTCACGACGCGATCGACAAAGCCGTAACCGGATCAGGCTCCGCGATGACCTTCGGTGGCGGCTGCCAGCGCCCGGAGTCGATTTCGGCGATCTGTCGGTCGATCGCGGAAATGACGTAGCGTGAGAACGGCCCAAGATGGAGATAGAGGGCGGCCAGCATGCCCACTTCATCGGTCGCGCGTGGGTTCTTGCGGGCGCACTCGCTGAAAACCTTCACGAAATACCACAACGCCGATGGCTGCCGCAGCGCCATGCGCCATGTCAGCCGCCAAAGTGTGAGCAGGTCGGCCACGGGAATGCCGAACAGGCGTGGGCGCGGTTTGTCCTTGTTCGCGCCGCGGTCTTGAATCGGACGGTCGAGCATGCGCGCGACCTTTCCAACCCGAGAGAAATAGGCGGAGGGGCGATAAACCCGGTCGAGAACCGTCCGATAATCCATCAGCACGTCGCGGCGCGGTCGAGCGGTGTGGAAATTCAGGCCCGCCAGGCATTGATCGCCGATTCCCGCGGCGGCAAGGCTCTGAAAGTAGTCCGGCGGAAACAAACGTCCTTCCCGGCCCAGCCGGTGCATAAGCTGCGTGGTCGGCAGCACGTAGAGCAGTCCAATCATGCACATTGGAATCGACGTCGCCTCGATGCAGTCAATCATGCCTTCGGCGACGCTGCCCCGCTCGCTGTCGAACCCGACGATAAAACCTGCGATCACGAACATCCCGGCGCGGTAGATCTTGTGCACGCTATGAGCTAACTCACGACGGGTGTTCTGCTTTTTTTGCATCGACACCAGCGTTTCGGTATCGGGACTTTCTATTCCGACAAAGACCAGGAAGAAGTTCGCAGCGCGCATCAGCGCCAGCAACGCGTCGTCGTCGGCGATATTGATCGACGCTTCGGTCGAAAGCTTGAACGGATAACCGTGCGCCTTCTGCCATTCGACCAGTTCCGCCAGAAAGAGCTTCACGGCCTTTTTATTGCCAATGAAATTGTCATCGACGAAATCCAGATGGCCCCGATAACCTTGATTGTATAATGTTTCCAGCTCCGCCAGCATCTGCGCCGTGGCCTTCACGCGCGGCGTGCGGCCGAACAATTCGATGATGTCGCAAAATTCGCACGTGAAGGGACATCCTCGCGCGAATTGAACGCCGATATGCGTGTAATGTTCTTTTTTCAGCAGGTCGAAACGCGGGATTGGCGTTTTGGTGACGTCCACCTTGAATTTCTCGGCCTCGAATACGCCCTCGCGCACGCCGGAATCCCAAGCATTTATGAACGCGTCGATGATTCCTTCCGCTTCGCCGCGAACCTGGAAATCGGCGATCGCGTATTCTTCCGGCGCGGTTGTTACGTCCGGGCCACCGACCACCACAGGCTTGCCATGGGCCTTTGCAATTTCGATGAGCCGGATCGTGTCCGGGCGCTGGGGCAGCATGCTGCCGATCATGACCAGGTCCGCCCAGGCGAGATCGGCATCGGACAATTCTTCGGTATTGCAATTGATCAGCCGGCATTCCCAGGTGGGCGGGAGCAAGGCGGCCACGGTAATGAGGCCCAGTGGCGGGGACGGGAAGCGCGCGCCCAGCACTTCCGAAGCCGCCTCGAAATTCCAGAAGGTCCGCCCGTTGAACCGGGGAGAGATCAGCAGGACCTTGCACAAGGATGTCATTGGTTCCCGACAGATGTGGTTCAAGGTGACGCAACCCGCGGACCCGGATAGCTCAGCCCGTTCAGCGTAGCGCATGACCAGCACGGCCAAAAGCGAATAGCGACTAGGATACAGCAATTCGGGCGGGGACGGGATTCCCAAGCGGCGATCGCATCCGAGGCGCCTGGAGGCGCGATCTTTCTGGCCGCCATGCGTCAGTTTGGCCCATCGTCCCAAGCGGAGGCCGTTCGCGAGCGACCCGATGTGAATTAGAGAGAGTCCCTTACAAGCGCGGGGGTCAAACGATGCAAGCAGGACCACGCGCGTTCATCGGACAGGGGAGGATTTGACCTTGGCGGGAATGTTCGACGGCAAAATTGTCCTGGTGACAGGCGCCGGATCGGGAATGGGACGGGCCGCGGCCCAGCGCTTCGCCCAGGAGGGCGCGCAGGTTTGCGCGGTCGATCTCAATATAGGTTCGGCCGAGGCGACCGTGGCCTCGATCTGCTCCGGAGGCGGCGAGGCCTTTGCCTGTCAGGCGGACATCGCGCAGCAGGCGGACAATGACCGGATGGTGGCGGAAACCGTGGCGCGCTATGGCGGGCTCGACGCGGCCTTCCTCAACGCCGGCTATCTCGGCCCCAATCTCGATTTCTTCAAGACCGACGCGAAGACCTTCGATTTCATCGTCTCGGTCAATCTGCGCGGGTGCTTTTTCGGCATGCAGAGCACCGGCCGGGCGATGCGCCCAGGCGGCGCGGTGGTGATCACCGCCTCGACGGCGGCCTTCGCCGCCAATCAGTACAACGCGGTCTATACGGCGACGAAGCACGGGGTGCTGGGTCTGGTGAAAGCGACCGCGGAAGCGTTCGCCGCGCGCGGTCTCAGGATCAACGCCATCTGCCCGGGTGTCACCCGGACGGGGATGATCGGGATGACCAGCGCCCTGACGCCCGTTCCGCCCGATCAATTGAAGCAGCCGGAATTCGCGGGGCTCGGCGAGCCGCAGCATATCGCCGAACTGGCCCTGTTCCTGGCGAGCCCGCGCGCCAGCTTCATCACCGGAGCCGCCCACACGATCGACGGCGGGCTGATGGCCCATATCCCCGCCGCGCGAGTCCAGTTCTAAAGTGTCAAGCGTCGGACGCCGGTACCGGGTCATCCAGTGCGGCACCGGCACCGCGGGCAAGGAAGCGCTGACCGCCATCATCGGGCATCCCCGGCTGACCCTCGCGGGGCTTCTGGTCGGACGCGCCGAAAATGCCGGGCGCGACGCCGGCGAGCTCGTCGGGCTGCCGCTGACCGGCATTACGGCGACCCAGAGCATGGACGACCTCGTCGCGCTGGACGCCGACATCGTCTGCTACATGATGATCGTGCCGAACGTGGCCGACATCTGCCGGCTGCTGGCGTCGGGCAAGAGCGTCGTCACCACGGCCGGCCTGATCCATCCGGCGTGGCGCATGCCGGACATCGAACGGCAACTGACCGAGGCCTGCGCGCTCGGCAACTCCTCGTTCTATGTCACCGGCATCAATCCCGGTTGGGTCGACGAGATTCTGCCGCTGGCGATGTCCACCCTGTGTCGCGACATCGAGCGGATCGAGATTCGCGAATTCGCCAATTGCGCCAAGTACCCCTCGCCCGGCCTGACATTCGACGTCATGGGGTTCGGCAAGACGCCGGCCGAAATCGAGGCCGGCGCGGTGCCCGACATGAGCGTGATGACCGATTTCTTTGCCCAGGCCGTGGCCGCGCTGGGCGCGCAACTGGGGCTCGTCATCGACGAGGTGACCCAATCGCGCGAGTTCGCGCTGGCCGAGAGCGATTTCATGATCGAAGCCGGGCTGGTCCGCGCCGGGACGATCGCCGGCCAGCGCTGGCGCTGGCAGGGGATGGTCGGACAGACCGCGCGGATCGTGCAGGACACGTTCTGGTTCGTGGGGTTCGACCTGGGACCCGGATGGCCCCGATCCGACGACGCCACCGGGGACACCCAATGGCAGGTGACAATCGAAGGCTCGCCGTCGCTGCGCTGTGTCTTCGAACCCAGGCACAGCTTCGCGGATGCCGGCGGCGGGAACGCAGCCGCCTTCAACCCGTCCGGCATCGCGACCGCGATGGCCGCGGTCAACAGCCTGATCCCGGTCTGCGACGCTGCCAGCGGGATTCTGCACAGCGCCGACCTGCCGCTGCCGCGCTGGCGCGGCGCTGCATGACCGGAGATTCTTGAACGAAACGCTGCCGTTCCAAAGGGAACATAGTATAGCTCCGGTCAATCACTGCTCGGGAGGAACCATGTTTCGGCTGGATGGAAAGATCGCGCTGGTCACCGGCAGCGGCGGCGGGTTGGGCGTGGGCATCGTGCGCGCACTGGCGGGCCAGGGGGCGCATGTCGTGGTCAACGACCTGGACGCCGGGCGGGCCGAAGCCACGGCGGAAAGTTTGCGCCGAGACGGGCTTACGGCCACCTCCGCGCCGTTCGACGTCACCGCCGGCGACGCCGTGGCGGAGACCATCGCCCGCGTGTCCCGCGATGTCGGCCCGATCGCCATTTTGATCAACAATGCCGGCAATTCCGGCGGACACGTCTTTCAGCAGAAGCCGTTCGCCGAATTGCTGCCGGAGCAATGGCAGCCCTTCATCGACGTCAACCTGATGGGCGTCCTGCATTGCACGCGCGCCGTGATCGGCGGGATGAGCGAGCGCCGCTGGGGCCGCGTGATCACCATCTCGTCCACGGCGGGCCGCATTGGCGCGTCGATCAATGTCGCGATCTACGGCGCGGCCAAGGCCGGCGCGGCGCATTTCATGCGGCATCTGTCGCAAGAGGTGGCGCGCGACGGCGTGACCGCCAACGTCATTGCGCTGGGCTTCATGAACACGGTGAACGAGGAGTTCAACCGCGTCATGGCGCCCACGATCCCGGTCGGCCGGGTCGGCACCGGGGACGATGTCGGCGCCGCCGCCGTCTATCTGGCGTCGGAGGAAGCCGCCTGGGTCACCGGCGCGACCCTGGTGGTGGATGGCGGCTCGACGCCTTTTTAATCCCTGAGATCGCCCAGGAATTCCTTCACCTTGGCGAAGAAGCCTTCGGATTCCGGGTGCGTGCCCGTCCCGTCGGAGCCAGCCTTTTCGAATTCCTGCAGCAATTCCTTCTGGCGCTTGTTCAGCTTCACAGGGGTTTCGACGACCACCTCGATGTAGAGGTCGCCGCGGCCGGGGCTGCGCAGGATGCTCATGCCCTTGCCGCGCAGGCGGAATTGCTGGCCGGACTGGGTGCCGGCCGGAATCGTGACCTGGCTGCGCGCGCCGTCGATGGTCGGCACCTCGATCTGGCCACCGAGCGCGGCGGTCGGCATCGGGATTGGGACCCGGCATTGCAGGTCCGCGCCGTCGCGCTGGAAGAACGCGTGCGATCTGACGGACAGGAAGACGTAAAGATCGCCGGACGGCGCGCCACGCAGCCCCATCTCGCCTTCATTGGCCAGGCGAATGCGGGTGCCGTCATCGACGCCGGGCGGAATTGCGACCTCGAGAGTCTTTTCCTTGCGAATCCGGCCGGAGCCGCTGCAATTCCGGCAGGGATCCTTGATCACCCGACCGGCGCCGCCGCAGGCGCCGCAGGTCCGTTCGATCGTGAAGAACCCTTGCTGGGCCCGCACGCGACCGGCGCCGCCGCAATTGGCACAGGTGACGGGCGGAGCGCCGTTGCTGGAGCCATTGCCGCTGCAGGTATCGCAGCTGCTCCAGCCCGGGACCCGGATCGCGACCTTATGCCCCTTGAACGCCTCTTCCAGCGAGATTTCCAGGTTGTAGCGGAGGTCGCCGCCGCGGTTGTTGGCGGCTTCGCCCCTGCGCCCCGTGATATCGCCGAACATCTGGTCGAAAATGTCGGAGAAATTCGCCCCGAATCCGCCTTCGCCCGGCCTGCCGCCGCCACCGTTCTCGAACGCGGCATGCCCGAAGCGGTCATAGGCCGCGCGCTTCTGCTCATCCTTCAGGATGTCATAGGCGTGCGAGATATCCTTGAACTTCTGTTCGGCGACCGCGTCGCCCGGGTTCTTGTCCGGATGGTACTGCATCGCGAGCTTGCGATAGGCGCGCTTGATATCCTCGCCGCTCGCGCCCTTTGAGACGCCCAGTAATTCGTAGCAATCCGCCGTCATGTGTCCCGCCGAAATGAACCGCCCCGGCGCGAAGTTTCCATCGTGCCGGGGCGTCGATTCTGGTGTTTGTTATTTCAATCCCTGAGCACTCAATTAGCCCTGGCTGCTTAGCTGGGTTTGCGCTTTCCTTCGTCGACCTCGGTGAAGTCCGCGTCGACGACATTGTCGCCAGCCTCGCCAGCGCCCCCACCGGGAGCCGCGCCAGGATCCCCCGCCGCGGCCTGCTCCTGCTGCTGCTTGTAGAGAATCTCGCCCAGCTTCATCGCGACCTTGCCGACTTCTTCGGTCTTGGCCTTGAGTTCCGCCAGATCGCTGCTGTCGAGCACCGACTTCAGGTCGGCGACCGCGCGTTCCACCTCGGCCTTGTCGGCCGCCGGAACCTTGTCGCCGAGCTCGCCCAGGCTCTTTTCCGTCGAATAGATCAGCGCGTCGGCCTGGTTGCGGGCCTCCACCAGCTCACGCCGCTGTTTGTCGGCCGCGGCATTGGCTTCGGCTTCCTCGACCATCTTCTTGATGTCGGCGTCGGACAGACCGCCAGACGCCTGGATGCGGATCTGCTGCTCCTTGTTGGTCGCCTTGTCCTTCGCCGTCACCTGGACGATGCCGTTGGCGTCGATGTCGAACGTGACCTCGATCTGCGGAATGCCGCGCGGGGCCGGCGGAATGCCGACCAGATCGAACTGGCCAAGCGGCTTGTTGTCCGCCGCCATTTCGCGCTCGCCCTGGAACACACGGATCGTCACCGCGCCCTGGCTGTCCTCGGCGGTCGAGAACACCTGGCTCTTGCGGGTCGGGATCGTGGTGTTGCGGTCGATCAGGCGGGTGAACACGCCGCCCAACGTCTCGATGCCGAGCGAGAGCGGGGTCACGTCGAGCAAGAGGACGTCCTTGACCTCGCCCTTCAGCACGCCGCCCTGGATGGCCGCGCCGATCGCCACGACCTCGTCCGGGTTGACGCCGCGATGCGGTTCACGCCCGAAGAAGCTTTTGACCGTCTCGATGATCTTGGGCATGCGGGTCATGCCGCCGACCAGCACCACTTCGTCGATATCGGACGCCTTGACGCCGGCATCCGCCAGCGCCTTGCGGCACGGCTCGATCGTCCGCTGCACCAGATCGTCGACGATCTGCTCCAGCTTCGCCCGCGTCAATTTGACGTTGAGGTGCTTGGGGCCGGTCTGATCGGCGGTGATGAACGGCAGGTTGACGTCGGTCTGGGACTGGGTCGACAGCTCGATCTTGGCCTTTTCGGCGGCCTCCTTCAGGCGCTGCAGCGCCAAACGGTCGCTGCGAAGGTCGATGCCCTGATCCTTCTTGAACTCGTCCGCCAGGAAATCGATGATGCGATGATCGAAATCTTCGCCGCCCAGGAACGTGTCGCCGTTGGTGGACTTCACCTCGAAGACGCCGTCGCCGATCTCCAGGATCGAGATGTCGAACGTGCCGCCGCCCAGATCGTACACTGCGATCGTGCCGGTGCCCTTGCGCTCAAGCCCATAGGCGAGCGCCGCGGCGGTCGGCTCGTTGATGATGCGCAGCACCTCGAGCCCGGCGATCTTGCCGGCGTCCTTGGTCGCCTGACGCTGGCTGTCGTTGAAATAGGCCGGAACGGTGATGACGGCCTGAGTTACCGGCTCGCCGAGATAGGCCTCGGCGGTCTCTTTCATCTTCTGCAGGATGAAGGCACTGATCTGCGAAGGCGCGTATTTCTGGCCCTGCGCTTCGACCCAGGCGTCGCCGTTGTCTCCGCTAACCAGCTTGTAGGGGACGTTCTTGGCGATCTGCTTCACGGGCGCGTCGCCGAATCGGCGGCCGATCAGGCGCTTGATCGCGAAGAGCGTGTTTTCGGGGTTTGTCACCGCCTGACGCTTGGCGGACTGGCCGACAAGGCGCTCGCCCGACGGGCTGAACGCCACCATCGACGGGGTGGTCCGCATGCCGTCAGAATTCTCGATGACCTTGGCCTGACTGCCTTCCATCACCGCGACGCAGGAATTGGTCGTTCCCAGATCGATACCGATCACTTTGCTCATGGCACATCCTCATTTGCGGCGGACCGACCCGACGGCCCGCGTATGGCGCCGTCCACGATCCCCTCGGGTTTACACCGGATTTGCACCGGCTCTTGCTAGACGCTGATATAGGGGGCGACCCCCGGCCCTGCAACCGGTCAATGGAAGGATTCCGCTGAAGGGCAGGCTTCGGAAACGCTGCGGGAATTCAGGTTTTCGGGCCGCCCTTGGACACAGCGACGCGGGCGGGCCGCAACAGGCGGTCGCCGATTGTATAGCCCTTCTCCAGCACCTGCACGACGGTGCCGGCCGGCTGGTCCGGCGCCGGGATTTCGTAGAGCACTTCGTGGAAGTTCGGATTGAACGGTTCGCCCGCCGGATCGAGCGTCTTCAGGCCGAATTTCTCGAACACATTCAGAAGGCCGCGCTCGGTCGCGCCGACGCCGGCAACCAGATTCGTCAGGAATTCGTTGCCTTCCTGCGCGGAGGCCGGGGCGGATTCGAGCGCGCGGCGCAGATTGTCCGCGACCGACAACAGATCGCCGGCGAATTTTGCGATGGCATAGCGCGAGACTTCGTCTTTCTCGCGCTCCAACCTCCGGCGGACATTCTCGGTCTCGGCCATGGCGCGGAGCATGCGGTCGCGCGCCTCGGCGACTTCGCCCTCGAGCCGGGCGATATCGGCGTTTGCCGCCTGCTGGGTCGTCTCTCCGGCGGATTGCGCCGAAAATTCCTGTTCGGTCGAATTGTTGTCGTTCTGACTCATCATCTCTTCTCTAATGTTCAATCCAGCGCTCAACCCAGCAGCCGTCCAATCACCTTCGCCGTATAATCGACCATCGGGATGATGCGTGCATAGTTGAGGCGGGTCGGGCCGATCACGCCGATCGCTCCCACCACCTGTTCGCGGCTGTTCATATAGGGTGTCACGATCATGGAACAGCCCGTGTGAGTGAAAAGCTGGTTTTCCGAACCGATGAAGATCTGCACGCCCTCGCCCTTGTTCGCCGCCTCGAGCAGCTTCAGCATCGTGTCCTTGGTCTCCAGCGCGTCGAACAGCGAGCGGATCCGCACGATATCGGCGCGGTCGCCGACATCCTCCAGCAAATTGCTCTGCCCGCGCACGATCAGCTGGCCGGTCCCGCCGGATTGAATCGCCAACCCGGCCTCGACCAGCTTGGCGGTCAGCGAATCGAGTTGCGTCTGCGCGGTCTCGATCTCCGTCAGGATCGCGGCCCGCGCCTCGTCGATCGTGCGGCCGATCAAACGCGCGGACAGATAGTTGGAGGCCATGACCAGAGACGCCGCCGGGATGCCGAGCGGGGTTTCGATGACGCGGTTCTCGACGACGCCATCCTCGGTCACCAGCACGATGAGGGTGCGGCCGGGCCCCAGGCTGACGAATTCCAGATGCTTGAGCGGCCGGTCGGTCTTTGGCGCCAGCACCAGTCCGACGCAACCCGACAGGCCCGAAAGGACCGCGGTCGCCTCGGCCAGCATCTCCGGCAGCGAGCGGCCCGCGGCCGTGGCGCGACCACTGATCGTCTCGCGCTCATCGTCCGACAGATGGCCGACCTGCAGCAGCCCATGGACGAACAGGCGCAATCCAGCCTCGGTCGGCAACCGGCCGGCCGAGACATGGGGGGCGTGCAGCAGCCCGATTTCCTCCAGGTCCGCCATGACATTGCGGATCGTCGCCGGCGACAGATTCATGCCGAGACGGCGGGAGATCGCCCGCGAGCCGACGGGCTCGCCGGTTTCGACATAGGCGTCGACGATCAGGCGCAGGACGTCGCGCGCCCGTTTGTTCAGATCGGTTCCGACTGGCATCATGTTCACGCGTCTCCGGCCGTTAGAACTAGTGTAGCAGCTTTCCGGTTTCAACGCGGGGTGGACCCTGCCCCTCGGCATCGTTAGGTTCCGGCCCGCTCGCTTCCCCTTTCTTTGAGACACATCATGCCCCAGCGCCCTTCCGGCCGCGCCCTCGATCAGCTTCGCGACATCCAGCTTCTGGCGGGATTCTCCAAATATGCCGAGGGCTCGTGCCTTGCGAAATTTGGCGACACGCACGTGCTGTGCACCGCCTCGATCGATTCCGGCACGCCGCGCTGGCTGAAAGGCACCGGACTTGGCTGGGTCACCGCCGAATACGGCATGCTGCCGCGCGCCACCCATAGCCGGATGGATCGCGAGGCCGCTCGCGGCAAGCAGAGCGGCCGCACCCAGGAAATCCAGCGCCTGATCGGCCGGGCCTTGCGCGCCGTCACCGACCGCAAGGCGATGGGCGAAATCCAGATCAAAATCGATTGCGACGTCATCCAGGCCGACGGCGGCACTCGCACCGCCGCCATCACCGGCTCCTATGTCGCGCTCTACCAGGCCTTCGCCTCGCTGGTGAAGCTTGGCGCGCTGAAAGCCGTGCCGCTGACCGACGCGGTCGCCGCCATCTCCTGCGGCTTGTACCAGGGCGCGGCGTCGCTCGACCTCGACTACATCGAAGACTCGGGCTGTCAGGCCGACGCCAATTTCGTGCTGACCGGCGCCGGCGGCATCGTCGAAATCCAGGCGACGGCGGAGCAGGACCCGTTCCAGGAAGCCGAATTCGCCGAACTGCTGCGGCTGGCGCGCAAGGGCATCGGCGAGTTGGTGGCGCATCAGCGCGGCGCGCTCGGCCTCTAAATGACGGAACCGCGACACTTCGTCGGCGATACGCTGGTTATCGCCAGCCACAACCAGGGCAAGGTGCGCGAGATCGCCGAGCTGCTGGGGGCCTATGTCGCCAAATTTCCCAGCGCCGGCGATCTGGCGCTGGCCGAGCCGGACGAGACCGAAGACAGCTTCGTCGGCAACGCGGTCCTGAAGGCCCGCGCGGCGGCGGTCGGCAGCAACCTGCCGGCGCTGGCCGACGATTCCGGTCTCGTCGTCCCGGCGCTGGGCGGCGCGCCCGGCATCTATTCGGCGCGCTGGGCCGGACCGGACAAGGATTTCGGGCTCGCCATGCGGCGGGGCGAGCAGGAGCTGGGCGATGGCGATCCCGCCGCCCATTTCGTCTGCGCGCTGGCGCTGGCCTGGCCGGACGGCCATGTCGAAGCGGTCGAGGGCAAGGTCTTCGGTCGGCTGGTCTTTCCGCCGCGCGGCGATCGCGGCTTCGGATACGACCCGATCTTTATTCCGACCGGCTTCGATACCACCTTCGCGGAGATGGACCCGACCGCAAAACACAGCATGAGCCACCGCGCCGACGCCTTCCGGCAACTGGTCGAGCGGTGCTTCAAGGCGTGACCGCGCCCGAGCCCGGATTCGGCATCTACGTCCATTGGCCGTTCTGCCTGTCGAAATGCCCTTATTGCGACTTCAACTCGCATGTCCGCGACACGGTCGACCACGCGCGCTGGCGTAGCGCGCTGCTGGCGGAGATCGATCACTATGCCGACAGAACGCCGGACCGCACCGTCACCTCGATCTTCTTCGGCGGCGGCACGCCGTCTCTGATGGAGCCGGCCACGGCGGCGGCGGTGATCGACCGCATCGCGGAGCGCTGGCCGGTGGCGCCTAGTCTCGAAATTACGCTGGAAGCCAACCCGAGTTCGGTCGAGGCTGACCGCTTCGCTGCGCTGGCGATTGCGGGCGTCAACCGCGTGTCGCTGGGCGTGCAGGCGCTCGACGACCGGTCACTGAATTTCCTCGGCCGCCGGCACAATGCCGCGGAGGCCATGGCCGCGCTGGCCTTGGCGAAGCGCAACTTCGCCCGCGTGTCGTTCGACCTGATCTATGCCCGACCCGAGCAGACCGTCGCCGACTGGCGGGCGGAGCTGACCCAGGCGATCCAGGAAGGCACCGAGCATCTGTCGGTCTATCAGCTGACCATCGAGGACGGCACCAAGTTCGCCACATTGGCGGCGCGCGGCGAACTCGCCATACCGGACGAGGATACCCAGGCCGCCCTGTTCGAGATGACGCAGGACATCCTGACCGATGCCGGAATGCCGGCCTATGAAATCTCGAACCATGCCCGACCGGGTGCGGAGTGCCGCCACAACCTCACCTATTGGCGCTACGGCGATTATGTCGGCGTCGGTCCCGGCGCCCATGGCCGGCTGAACGAGGGCGGCCAGAAACTTGCCACTCGCGCCCACCGCGCCCCGGAAATCTGGCTGGAGCGGGTCGAGGCCAAGGGCCACGGCGCGCATGAAGACGTGCCCGTGACCATGGCCGAACGGCGCGCCGAACTGCTGATGATGGGCCTGCGGCTGGCCGAGGGCGTCGCGCGGGCGCGGCTGCGGGAGGAGCTGGGCGCGGATGCCGGGGAGCTGGTCGATCCGACTGCGTTGAAGCGGCTGGTCGATGGCGGATTTCTGGCGGTGGATGACGAAGCGCTACGCGCGACGCCGGCCGGGTTGCAGCGGCTGAATGCGGTGCTGGCTGCGTTGCTGGGCTGACGCCCAAAAACCGTCATGCGCGGACTTGACCCGCGCATCCACGTCATGTTCGGCGCTGCGGAACCACGTGGGTGACCGGGTCAAGCCCGGTCATGACGAATTTAAAACTGACCCCACCACCCAAAAAACCGTCATGCGCGGGCTTGACCCGCGTACCCACGTCATGGTGAAGCGTGCGGTAGCATAACGAATGTTGTGAATGCCGGAGACTGCGTCATGGGTGGCTGAGTCTATTTCATGACGAACCGCCCAAATGGGACGCTCTATGTCGGCGTCACCAGCGACATTGCACGTCGAGCCTGGGAACATCGCGAAGGGCTGGCCGATGGTTACACCAAGCAATACGGACTGAAGCGGTTGGTATACACGGAGCGCCATGACGATATCGCGGTTGCCATTCAGCGCGAGAAAAACATTAAACACTGGTCGCGCGCATGGAAGGTGAAGCTGATTCTGGCGGTGAACCCAGAATGGAATGACCTCTATGACACGTTGGTTTGAGCGTGCTGTCCCGCGGGAAGTTATGACGAGGGTGCGCGGGTCAAGCCCGCGCATGACGAAATAAGTGTGCCCCTACTCCGCCGCCTCGTCCAGCACCTCCGTCGGCCGCCAGCGCAGGACCGGCTTGCGCGCGGCCGAGGTTTCGTCCAGGCGGCGGCGCGGGG
>Ga0182021_10002118_pt1 | contig 23141 bp, 23 predicted proteins | sample 612E3MmetaG_FD_120493 | JGI IMG/M metagenome (GOLD analysis project Ga0182021, IMG submission 120493) | Permafrost microbial communities from Stordalen Mire, Sweden - 612E3M metaG (Illumina Assembly) | ecosystem: Environmental > Terrestrial > Soil > Wetlands > Permafrost | place: Sweden... | reverse complement strand
GCGTAGGCCTGGTCCACCAGGGCAGCGGCGATGGTGAGCGCGGTCTCCTCGCTGCCACAAGTGGTCATGACGGTGCAGACATCGGTCGTCATCGAGTGGGCTCCCCGCCCGGCGGGCGGAACCCATCATTGTAGCTCGGGAGCCGGGACGGAGCGGATCACGAAACAACGGTCGTCCCCTGTGTCTTGCGCCAAGGGTGGTCTGACCACCCCACGGTTTGGGCATCAGGACTGATTGGGGTCGGCCGTTCACCTTGAATTTGGCTGTGACCCACCGGGACGTGATTCGAACCGCGTCTGGCTGCGCCAGCCGCCGGTCTCGTTCCGGCGCCACATCTAGTGGCGCCTCCACGATCCCACTCGGAGGTTCGAATCCTCTCGCAAGCTTCCTGACCAATAAGAAGGGGGCCCGGGGGCCCCCTTCTTATTGGTCGGGGCGAGAGGATTCGAACCTCCGACCTCTCGGTCCCGAACCGAGCGCTCTACCAGGCTGAGCCACGCCCCGACGAAGGTTTGACTGTACTTGAAATGGGCGGGGGCGTCCAGTCGGCCCCGGGTCTGTTTTCAAAGTGGGGTGTGGCCGCGCAAGGGGCGCCGCCCAAGCGAGACAAGGAAAGCGACGATGGCGATAGCGGCACTATCGATGAGGAGCTTGACGCAGTATCGCGCCGGGCGCCGCCCCTTGCCCTCCGCGGCTGGACCCGTCGCGGCTCGCATCCACTCTGAAAACAGACCCTAGTCCCTCTCGAGACCCAGGCGGATGCGTTCGAGGCGGCGGGCTTCGAGGAGGCGCAGCGCGCGACGGAGGGGATCGGGATCTTCCATGCGTGCGGGTGCCTCTACCGGTGGATCGCAGGGTACGATCTGGAGCCCCGTGAGGCTCAGTCCGAGGGCGCGATGGATGCGGTCGCGCATTTGGGGCCAGACGGATGCGGCAGCCTCCCGGAGGGTCGCGATGCGGGAAAGTTCCCAGCAGCCCATGATGAGAATGTTCCGCTCCACCCGCAGGGGACGGGTGCGCTCCGCGAGCGCGGGACCGACGACGAAGGGCCAGGCCTGGCGCAGCCTGGCTTCGGCCTTCTGGTTCGGCAGTCTGGCCCCTAGCGGGACGAGGCGCGGCGTCCGCTTCATGGATGCCAGCGGGGTGGCGGCAGGGGAGAACAGGCCCGCTCGCCATTGAGCAGGATGGGGGTGGCCAGGGTGGGCATCATGGTGTTGGTCTCCTCCTCGAACAGTGGTTGCAGGAGGTTGTGGAGAGCGCCGCCTTGGCGGAATAACACCTCATCCACGCTGCGGATCAGGCTGGCGGGGATGGCGTTGGCATCGCAGACTTCAATGACTTCCTGCACGGTACTAATTCGGGTCCGGGCTTCGATGAGGGAGACGAGTTCCACGCGATCCTTCACGCGACCTCGGTTCTTCTTCCATTCGGGCCGAGCCTCCAGGTCCAGCCCCAGCCACATGGCCAGCACTTCGAACTGACGGTCGCTGCCCACGCCGATGGCCACGTCGCCATCGCTGCAGCGGAAGGTCTGGTAGGGAACGATATGCGGATGGGCATTGCCCCACCGCTTCGGGGTTTCGCCCGTCATGAGGGAATCGGAAGCGACGTTCGCCAAAGCCGCAAGCGCGACTTCCATGAGTGGCACTTCGATGTGGAGGGCTTCGCCGGTGCGTTCGCGATGCAGTAGGGCGGTCTGGATGCCATTGGCGCAGTAGAGCCCGGCCAGCACGTCCACAAGGGCTACGCCGATTTTCATGGGGCGGCCCCCGGGCTCACCGGTGATGGCCATCCAGCCGCTTTCGGCCTGGATGATGAAGTCGTAGCCTGCCCGGCGGGAGGCGGTGACGTCCGATGCAAAGCCGCGAATCGAGGCCAGAATGAGCTTCGGGAATTTCGCGTGAAGCCGTTTCCAGCCCAGACCGAGTCGGTCGGCGGAATCGACCTGGAGGTTCTCGACCAGGACATCGGCCTCCTTCAGCAATTCGAATAGGTCAGCCTTCCCCGCCTCCGTGTGAAGGTCGATGGCGCGGCTACGCTTGCCCCGATTGGCACAGCGGAAGTAGGCGCTGTCACCAGTGTCGCCATCCGCGAAGGGAGGGCCCCAGCCCCGGGTGGGATCGCCTGCGGGAGGCTCCAGCTTCTGCACCTCTGCGCCGAAGTCCGCCAGGAGCTGGGTGGAGAGGGGACCAGCGAGCACGCAGGACAGGTCCACGATCCTGAAGTGGGACAGGGGCTTGGACATTCGGGATCTCCATCCATCAGCCTACTTCATGTCCCCCGCGCCCCTGCCTGGAAGGTAAACCGGGAGATCGAGCCCTTGCTCGAATCAGCGCATGGCAAGGGTCTGGCGGTAGGCGGCACTGAGCGTGGCGGCGATCTCTTCCGGACTGTGGCCCAGGAAATCCTGGCGCTGCATGAGGTGGACCAGCTGCCCATCCTTCAGAAGGGCGGCCTGGGGACTGGTGGGCATGGCGCCCTCGAAGTATTCCCGCGCCTGGGCCGTGGCCTCCTTTTCCACGCCGGCGAAGACGGTGACCAGGTGATCGAAGCGTAGACCAGGGTCCCTCAGCGCTTCCGTCACGCCGGGACGGGCTCCCGCGGCGGCACAACCGCAGACGCTGTTCACCACCAGTAGGGTGGTTCCGGGCTTCTGCAGGGCCTCGTCCACCTGGGCAGGGGTCAACAGCTGCCTGAAGCCCACCTGGACCAGTTCCTCGCGCATGGGTGCGACCATGGGTTCGGGGTAGTTGGACATGACATCCTCCTGGGATGAAAAAGTTTACCAATTAAGTCAAGATTGAACCAGATCAACTTCTGGGAGGGACCATGCGATTGGTGCTGATGGGCGGAAGCCTCCGGGCCGCATCGCTCAACGCGAGACTGTTGCGTCATCTCTCGCGGGAACTGGAGACCAGGGGCCACCAAGTCTCGGCATTCACGGGTGATGCCTTGCGGCTGCCGTTGTGTCAAGAGGGTGTCGCTCCATCCCCGGAGACCTTGACGCTGCATGCGGCCCTTGGCGAGACCCAGGGGCTGGTCATCGTATCGCCGGAGTACAACGCCGGCATCCCCGGCCATCTGAAAAACGCGGTGGATTGGCTCAGCACCATGAAGCCCAGCCCCTGGCCGGGCCTACCCGTACTGCTCTGCGCGGCGAGCCCGGGCGCCTTCGGCGGTGCGCGCGGCCTCATGGCCTGGCGGGCGACCCTCGCCAACATGGGCGCGCTGGCGCTTCCGGAGGCGATCACCGTGCCCCACGCAGACCAGCAACTGGATGCAGATGGCGCACCCACCGATGCCCGCACCGCCGGATCGGTGCCGAAGGTGCTCGACGGATTCCTGACCCTGGTGGCCAGGCTCCGCTAGCCCGCTCCAGTTCATGCCATCCTGGATGGGTGTTATGGAGCCGTCATGAAGGACTTCTTCAAGAGTTTTTTCGCTTCTCTGCTGGCCCTGATGGTGGTCGGCGGGTTGGCTTTGGTCGGGTTCTTTGGCCTGCTGGCCATCATTGGCTCCTCGGGAAAACCCACGGTTCCAGACAAGGCCGTGCTGGTCTTCAACCTTGGCACCCGCCTTTCCGATGGGGAGCGCGACCCCGAGCCTGGTGAACTCCTGAATGAGGCGCTGAATGGGGGCGCTGGTACCACCCAGGCCCTGCCGGAGATCATCGAGGCCCTGGACCGGGCAGGCTCCGATTCCCACATCACAGCTCTCTTCCTCACAGGCAACTTGCAGGGTGCGGGTCCGGCCCAGCTGCGGGAACTCCGGGAGGCCATCCAGCGGTTCAAGGCCAAAAAACCGGTCTTGGCCTACAACCTGGGGTGGAGCAAGCGGGATTACTACCTGGCTGCGGGTGCAACGAAGGTGTACATCAACCCCGCCGGCGTAATGGAGGTGAATGGCCTGGCCAGCGAGCCCATGTTCTTCGGGGATGCCTTCAAGAAGTACGGCGTGGAAGTGCAGGTCACCCGCGTCGGGAAGTACAAGAGCGCCGTGGAGCCCTTCATCCTCGATCGCATGAGCGAACCCAACCGGGAGCAGATCCAGAACCTGCTGGACGACATCTGGGGTGAGTGGAAGGACACGGTGGCCAAGGACCGGAAAAAGACACCCTCCGATCTCCAGGTCATCGCGGATGAACGGGGGCTGCTTGAGGCCGAGGATGCCAGGAGACTCGGCCTGGTGGATCGCATCGCTCCCTTTGACGAGGTGCTCGACGAACTGAAGAAACTGGCCGGAAAGCAGGCCAAGGACAAGGACTTCCCCCAGATCACTCTGGCCACCTACGCAGGTATCCCGGGCGACGCGAAATCGGGGAAGGCGCGCATCGCTGTGGTGGTGGCCGAAGGCGAGATCGTGGACGGCGAGGGGAAACCCAGCCAGGTCGGTGGTGAGCGGCTCAGCCGGGAGCTGCGGCGCCTGCGCCTGGACGACCGTATCAAGGCCGTGGTCCTGCGGGTGAACAGTCCCGGTGGAAGCGCCTCAGCGTCAGAACTCATCCAGCGTGAGGTCATCCTTACCAAGAAAGTGAAGCCCCTGGTGATCTCCATGGGCCATCTGGCGGCCTCAGGTGGCTACTGGATCAGTACCTACGGCGACCGCATCTTCGCGGAGCCGACCACCATCACGGGTTCCATCGGCGTCTTCGGGCTGCTGCCAAACGTGAAGAAGCTGGCCAATGATTACGGCATCACCTGGGACAGTGTCGAGACGGCGAAGCTGGCCAATCCCATGACCCTCACTCGGCCCAAGAACGACCTGGAGCTGGCCCGCATCCAGGGGCTGGTGGATCACATCTACGACCAGTTCATCAGCAAGGTCGCCGACAGCCGGAAGATGAAGCCGGAAGCCGTCCAGGAGATCGCCCAGGGCCGGGTCTGGTCGGGCCGGGAGGCTCTGAGGCTTGGACTTGTGGATGAGCTCGGTGGCCTTGAGGACGCCCTGAAACATGCCGCGAAGATGGCCAAGGCCGAGAACGATTTCTATGTCGTGGGCCCCGAGCATGAACCCGACCTGCTCAAAGAACTGCTCCGCAACCTCGGTGCGGGCAAGTCACGGAGACTGGCCAGGTCCGGACCCGTGGACACCTTGACCGAAGCCTTCCGGATGCAGCTCGAACACCTGTCGGCTCTCAACGATCCGCAGGGGGTCTACGCCCGGATGCCCTTCGAGATCGACCTCAAATAGCCCTGATGGACTCCACCACCTTCATCTCGGCCATCGTGCTCCTGGTCCTGGTCACGGACCCCTTGGGCAACATCCCGATTTTCGTCGGGATCCTGCGCCAGGTGGATCCGGCCCGCCGGCAGCGCATCATCGTCCGCGAGGTCCTGTTCGCCTTCGGCATCCTGGTCTTTTTCGCGCTCTTCGGCCAGCGCGTGCTGAAGGTCATGCACCTCACCGACACGGCCCTCGGCATCGCGGGCGGCGTGATCCTCTTCCTCATCGCGTTGAAGATGGTCTTCCCCCATGCCGAGGGTCGGGCCGATCACCCCATCCACGGCGAGCCCTTCCTGGTGCCCCTGGCGGTCCCCTTCATCGCCGGTCCTTCGGCCATCGCCACGGTGCTCCTGCTGGTGAGCCGCGATCCCCACCGCCTGTGGGAGTGGCTGGGCGCGCTGTCCGTGGCCATGGCGGTCTCCGCCGTGGTGCTGGGATTCGCCGAGAAGATCGCGGACTTCCTGGGGGAGCAGGTCACCCTGGCCTTCGAGCGACTCATGGGGTTGATCCTGACGGCCATCGCCATCGAGATGCTGCTGGCGGGCATCCAGAAGTTCGTGCTGCAGATCAGGGCTGCCTAGCCTTTGCGCTTCAGGCTGAGTTCCAGGGTGAAGTCGGCCACGGGGTCGAAGGTCCCGTCCGCCAGCCTCACCGCGGCCTGGATGGCCATGGGCTCGGTGATGCGGGCCTCCGAATCGAGGGCCCGCCGGACCTGGTCGCGGATGGCTGGACCGTCGTCGCAGATGAAGTAGACATCGGCTTCCGGGCGCTTGAGGAAGGTGGCCTGGAAGGACTTGAAGACCAGGGAGACCTTCCCGCCGGAGCGCTTGATCTGGTCCATGGCCAGCAGGCCCCCGGCGCAGTCCGCACCGATGGCCAGGGCGCCGAAGTACATGGACCCGAGGTGGTTCCGGGTCCGCCTTCGCAGGGGGATGCGCACCACGCAGCGGGTCTCACTGAGTTCCACGACACTAGGCCGCACCGAGGCCAGCAGGGGGATCTTCAGCCAACCGAATACCCGCAAACCGAGGGTCTCCTTGAATCGCTGCAGGGTTGTCGACATAGTCAGTCCCCGGCCTGATTGACATCCAGCAGGCCTTCAGGGGGGTCCAAGTCCAGGTGGCGATTTGGCAGGTCCAGGGTCCACCAGGCCTTGATGTAGGGGATGTCCCGCTGGCCGGTTCGTCCAGGCCGCAGGTCGCGCATCACCACCATGTCGTAGCCCGCTGGGCCTGGATCGAGACGCAGCACCTCACCCACCTTGCGCCCGGCGAGGAAGACCTCGCACCCGATCCACTGGTGTCGGAAGGTTTCACCTTCGCCCAGCTTGGCCTCGGATTCCGGCATCCAGAGGGCCCAGCCTTTGAGGGATTCGGCTGCCGTGCGGTCCGGTACGTCTTCGAAGGACAGGCAGGGCCGGTCCTGGTGCCACCGGAAGGCCCTGAGAATCACCGGGCGAGCGGGGGTTTCAGGTTCGGCGTGCTCCAGATCCTGGGGCGGCGGGGCCAGCACCAAGCCCTTCATGTCCTTCAGGCGCTCCGGTTCGTCCATGACGGAATGGAAGAGAAACTCGCCCTTGAGGCCTTGGACCTTCGCGAGATGCCCGGCAAGCAGCATGGAAATCCCCTAGGCCTCGTCCCCGTCATATAGCTCGAGATCCACGGACAGGCCGGCCTTATCGCCGGCGGTCTTGCAGAGTATGCGGAGCGCGGAGATCATGCGGCCGTGCTTGCCGATGATGCGCCCGCGGTCCTTCGGGTCAGCATAGACCAGCACGTCGCGCTTCCGGCCCTCGCCCTCGATGTCGATACGGAGGGCGTCTGGATGGTCCAGCAGCGGAGTCAGCACGTCGCGAAGAAAGGCTTCGAGGTTCATGTCGCTTCCCGGATGAACAAAGAAAGCCGGACCATCGCCCGGCTTTCGTGGATCTGAGACGGGCTAGATGACCTGATTCTTCTTGAACAGGTCGAGCACAGTCTTGGAGGGCTGGGCACCCTTCTGCAACCAGGTCTTGGCTTTCTCCACGTCGATGCGCACGGCTTCGCCAGCCCCGGCAATGGGGTTCACGAACCCCAGCACTTCCAGAGCCTGGCCAGTGGGGATGCGCTCATTCTCGGAGACGACGATGTGGTAGAACGGGCGCTTCTTGGCACCATTGCGAGCAAGCCGGATCGAAAGCATGGGCACTCCTTGAGCAGGAGAGTCTATCGCGGAATTCACCATATCCCAAGTGATTATTCAAGACCGGAAGGCCGCAGGTCCACCGCAGGTCATTTGAAGGGGAGATTGGGGCCGCCGCCCATTTTGGCCATGCGCTGCATGCGGGCCATGAACTTGGGATCATTCATCTGGCCCATCATCTTTTTGGCTTCCACATACTGCTTGAGAAGCTGATTGATCTCGCTCACGGGACGGCCCGATCCCGTCGAGATCCGGCGCTTGCGCTTGCCGTCCAGAAGGTTGTGGTTGGCCCGCTCGGCGGCGGTCATGGAATTGATGATGGCCTCCAGGTGTTTGACCCGCTTGTCGGTGGCCGCACTGGCCATCTGGTCCTTCATTTCCTTGGTGACGCCAGGCAGCATGCCCATGATCTTGCTCATGGAGCCCAGTTTCTGCACCTGCTGGAACTGTTTGCGCATGTCCTCAAGGGTGAACTGATTCTTGGCCATGCGCTTGGCCATAACCTCGGCTTCCTTCTCGTCGATCTTGTCCTTGGCATGCTCGATGAGGCTGAGCACATCCCCCATTCCGAGGATGCGCTGGGCCATGCGATCCGGATGAAAGCGCTGGAAGTCCTCCAGCTTCTCTCCCTCGCCCACGAACTTCAGGGGCTGGCCGGTGGCCTGCTTGATGCTGAAGGCCGCGCCGCCGCGGGTGTCACCATCGGTCTTGGTGAGCACCACCCCGGTGATCCCCAGCTTTTCGTGGAAGGCCGTGGCACTGCGAACCGCGTCCTGGCCCGTCATGGCGTCCGCCACGAACAGGATCTCGTCCGGACGGGTGGCCGCCTTGATGCGGACCAGTTCCTCCATCAAGGTCTCGTCCAGGTGCAGGCGTCCGGCGGTGTCCAGGACCACCACGTCCCAGCCTTTCAGCCTCGCCTCGGCCACCGCGGCCGCACAGATGGCGACGGGATCCTGCTCCCCCGTATGGAAGCTGGCCACGCCTGCGGCCTTGGCCACCACGTGCAACTGTTCGATGGCCGCGGGGCGGTAGACGTCGGCGGGCACCAGCAGGGGGGAACGGCCCAGCTTCTTGAGGAACACCGCCAATTTGCCGCAGGTGGTGGTCTTGCCTGCGCCCTGAAGGCCCACCATCATCACCACCGTCGGCGGCTTGGAGGCGAAGGTGATGGGATGTTCAGAGGCCTGGCCGCCCATGATCTCCACCAGTTCGTGGTGGACGATGTCGATGAAGGCCTGGGCCGGATTGAGGCCCTGCATGACCTCGGCACCGAGGGCCTTTTCCTTCACCCGCTGGAGAAAGGTCCGGGCCACGCTCACATGGACATCGGCCTCCAACAAGGCCATGCGCACCTCGCGCAGCACGACTTCGAGGTTGGCTTCAGTGATCTTCGACTGGCCCCTGAGGGACTTCATCGCCTGGCTGAGCTTCTGGGCAAGACTGTCGAACATGGGACTCCGGAATGGCAGAACTCCCAGTGTATCGGCCGGGTAGGCCTTTCTTGCAGGCGGAATGGGTTCTTGGGGCATAATCTTGACTAATGGAGTCGGGATTATGCCCAACCGCCTTTCGGAAAGCCTCAGCCCCTATCTGCTCCAGCACGCCCACAATCCCGTGGACTGGCAGCCCTGGGATGAGGAGGCCCTGGAGAAGGCCAGGACAGAGCAGAAGCCCATCTTCCTCAGCATCGGCTACAGCGCCTGCCACTGGTGTCATGTCATGGAGCGGGAGAGCTTCGAGAATCCGGCCGTCGCAGCGGTACTGAACGCCCACTTCGTGAGCATCAAGGTGGATCGCGAAGAGCGGCCCGACCTGGATGACCTCTATATGGACGCGGTGCAGACCCTCACGGGCCGGGGTGGCTGGCCCATGAGCGTATGGCTCACACCCGATCTGGAGCCCTTCTACGGAGGCACCTACTTCCCCCCCGAATCCCGGGGCGGGATGCCCGGGTTCATTCCCCTTCTCACCCGCATCGCCGAGTTGTGGCGTGAGGATCGGGCTGGAGTGATTGGGCAGGCAGGACACCTCACCACGGAGCTGCGGCGGCAGGCGGAGGTGGAAGCTGGAACAGACCTTCCGGATGCTACCGTGCTGGATTCTGCGCTGGAGCAGCTCCGCGGGAGTTTCGATGCGCGATGGGGCGGGTTCGGCCCGGCTCCGAAATTTCCGCAGCAAATGGCGGTGGAGCTGATCCTGGCCCGGGGTTCGAGGAAGGATCAGCTAATGGCCCTTCGCACGCTGGATGCGATGTGGGAAGGTGGCATGTACGACCACTTGGGCGGCGGATTTGCCCGCTACAGCGTGGACGGTCAATGGCTGGTACCCCACTTTGAAAAAATGCTCTACGACAATGCCCAGCTCGTCTGCTGCTATCTGGCCGCCTTCCAGGCCACGGGCGAGGCGCGTTACGCCCAGGTGGCCTGGGAGACCCTGGATTACCTGTTGCGCGACCTCCGTGATCCTAGTGGCGGCTTTCATTCCAGTGAAGATGCGGACAGCGAGGGTGAGGAGGGAAAGTTCTACGTCTTTACGCCCTTGGATGTAGAGGAGGCCCTCGGCAAGGCCGATGGCGAGCGGTTCTGCAAGGCCTTTGGCATCACCGGCGGCGGGACTTTCGAACATGGCCGCAGCGGGGTCCACCGCTTTTCCTGTCCGGTGGCCGACTGCCTGCCCGAAGACGAGGACCGGGCCCTGCGAGAAAAGCTCCGGATCTGGCGGGACCGCCGCGTTCGCCCCGGCAAGGACGACAAGGTGCTGGCCGCCTGGAACGGACTTGCGCTGTCGGCCTTGGCCCGGGGGTATCAGGTGCTGGGTGACAGCCGATATCTGGAGGCGGCCCAGTCCTGTGCCGCGTTCCTGCAGCGGGAGCTCTGGATAGATGGCCGGCTGATGCGCGTGTGGCGGCAGGGACGGGCGCATACGGCTGGGGTCCTGGAGGACTATGCGGCCCTGGCGGAGGGCCTTGTGGACCTGTTCGAGGCGGATTTCAATCCCGTGTGGATGCGCTGGGCAGAGGCGCTCGGGGAAGACATGCTTAAACGCTTCCACGACCCCGTCGATGGCGGCTTCTTCAGCACCGAAGCAGGCCAGGCGGATCTGATCTTCCGGCAGAAACCGGGCTTTGATAACGCCATCCCCGGTGGCAACACCCTGGCTGCCCAATCCCTATTGCGTCTATCCCGCCACCTTCAGCGCGAGGATTTCCGCGCGGCTGCCGAGGGGACTCTCAGGTGCTTCGGACCCTGGATGGAAAGAACTCCGAGGGCTTTCCTTGGGATGCTGGGGGTCCTGGACCAGGCTCTCCGGGAACCCATGAACGTGGCTCTGTCCGGTCATCCGGCCGACCCTGGGGTGCGGGCCATGCTCAGTGAGGTGCATCGACGATTCCTGCCGGGGCGGGTGCTCTCGGTGTCCGCTGACCAGCTGCTGCCGCTCCACCGGGGACGCGGATCCGCCCCTGGCCAGGTGCTGGCCTTTGTCTGTCGAGGCCGGACGTGCGCCCCACCCGTGCGATCGGCCCGGGATCTGGCCCGCCTGCTTCAGGCCTAAGAGTGCCTAACAAAACCCCCATGGGGCCGCGCGAGGGTCGCCGGGCAAGCGAGGCGAGGAACGCGAGTCAAAGCGTAGCGGGTACTACGCGCGACGAGCATGACGCTGGATCGCGACGCCCGCCGGCCCTCGCCCGGAGGGATGAAGCCAGGCAGGCGCTCCGCGGCGTCAGGTCCCTTGAACAACGAACCACGTTGCCCTGCGGGCCCTTCCTTGCGGTGCATCCTGCCTAGCTTCATCGCGGCCTCGTCGGGGTTTCGTTAGGCACTCTAAGTGATGTGATTCCGTCGCCTTCCTGGCAAGGCTACACTGGCTCCAGACAAAAGCCCTGCCGGCTCAGAACGCTGAGAAACTAGGATCCCGGCGGAGCACTGTGGAAAGGGGCAGGCATGAAGACGTTCGCGTTCAAGATCGACCCATTGACCGGTGAGGACTACTACGAGGTCTATACCCGGGGTCGGCAGCTGCTGAGTGATTCGCTCCTCAACAAGGCCTCCGCCTTCAAGAAGGAGGAGCGGCTCAGCCTGGGGATCGACGGCATGCTGCGGTCCGGGATCTCCAAGCTGGACTCCCAGGTGAGCCGGGCCTACGAGGCCTACCAGCGCAAAACCGAAGATCTGGAGCGCTTCATCTACCTGGGCGGCCTCCAGGATCGCAACGAGACCCTGTTCTACCGCCTGTTGATCGAGCATCTGGAGGAGATGGTACCTATCGTCTATACCCCGACGGTCGGGCAGGCCTGCATGCAAATGAGCCATATCCAGCGGCGCTATCGGGGCATCTACATCACGCCCGACAACATCGCCAACATCGACCAGATCTTCAATGGGCTTTCCCAGCCTCAGGTGAACCTGATCGTGGTGACGGATGGCGAGCGCATCCTTGGTCTGGGTGATCTCGGATCCGACGGCATGGGCATCTCAATAGGCAAGGTAAGCCTCTACGTCGCCATCGGAGGCGTGCACCCCGCCGTATGTCTGCCGGTCTGTCTGGACGTCGGCACCAACAACCCACGACTGCTCGAAGATCCCCTCTACCTGGGCATCCGGCGGCCCCGCCTGCGAGGCGCCGACTACGAGGAAATGGTGGAGAAATTCATCCTCGGCGTGAAGCGCAACTTCCCCAGCGCCCTCCTGCAATGGGAAGACTTTGCCAAGCAGACCGCCTTCACGAACCTCGAACGCTACCGGGAGCGCATCCTCTCCTTCAACGATGATATCCAGGGCACGGGATCCACGGCCTTGGCGGCCCTGATGACGGCCATGCGCATCAAGAAGAGCCGTTTCAAGGACGAACGCTACGTCATCGTAGGGATGGGCCAGGCCGGTACCGGCATCGCCACGAACATTCGCGCCATGCTGAAAGCGGAGGGCCTTTCTGACGAGGAGGCGCGCAAACACATTTTCGCCGTCGATATGCAGGGACTGCTGATCGAAGGGGATCCGCTGCTGGAGGGTCCGCAGGAGCCGCTAGCCCAGCGCCACGCGACATTGGAGGGCTGGAACCTGGACGACCCCAGCCGCATCGGCCTTCAGGATGTGGTCAGGAATGCTCATCCCACGGTGCTCATCGGCGTCACCGCCCAGCCCGGCCTCTTCAATGAGGCGATCCTCGCGGAAACAGCCAAGCACTCGGAGCGACCCATCGTGCTGGCGCTGTCCAACCCCACACACAAGAGCGAGTGCACACCGGAGGCGGTCTGGAAGGCCACGGACGGGAGGGGCCTGGTGGCCACTGGCAGCCCATTCGCGCCCATGAATTGGAATGGCAGGACCCTTCAGGCCTCGCAGTGCAACAACATGTACGTCTTCCCTGGCGTGGGGCTTGGTGCCCTTGTGTGCAAAGCGTCCCGAGTGACCAACAGCATGTTCCTCGCCGCCAGCAGGGCCATCAGTGCCTTCGTGACGCCAGAGCAGGAGGCCCTGGGGCTGCTGCTGCCGGAGATGAAGGACATCCGTCAGGTATCGGCTGCCGTGGGCAAGGCCGTGGGCATCGCGGCTCGGGATGCAGGCCTGGGTCGGCTGCTGGATGATGACCAAATCGAGGCCATCGTGACCAAGGCCCAGTGGTTTCCCAAGTACGCCTCCTATCGTCCTGGAGTGAGTCGCCACGATTGATTTTCTCGAATTTCCCCTTGAGGGAGGCCGGCCTCGGCCTAGCTTATGGGATCGGGAAGAGATCCTCTTTCCTCCCACGGGGCGACCGTTTCCGCCAGCCCCTTCCGGTCCAGGTAACTGGGACCGAGACTTCCGGGCACCCTTCGGGGTGCCCCTTTCTGTCTGCGGGCTCCAGGCTTGCGCACACTCCCCGCTCCCCGCGCTACAGCCAAGTAGAGCCAAGCCATGGTTTTCTTCGAGGGCACGAAAAAGCCCGGCAGTGCCGGGCTCTGGAATGAGGAGATGAAAATCGACTCAGGCAGCAGCGATGCGACGGCTCCGGTGCATGACCTCCGCCTCCAACTCTGCCTCAAGGGCCTGGACCTGGCGGAGCACAGCAAGGCTTCGGGGTGAGCTGCTCATCTGGCGCTCCAACAGATTGAAGACCTCATGCAACCGTTCGGCAGTGGTCCAGAAGGCCGGGTTATGCTGTCGGGCGGCGGTGTCCAGATGCATGGGGGCTCCATTGGCTTGCTGGACATCATGATCATGTTTGCTGGTGACGTAGGCCAGTGATAGGCATCACAAGAAATGTCATGAGTTACAGATGTTTTGTCACAATTGGCGTGACAATTTGAGAAGCCCTTGAAAAACATGACGTTGAGGTCGTCCATAGGGCTGATCAAGCTCTCCGAGTAGCCAGAAGATGACCGATGGCCACGGCTGCCGCATCCGCCGCATCGGCAGCGAGAGGCTCCTTCAGATTCAGCAAGGTCATCACCATCCTGCCGACCTGGCCCTTGTCAGCCCAACCGTAACCACTGACCGCCTTCTTCACCTGCATGGGGTTGTAGTCGCCCACGGGAAGCCCATGCAGCGCGGCAGTCAGCAGGATCCCGCCGCGGATCTGTCCCAGTTTCAGGGCCGTGGCGGCATTCTTTTCTACGAACGGAGATTCCACGGCCATGAACCCCGGGGTGTGGGCGGCGATGGCCTCCGCCAGCCGTTCGTGGATGCGCAAGCACCGTTGATCAAAGTCCGCCCCCCGGGGGCTGCGGATGACCCCCGCCTCCACCAGGGACATCCGGGATCCGAAACGTTCCACGACGGCCCACCCGCAGGCCAGGGAACCGGGGTCCACGCCCAGGCAACGGACCGGCGACGGCGCGACGATCATCGGCCTTTCCGTTTGCCGGTGCCCCGGATACTGCCTTTAGGTGGCTTGGGGCTGGCCTCGCGGGTCTTTCCACTCATCCCACGAGCCTTCCCCGCAGGCACCCGGGCTTTTTTCGGAGGCCGACCCTGCGGAGCGGCATCGCGTTGAGCCGACCTTCCACGTCGGGGTTTTTCCAGATCCCCCTCTCGCAGCGTCGCAGGCGCTGCGAGCAGCGGTACGAACGCAAAGGCTTTGCCATGCGAATCCTGGGCCTTGGCCTCCGTGACCCAGGCGCTGACCCGGCGCAGATCCTCATCCACGGCTGTGATTTCCGCTTCCACGGAATCGCCGATGGTGAGCACCACAGAGCCCCGTAACCCCGTGGCCTTGGTCCGGCGTTCGTCCACGAAGAAGTTGCCGCCCAGGGCCACCAGCGGGACGCCCACCTCCACGAAGGGTGAATCCAGCGTGACGAACATGACCTTGGCTGAGTATCCCTGGACGTGGCCTTTGAAACGCTGGCCGATCCTCGCCTTCATGAGGAGGCAGGTCTTCCACTTGTCGTTCTCCCGCTCGGCTTCGGTGGCCTTCTGTTCGGCATCGCTGGCACCCTTGGCCAAGACGGCGAGGTGGCTGTGGAGGCCCTCGGGCAGCGTTTGACCGCGCAGCACCTTGCGGAGCAGGCGATGCACGACGAGATCCGGGTAGCGCCGGATGGGACTGGTGAAGTGCAAGTAATCCTGGAGCGCCAGGCCCGAGTGCCCGATATTGTCGGCGCTGTATTCGGCTCTCTTCAGGCTGCGGAGCAGCAGGGTGTTGATCATGGCTTCCAGGGGCCCGCCCCGGATCTTGTCGAGCATGGCGTTGAGATGCTCGGGCGTGGGCGTCTCCTTGGCCTTGAGCAGCCCGAAGGTGCGTGCGACCTCCGCGAAGATTTCCAGTTTCAGGGCGTCCGGTTCATCGTGGATGCGGTAGATGGAGGGGATCTTCTTGCGAGTGAAGAACCGCGCCACCGTTTCGTTCGCCAGCAGCATGAACTCTTCGATCATGCGGTGGGCATCATTCCGCGGGTACCGTCGCGCATCCACAGGCCGGCCTTCGGCATCGAAAATGAATTCGGTTTCCTCCGTGTCCAGGTTCATGGCGCCGCGCCGGAGGCGCACTTGGGTGAGGCGCCGGGAGAGCACGAGCGATTCGTCCAACAGTAAGCAGAGGGCTCCTCCAAGCTCGGCCCGCTTGCGTTCTGAAAGGTCGATGCAGGCTTCCTTCACGTCGTCATAGGTCAGTCGCTTCGCGCTGCGGATGACGCTTTCGGACAGCCGCGTAGCCACGACCTCCAGATCGGGCGAGATGGTCATCCAGGCCGTCATGGTGAGCCGGTCGACCTCCTCGCGCAGGCTGCACAGGTCGCCGCTGAGACGCTCCGGGATCATGGGGATGGCCTCGTCCGGGAAATAGACGGAGGTGCCCCGCAGGCGGGCCTCCTCATCCAGGGGGCCACCCTCGGCCACATAGTGACTTACGTCGGCGATGTGGACGCCCAGGAGCCAGCCGCCGCCCTCGGATTTGGGCAGGACCTCAAGACTGATGGCATCATCGAAATCCTTGGCCGTGGGCGGATCCACGGTGCAGGTGAGGGTTTTCCGGAGATCTTCACGCGGCCCCTCCGTGGGCCGCGCCCGTTGGGTCGAACCTTCGGTTCGGTGGGCCTCCGCTCCTGCTTCGGCCTCCCTGCCCTGGATCCACGCGTCGGGAATGGCGGTGGGGAAGGGCGCCAGTTCCCGCATGACCGCATCGGGGAAGGCGATGCGCAGGTTGAACAGGGCGGCCGTGAGTTTGTTCTCGATCTTCAGGTCGGTCTTTTTCCCCAGCCGGGCCACCACGGTGCCGTGCAGTTGCTTTGCTTCAGGATCAGCGTCCAGCCTCACGCTCACGAGCTCGCCGTCCTCCGCAAGATCGGTGGCCGGAACGGAGATGATCTGCGACAAGCGCGGTTCAAGGGGGACCACGCGCCAGCCCCAGGGTTGCTTCTGCAGGGTACCGGGCAGAGGCACCTCGCCGCGGCCCTTGACCTCTAGCACCCGGGCCTTGAGGCGGCCATCCCAGCCTTCTCCGCTGACCTCGGCGACCACACGATCGCCATGAATGGCGCCATGGGCATCCCGCCAGTCCACCAGCAGATCCATGCCTGGGCCTCTGGGCATGCCCACGACCCTCAGGAAACCCCCGTTGCCTTCGGGATGGCCGAGGAAGGTGGCTTCAAAGCTTTCAAAAGGTCGGAGCCCGGAGGCCTGGGTTTTCGGGGTTCGAGGAGAATCCTTCCGGTCCGGGGGCCGCGACGGGGCGCGGACGGGGATGCGGGGAGCTGAGCGACGGACCATGCCTTAAGGGTACAGGCCTGGGAAGGATTCGACCTACTTTCCCTTCTTGCCGGGCTTGGCTGGCGGAGCCGGGACCCTGCCCATCAAGATGTCGAGCTGGCGCTGAACCTTCTTGTTCTCAGGGTCCAGGGTGGCGAGGCGATAGAGCCAGCGGGCCTTGCCGGCCCTGTCGCCCTGGGCCTCCATGTAGGCGGGGCTCAAAATCACGGCCTCCACCCACTTGGTCTTCTCGCCCTTGCCGGCTTTGTATTCCGCGATCTGGTCGGCTTCGCCCTTGAGCTTGTCCTCCATCACCTTGACGAGGGGATCGTAGAGCCCACTGTCACGCTTGGCTACATCCAGGTAGGTCTGGAAGAACTTCACCCACTTGGCATCGTCCCCCACTTCTTTCTCCACTCCGAGGGCCAGATCCAGTTCCTGGCGCTCGCTGGCATCCAGGACAGTCTTGGCCTTCAGTTCCTTGATGCGGGCATCGTTCTCATCAAGCACCTGCTTGGCCCGGGCCCCTAACACGGTGTAGGAGGTGACCATCTGTGCGAAAGGTTCCTTGATGTCTGAGTAACATTCGGTGGTCAGAGCCCTGGCGGTCTTGGCGTATTCCAGGGCCTTCTCCCAGGCACCGGCGGAATCCGAGGTCTCCAGGGCCAGGTGGTTGGCTTCGGCCAGATCCAGGAAAATGCCGCAACTCTGCACCATGGCCCCGTTGTCTTTTTTGTCGAAAATCGGCATGGTCGTGGGAAGCAGGGCCTCGGCCCGCTTCATGGCCTCAGGGAAGTTCAGGTCGGCCATCAATTTGTCGATCATGGGCCGTTCGGCTTTAACGCGCTCTCCAAGGGTAGGAGCCGGGGCCTGGGCCGAAAGGGCCGCAGAAAGGAGCAGGAAAGACAGCAAGGCAGATAGGCGCATCGACACGACCAGTGATGAAGGGGGAAGGCCCCGGGGGAACCCCCCATTGTTCCGGGATCCGCTGGACTTGGCTAGTCCTGCGTGTTGAGACCCTACCAGCATGAGCATAAGAAACCGTAGGCGGCGTCACCCCATGGTCTCGGCCATCCCCCGGATCTCGGCCTTGATGCGTTCCATCTCTTCCCTCTCGATCTTGCGCGCGGGGACACCGCCCCAGGTTTCCCCTGCTCCCACCCGGCTTCCAGGCAGTAGCACACTCTCCGGAAGGATGATGGCATCATCGCCGATGACCACGTCTCCCATGACACAGCAGGCCAAGCCTAGGGTGGCCCGGTGGCCCACGGAGACCGGTGCGATGACCAGATTCCCCCCGCCACCATAGTGGGCGAAGATGCGCACGCTGCCGCCCAGTGCCGCATCGTCACCGACGCTGATGAGTTGGGGGTCGCTGATGAACTCGGTATTGATGAAGGCGTGGCGGCCGATCTTCATGCCCATGGCCTTGAGGAACCAGACCCCGAAAGGGGTGAGCGTCACGAAGGGCAGGAAAGTGAATCTCACCAGGTAGAAGAGCCCGTTGTGGAGAAACCAGGGCAGGGCGTGCAGGGTGTAGTAGCCACCCTTGAAGGGCTTCACCCGGGTGGGCAGGATCCAGTTGTACAGAGGCACCACCACCAGCAGCACGAGACCGAAGATGAAGAAGCAGATGGCCAGAGCGAAACCCGAAATGATCCAGGGCAGGGGTCCCGGCAGGTGGATCGCCCAGATCTGGAGGTGAGCCCAGATCCACAAGGCTGGGGCCAGGGCCAATCCCAGGGCTGTCGAAGCGAGGACGTACATCAGGAGCACCGCTATGACGTAAGCAAATCGTGAGAAACGGCGAAGCAGCCGATCCAGCCTGTTCTTGGGCGGTGGGTTCTTGGATTGGTCCTTGGCGTAGGGTTTCATGCCTCCAGCCTAGTGGTGCCCACGAAAAATAGTCGGATCATTCGACTCACACATGGGCACCACGTGGCGGGGGCCTGGGGGCACGATAGTGCCCCCAGCGGGGGTGACAGCCCTGGCGCGTCTGCGCGCCGGGGCGCCAGAGGGGCCAGGCCCCGATGACCATAGATCCCGGGCTACGCCTGCGTTGCCCGGGGGAAGTGCACCCCGCCGTCACCGCCCTTGCTCCAGCTATTTCAGGCGGGGTGCACTACGAATGTGGCAGGTAGGATGGGGGGTATGGATCTGGTTCTGCTCCGCCTCTCCGCCCTCGGCGACATTCTCCGGGTGCTGCCAGCTTGGGCCAACCTCCATCAAGCTTTTCCTGAGGCGAGGTGCCGGGCCGTGGTGGAGGACCGCCACGCGTTCCTGCTGGATCCATTGCCCTGGCTGGAACCCGTGGTTGTCCGGCGCAAACGGCTATCGAATCCCTTCACGGCCCTTGGCGAGTTGAAGCGAGTGGCCAAGCTGGTACGGGATAGCAGTACCAGCCTGGATTTCCACGGCATCCTCAAGGCCGCCCTCATTCCAAGGCTCGCCGCCATCCCTGAGCGATGGGGCGACGGGGTCACCAAGGAGTTCGGCGGGTTCCTTCAGACCCACCCCATGGCCTTTCGGCACCAGACTCGGTACAGCCAGGCCCTGGGGCTGGCAGACGCCTTTGGGCGCAGCCGTGGTGTCGCGGGGCTCAGTAAGTTCCATCCCACCTTGAAGAATGTGCCGCTCCCGGATCCTGGCACCATCTGGTCACAGCAGAGGAAGCCCAGGGTGGTCTTGGTGCCGGGGGCCTCCCGACGGGGGGCCATCAAGCGCTGGCCCCTGCACCACTGGATCACCCTGGTGAGACAGCTAAGGGATCGATGCGATCTGCGCTGGTCCCTGGGACCTGAAGAAGAGGAATTGCGGGGTTGGTTGCCGGAGACGACTGGTGTGGCCGCCCTTCCGCGGCTGGGATTCTGGCAACTGGCTTCCGCTCTCCGCCAAGCGGATCGCGTAATAGCTCCGGATACGGGGCTGCTGCACCTGGCGGTGGTACTGGGGGTTCCCGTCCTGGGGCTCTATGGTTCCAGTGATCCGGTGGTGGCCGGACTGCCGGAAGGTGCTGGGCGCATCCTTCGCACGGGTATCGCCTGCGCCCCGTGCCGGGAACGGGCCTGCCAGCGGCGGCAATGCATGGAGGAGTTGTCCCCCGATTTCGTCTTTGCAGTCCTATTGGAAGGGGCCGCTAAGGAATCCTGAACTTGTACTCATTCTCGTGGCATTCGAGGCAAACGACCTTGGATGGCTTGTGTCCGCAATGGCACTCAGTGCAAGGGACCTCTCCCATGTGAGAGTCATGCGGACTGGGCTTCACATTCTTCGTCAGGGCCTTCATGGCCGGGTAGTCCCCATGGCAGACCATGCACGACTCCGATGCCACGGCCTTCTTTGAGGGTTTCTCCTCCCCGTGGCAGTCGAAGCAGGAGACATGGATGCCTGGCCTTAGATGGTAACTCGCAATGTACCGACCCTTGGCTTCCTCAGCCCTGGAAGGAAGCGTCGCGGCCAGGGAGCAGAGGAGGAATGCAAAACAGCATTTGAGATGCTTCATGGGAGGGCACCTTGGGTGGTTCAGGGTTTTTGAAATCAGCTGATCTGTGTGGTGACAGTCTACCGCAGGGCAGGTCCAGGCGTCCAAGGGCTGCCCCTGAGGGGTCCCTGTAGGCCACTACCAAAGTTCCCAGTTGGCACTGGGTGATCAAAATCACTATTCAAGACCTGTCTTGGAGTGCCGATGATGTCAGGTGTAGGATCATGACCCGTAGGGCTTTTATATATTAATGCTTTGGATCCCCAGCTTCCAACTCGCACTGAGACTGTGTTCTATGTCATAGCAGTACCAATGCCATCATTGTCCGAGAGGATTCCCATGAGAATCAACCGTGCACAGCTGGTTTCAAGCCTCATTCTCGCAGTCGGGGTGTCTGGTCTTGGTTGGCTCCAGGCCCAGACCGCCCAGGTGCGGGCTAAGGTGTCCTCCGTGATCCCAGTCTACGAACCGAAGGCCCAGATTAAGGGGGCCTTGGACCTCATTGGAACTGATGCGCTTTCTGATCTCGGCGATGAATGGTCCAGCAGCTTCAGGAAGTTCCATCCTGGATCCAACCTGATCTACCGCCCCAAACTCACGACCGATGCGGTGAAGAACCTGATAGACGGCACCACCTTGCTGATCATCACGGCCCGTCTGTTCACAGCGGATGAGACCAAAGCCTTCCAGACAAAATACGAGTACATGCCCATGCGCATCCCGGTCTGTCTGGACGCCAACATCGTATTTGTGAACAAGAACAACCCCATCGCCTCGATCACCATGGAGCAGTTGGATGCCATCTACTCCAAGACTCGCCTGAGCGGCGCCAAGGCCCCCGCCCTTACCTGGGGTGACCTTGGATTGAAGGATGAATGGGCTAAACTGCCCATTAATGCCTATACCCGGCAACCGAGTTCGGCGACGTACGCCTCCGTTGTGGAAAAAGTCGCACTCAACGGTGAATTGCGCCCGGGAATCCTGGAGCGGGCCGACGACTCAGCCCTGGCCGAGGTCATTACCACGGACCAGGCGGGCATCGCCATCGGCACCATGGCCTCCTGGTACTTCGCCAACAAGGTGCTCCCGGTGGTGCCCGCTCATGTGGATAATGCCCGTTTTCCGGACCAGGACAACATCACCACCAGCCGGTACCCCATGCCCCGTCTGTACTACGTCTACTTGAACCGGACTCCCGGGGCCATCTTGCCTGCCCCGGTTAACGAACTCATCCATTTCCTGCTGAGTCTGGAAGGCCAGAACGCCGTAGCCGATTCCGGCCTGTTGCCCGGCCCCCCGGAATTCCTCCAGATCGCCATCAAGCGCCTGAACCGTTAGGCCGAAGGGATTCCCTGTCGAAAGCGGCCCCAATCGGGGCCGCTTTTTCGCGCCTGACCCTAGCCCCGGCGCCAGCCGGTGGTGCCGTCTTTCCTGTCCTCCAGGACGATCCCCAACGTCTTGAGCTGGTCTCGCACCCGGTCGGCCTCGGCCCAGTTCTTTCCGGCCTTGGCGGCTTTCCGGGCCTCGATGAGGGCCTTCACTTCCGCATCAAGGCCATTCGCCTCGTGAGGCCAGGCCTCGAAGATGGCATTGGTCTCGTCGAGGAATGCCAGTGCGGCATCCCGCTCCTCGCGGGTGAGCACCACATGGTCATCCTGGACATTGAGATCGCTGATAAGCGTGAATAGGGCTGCCAGGGCTTCCGGTGTATTCAGATCATCTGCCATGGCTGCCCAGAAGGCTTCCCTTGCGTCATCCAGGCGTTTGGTGGGTTCCTGGGAGGCCTTCCACGGGCCGCCGCCGGCCTGCCCCTCGCCCTCCATCCGGGTGCGGAAGGCCCGGATGCGCTTGAGGGCGTTCTCAGCCGCTCGCAGACCCTCGAAGCTGAAGTTCAGCACCTTCCGGTAGTGGTTGCTCTGGATGGCGTAGCGCAGGGCGATGGGATCCACGCCCTTGGCCATGAGGTCCCGAAGGGTGAAGAAATTCCCCAGGCTCTTGGCCATCTTCTGGCCCTCGACCATCAGGAACTCGCCGTGAACCCAGTGATTGACCCAGCGGTGACCCAGGCATCCTTCGCTCTGGGCGATCTCGTTTTCGTGGTGGGGGAAGATGAGGTCCACGCCGCCGCTGTGGATATCGATTCGGTCGCCCAGCAGTTCCATGCCCATGGCCGAGCATTCGATGTGCCACCCCGGACGCCCAGGGCCCCACGGACTGTCCCACCAGGGTTCGCCAGGCTTGGCGGCCTTCCAGAGCACGAAGTCGGTGACAGAATCCCGTTCATATTCATCGGCATCCACGGAGGCTCCGGTCTGCATCCCCTCGCGATCCAGGTGGGCCAGACAGCCATATTGGGGAAGTCCTGCGATGCGGTAGTAGACACTCCCATCGCGGACATATGCCAGTCCCTTCGCCTCGAGGGCCTGGATGAGCTGGATCATCTGGGGAATGTAGTCTGTTGCCCTGGGCAGGAAGTCGGCCCGCTGGATCTTCAGGGTGTCCAGGTCTTCCAGGAAGATGGCTGTGAACCGGTCCGTGAGGGCCTTCATGGCCGCGTGCCGGTCCCGGTTGGATGCGTCGGCAGGCAGGGCACCCTGGGAATCCCGGATGATTTTGTCCTCCACGTCCGTGATGTTCATGCAGTGCTTGACCTGATGACCTGCGGCCCGGAAGGTTCGTTTGAGGAGATCCTGGAACAGGAAGGTCCGCAGGTTTCCGATGTGGGCGTAATTGTAGACGGTGGGACCACAGGTGTACAGGGAGATCTGCCCCTCCGTCACCGGGAGCACGGGTTCCACCTGACGCGTCAGGGTGTTGAACAGTGAAAGGGTTCGACGCATTCTTTTCATGTCTCTAGCAAACCACCATTTTGCCTTCCATCCAAAGCCCCTGGTGTCCATGTGCGTCTGTTCCGAGGTCGGAAGCAGGGCGAAGTGCTGGCAGAGCGCGATGAACACCCGCCTGGATGAACCGTGGTTCCCTCAGGGGCCCTGAATCAGGGCCAGCAGATCATCCGGCAGCACCTTTGCCCGGTTGTCCGAACCTGCCACGAGATGGACGCTTTCTCCTTCAGCCAGCAGCGTCCCGTC
>Ga0182021_10002117_pt1 | contig 23142 bp, 14 predicted proteins | sample 612E3MmetaG_FD_120493 | JGI IMG/M metagenome (GOLD analysis project Ga0182021, IMG submission 120493) | Permafrost microbial communities from Stordalen Mire, Sweden - 612E3M metaG (Illumina Assembly) | ecosystem: Environmental > Terrestrial > Soil > Wetlands > Permafrost | place: Sweden... | reverse complement strand
TGGTTTAGGAAAAAAATTGAGATTCCGAGAACCTGGTTAAACAAGGATCTGGTTCTTGAACTGGGTCCGGTCGACGATATGGATATTACGTATGTGAACGGACAGAAAGTTGGAAGTTATGAGGAAGACGGGTTCTGGCAGACAGACCGTATTTATACGGTGCCCGCCGCTTTAGTAAAGGATTCAGTTGTGAATATAGCCGTAAGAGTGCTCGACGATCAGGGTGCAGGCGGTATTTGGGGAAAGAAAGAGAAAATGAATCTTCACCCAAAAGAAAGTGACGAGAAGATTCAGTTGGCCGGTGAATGGAAATACTTCCCTGTAGCTCAGTATATCGCCAATAAATTTTACCTGTTCGACATAAAAGGAGATGAATATTATAACCGTCCCAAACTTCCGGTCAGTATTTCAGCCGCAACTCCAACTGCATTATATAACGGGATGATAGCTCCTCTTGTTCAGTATGCTATTAAAGGGGCAATCTGGTATCAGGGCGAGTCGAATGTGGGAGAAGCAGAATTATACAAAACCTTATTTCCGATGATGATTAAAAACTGGCGGGATGAATGGAAAGAAGGTGATTTCCCGTTCTATTATGTTCAAATCGCACCGTGGCAGTATGGTCCCGAATCATTTTCACAGAAATTAAGAGAAGCTCAGTTCCTATCCCTGTCTGCTCCTAAAACGGGAATGGCGGTAACACTTGATATCGGCAGCCCCAAAACAATTCATCCGCCGGATAAAAAAGATGTCGGAGAAAGGCTTGCTTTATGGGCTTTGGCCAAGGATTATCATAAGAAAATACCATACTCGGGCCCGATTTATAAAAAGATGAAGGTGTATCAGGATAAAGTGGTTTTCAGTTTTGATCATTCCGACGGAGGTCTGGTTCTGACACTGAAAGACGGAATGAATAATTTTCTGATTGCCGGTGAAGATAAGATTTTCAAGAAAGCTGATGCGATGATTGCCGGCGGAAAATTGGTAGTCTATTCTCGGGAAGTTAAAAAACCGGTCGCGGTCAGATACGGATGGACCAATTATGTGGATGCGTCGCTGTTCAATAAAGCGGGATTACCCGCTTCGTCATTCAGAACGGATGATTGGGAAAACTAATTATTAAAAAGTAAATAGAAAGGTTGAAATTGAATTCTAATTTATTTGAGGAAAAATGAAACGTATAGTCGCCACTATTTCATTTGCCCTGCTTCAACTTTATTCTCTTCAGGATAGTAATGCGCAACAGGAAAAGAAGGTTCAACAGTGGTGGAATGCACCTTTTATGGGATTTCCTCAAAAAAAGCCCGACGCTAAGAAACTTCCTCTGATCGAAGTCAAAGGAAATAAATTCGTTGATGATAAGGGTAAAACCATCCTTTTCCGCGGGCTTTCGATTTCCGACCCTGATAAACTCGAAAGCCAGGGACACTGGAATAAGGAACATTTTCAGAAAATAAAGGAGATGGGAGCGACACTCATTCGAATTCCTGTCCACCCCGCCGCATGGCGTGAAAGAACACCCGAAAAATATATTAAACTTCTTGACCAGGCAGTTGAATGGTCGACGGAACTCGGCATTTATATTATTATTGACTGGCACTCAATAGGAAACCTGATAATGGAGTTATTTCAGGATCCGATCTATAACACAACACGAAAAGAGACATTTGAATTTTGGAGGAATATTGCCAGGCATTTTAGGGGAAACAATACCGTTGCATTTTATGAGCTTTATAATGAACCCACAACTTTTTCCGGTGGGTTGGGAAGAGTCTCGTGGAGCGAATGGAGGAAGCTCAATGAGGATATGATTTGTATTATACGCGGTTATGATAAAGAAAAAATTCCGCTTGTTGCGGGATTCGATTGGGCTTATGATTTAACGCCTTTACTGATTGAACCGATTCAGGCCGAGGGAATTGGTTACGTCACTCATCCGTATCCAACAAAACGTTCGCAACCGTGGGAACCTAAGTGGGAAGAAAATTTCGGCTTTGCGTCTGCGAAATACCCGGTTATCGCTACGGAAATAGGCTTTACTGGAGGAAAAGGCCCGGGAGCGGATTCAAGTAATTATGGTGAACGGATTGTGAAATACTTGGAAGGAAAAGGAATAAGCTGGTGCGCTTGGGTCTTTGATCCTGAATGGTACCCCAATCTGTTTGAATCATGGGATACATATAAACCGACACAAAGCGGAGAGTTTTTTAAAAAAGCTATGCAAGCTGTTCCGGTAAAATAATTTTATAAATATATCGATCGATTCAAAAAAATTGAGGAGCTGTTTGAGACAATTACTCCCGAAACCATATAAACTTTTTAATAGGATCCAAAATTACGAATGGGGTGGCAAAGATGCTGAAGCGTTTATTCCCGCATTGATCGGTGAGAAACCTGAACCGGGATTACCCTACGCTGAATTATGGATAGGCGCCCACCCCAAAGCCCCTTCGAATATTGAGCTTCAGGACGGATTAGTTCCCCTTGATAAGATAGTTGAGGAGTTTACAATCGACTGTTTAGGAGAGTATGTCGGTCAAAAATTTTCAGGCAAATTTCCTTTTCTGCTAAAAGTTCTATCTGCGGCCCAAGCCCTTTCGATTCAGGCTCATCCTGATAAGAAACAAGCTGAGAAGTTGCATGCTCTCGATCCGGTCAATTACCCGGACGATAATCATAAACCCGAAATTGCAATAGCATTAAACTCACTAATCGCAATTGCTGGCTTCCGTCCTGTTGAACAGATTATTTCAAACATTCGTAATTTACCCGAAATTGCCGGCTTAGTCGGGAATATCGTGTTTCAGAACCTCCTCACAAATGTCAATAAGCGGGAGGCGGAAAAATCGATTCAACGGTTGTATGAATTAATAATGCGGGAACCCGATGAATCGGAGAGGCTGTCGGTCTGTATTTCCCGGATTAATAATCGCCTGAATGAGAAAGACACATTGTCGTTGGAAGAAACACAGTTCTTGAAGCAGTATAAATTATACGGTTCCGATGTGGGATTGTTTTCTTTTTTCTTCTTTAACATAATTGAATTAAAATCCGGAGAAGCGATTTTTACCGGGGCCGGTGTGCCGCACGCGTATATAAAAGGTGATATAATCGAATGTATGGCTAATTCCGATAATGTAGTAAGAGCAGGTCTTACAAATAAATTCAAAGATGTTGATGCGCTTCTCAAAATTCTAAAATATGAATTTAAAGAATATGAAATTATAAATAGTGAACAGAAGACCGACGGATTCATTTATAAAACGGGAGCAGCCGAGTTTGAGGTTACACAGTTTAACAAACCGGCCGGTTTTAATTCAAGTTTAAAATCCGGGAATAAACCGTCTGTCTGCCTTATAATCAGCGGTGAGTTGGAAGTGAGATGGCAGCAACAAGGAGAGGGAGATTCCCGTCGCTTTTTGAAAGGGGAATCTTTTTTCGTTCCCGCATGCTTATCGGACTATTCAATCTCCGTTGATTCTTCGGCGGAATTCTTTGTTGTTAATATCCCGTGAAACTGTCTTTTAAATTAAACATATGAGAGGAGTTTATGAAAGGAAGGTGTTTATATCCGGCTCTCTATATTTTTTCCACGATCTTGCTCATTGCTCAGGAGCGCGAGACGAAAATTACGTTGGACGCGTCGGATTTAAGAACTAAAATCGAAAAAAACATTTACGGACAATTTTCTGAGCATCTAGGGAATTGTATCTATGGCGGATTCTGGGTAGGGGAAAACTCAAAAATCCCTAATACACGCGGTATAAGGAACGATGTGGTGGAGGCTTTGAAAAAAGCAAAGATTCCTGTATTGCGGTGGCCGGGCGGATGTTTTGCCGATGAATACCATTGGAAGGATGGAATAGGTCCCCGGGAAAAGAGGCCTTCCATGATCAATACTAACTGGGGAGGGGTTACGGAAGATAACAGCTTCGGCACTCATGAGTTTCTTGATCTCTGCGGCCAGCTGGGATGCGAACCTTATATTACCGGAAATATCGGAAGCGGTACGGTCCAGGAATTCTCGCAATGGGTAGAGTATATAAATTCTGATAATGTGAGCCCTATGACCGATCTGAGGAAAAAGAACGGATATGAGAGATCGTGGGGAGTGAAATTTTTCGGAATCGGCAATGAGAGTTGGGGCTGCGGCGGAAATATGAGGCCGGAATTTTATGCCGATCAGGTGAGGCGATACTCATCGTTTATTAAAAACTACGGAAAAAACAGAACTTATCAGATCGCATGCGGCGCTAACTCCGACGATTATAACTGGACTGAAGTTCTGATGAAAAACGCCGCGGGGTATTTCTCAGGTCTTTCACTCCATTATTATACATGGAAAAGCGATAAACCGGCTACCGATATTAATGACTCCGACTGGTTTGATGTAATGAAGAAAACTTTGAAGATGGAAGAACTTCTGACCAGGCACAGCGCGATAATGGATAAATACGACCCAAACAAAAAAGTTGGCTTGATTGTCGATGAGTGGGGTACCTGGACAAAGGTAGAACCGGGTACGAATCCGGGTTTCCTCTATCAGCAGAATACGTTGCGCGACGCAATAGTCGCAGCTTCTAATCTTAATATTTTTAATAATCATGCAGACAGAGTCAGGATGGCTAACATTGCTCAGATCATTAATGTGCTTCAGTCGATGATCCTTACGAAAAACGAAAATATGATTCTTACGCCTACATATCATGTATTTAACCTCTATAAGGTCCATCAGGATGCATTATTGATTCCGATGAAAATTGAAACCGGGGATTACAGTTTCGGCAATCAGAAACTTCCGGCGATCAATTGTTCCGCTTCGATCGATCGGTCGGGCAGGATCCACATCTCATTATGTAATATTGATCCCGTAAATGAACAGAAGATCTCGTGCGATCTGCTCGGATTCCAAATTAAGAAAATTTCAGGTCAGATTATAACTGCCGATAAAATGAATGCGCATAATTCGTTCGAAAACCCCGATGTTATAGAGTCGAGAATTTTTTCGGAATTTGAATCGACAGGGCAGACTCTGCGTGTCGCGATGCCGTCGAAATCCGTTGTCATGCTCGAGATTGAGGGAACGCGCGATGTCCCCCCGGCAATTATATTGACAAATCCCGAACCGGGAGTAATCTACAACTACTACGAAGGACGTTGGCAACGGATTCCTTCGTTTAAGACCTTGGTTCCCCAAAGCTCCGGTGTTATTGATAAATTTGAATTTCCAAAAGAAAGTTCGGAAGAGAATTTCGGCGTTTCGTATAACGGATATATCAAAATTCCGGCTACGGGTCTCTATACTTTTTATGTAACGTCGGACGACGGATGCACCCTATTGATCGACGGGAAATTGATTGTCGATAATGATGGTGAACATGGCCCTGTGGAACAATCAGGCTCTTCGGATCTGACGGGTGGTTATCATATCATTCAAGTTGATTTTTTCCAGAGCGGCGGCGGAAAAACTCTTGAGATTGATTTCGAAGGGCCCGGAATTAATAAAGAGATTATTCCGGCAAGTCTTTTATTCCGTAAACCATGAGAAAACTATAAAGGAGCAAAAATGAAATTATTATTAACAAATCTGTTTTGTATGATTCTTTTTATTATTGTATTCACAATTAACTCGAATTCATATTCATTCGGTAAAAAGGAGATTAAGGGTAAAATGGGAATCACGAAGGAATATTACGGGAAGACGGAAGCCGGGGAATCCGTGGAGATCTACACTCTGACAAACCGGAATGGCATGATTGTGAAGATCATTACATTCGGCGGTGCTATAAATCAAATCTGGGTACCGGATAAGAACGGTAATCTTGATGATGTAGTTCTCGGATTTGATAAACTTATTGGTTATGAACAAGGTAAATCTTATATCGGAGTTTTAGTCGGCCGTTACGCAAACAGAATTGATAAAGCGCGATTCACCCTTGACGGGAAGGAATATAAGCTTTCGGCAAACGATAACGGTAATCAGCTGCACGGCGGTACAATCGGTTTCAATAAAGTACTCTGGAACGCGGTTCCGTTGACTCATGAAAAAAGCGTTTCACTTAAATTGGAGTATCTGAGCAAAGACGGCGATCAGGGCTATCCGGGTAATATGAACGTTACCGTGATTTATACGCTCAATGATAAAAACGAGATCGAAATTGATTATTCCGCTACCTGCGATAAGAGGACGGTCGTGAATCTTACCAACCACGCATATTTCAACCTGACCGGTTCGGCTGAAAACGAGATCCTGAATCATGTGGTGATGATCAACGCCGATAAATTCACGCCTGTGAACGGGAACTTGATACCTGTAGGCGAATTGTCGAATGTTAAGGGAACACCGATGGATTTTACAAAACCCGAAGCCATCGGCGCGAGGATTAACGAAAAGTTCGAGCAGATTGTACTTGGCAGAGGCTATGATCATAACTGGGTTTTAAATAAAGAAGGAAAGGCAGTCACGCTCGCCGCGCGAGTATTTGAGCCCACAACGGGACGTGTTCTTGAGGTGCTGACGAGCGAACCGGGAATCCAGTTTTACAGCGGAAATTTTTTAGACGGGTCCGAAATTGGGAAAGGAAATATTCCCTACAAATACCGACACGGTTTTTGTCTCGAAACGCAGCACTTTCCCGATTCGCCTAACAAACCGCAATTTCCGTCGGTTGTACTGGAACCTGGCAATAAATACAGCTCCAAAACCATTTATAAGTTTTCTGTTAAAAAATAATTGGATTGATATATATACCCGATTTGTTTTTTAAAATTCCAATATACTTTATTGCCTCGCCCGGATTGCCCGGCGGGGCAATGAATCCCCAATGGAACCGATATCAATTTCTAACGGCAAAATTGCTGTTGTATAATTATAATAAATTAATTAATATACGTTTGTTATTTATGATTGGTGCACATAGCCGATCCCTGTATACTTTGTGCATAATTCGATAAAAAGAGAATCTTTTCCTTTTAAATCTTGGCATTTAATTTAAACATCTCAGATTGTCTAAATCTGTGGGAGGAAAAATGCTAGTTAGTTTAATAGGCTGAAAACGAGTGGGATCATTTACGAAAACAAGGGAATAGTTTCATGAAGATTCTTTTGTATACAATAAACCCAAAGTAAAAACCTGTGAGGAGGCAAAATGAAAAAAGTACTACTAGTTGTTGTTAGCTTGTTATTTTTAACAGGCTGGGCACATGCCCAGGTATTTGCAGACTTTGAAACAGATGTAAGCGGTTTCTCGGTTCTTAACTGGAGTTCAGGCTGTCTCGGGGTTTCCAAGGTGGCGGATCCCGCCGGTAAATCAACCGGCTGTCTACAAGTGAGTTTAGATTTAAGTTCGGGCGGAAGCGGCCATATTCAAAAAACTGGTATGACTGCTACATCTGCTCAAATCCTTACCTATTATATGTATCTTCCCGCGGATGTTCCGGATTCGTTATCAATAACGATTTTTGCTCAAGATAATAAAAATTGGAACCACACAACGGAAACTACATACGCTGTTGATATTCCAAAGAAAACATGGTTCCCGGTTACTTTCCATATCACTCAATGGGAACTTAAAAAACCAACAACATTCGACGTTGCAAACAATTCATTTGGCTGGTTCGGTGTTCAATTCACCGATCCGAAAGCCCAGTGGAAAGGCAACATTCTGATCGATAACGTTACATGGACCGGAGTCAAACCTACAGTTCTTGCTGATTTTGAAGCTGATGCCAACGGATTTGCAATTCTTGGATGGAGCGACGGAGCTACAAATGTAGCAAAAGTTGCCGATCCAACCGGCAAAAGTACGGGTGTTTTGGATGTAACATGCGTTTCTAATTCTGCCGGTAACAATAGTGCTTTGATTAACAAGAGTAGCGTTTCCTCTCAAAGTACTTCAATGACAGATCTGGTATACTGGGTTTATTTGCCTGCCAATATGCCTGATCAAGTTAATTTTACTATTTTTTGTCAGGATAATAAAAATTGGAACCATACTATTCAAACAACAAATGTAGCCGGTTTGCCGCGAAAAACATGGGTCCCTATCTATTTCCCTATACAAGCCTGGGAACTCAAGAAATCAACATTTGATGTTGCGAATAACGCTTTTGGCTGGTTCGGTTTACAAATTGATTTGCATGGATGGTCCGGTGATGTTCTTATTGATAACGTTGGATTCTTAAGTAATATTGTTCAACCAATATGGGTATTGACCGATTTTGAAACTCCGGCGGCGGATGTTAACGGTTTTTACATTCCCACTACCCAGAAAACGGTAACTTCCCTCACAAGAATATTGGATCCAAACGACCCTAAGCAAAAAAATCATGCTCTCGACGCTGGTATAAATCTCGCGTTGGGAACAGACGGTGCAATTGAGATGGATAATGCACTTTTATACAGCTCGTCCGAAAAGAAAAATGTTGCCCAGATTACGTTGGATCTCTTCGTCCCGGCTAATTTCCCTGCAGGTGCAACAGCATCGTTGGCATTAAACGGTGTTGGCACTAGTAATAAATTGCTAAACGGTGAAACGAACTTTGTTAATCCCGGCAAATGGAATACTATTGTATTGACTACCAAGCCGATGATCGATGCTAAAACTCTCGATCCGACAAAAGCAGTGTCAATTCTTGCCCAGATTCATTTAGCAGCCTCTCAATCATGGAAGGGCGATATTTTAGTTGATAATCTGACATATATCGGTATTTCCCCAATTATCGGCAACATGGTTTCCCCGCTTACTATAGCGCAAGTGAAATCATCCACAGTTGACGGCGCTCCTGCTTCTGTTGCTTTCAATTATATACTTCTTCAATGGATTGACAACGTAAGTGCTGGAAAGGAGACTTATAACATCTATGCAAGCAACAAGGCACCTATTACAAGTAAATATGCTACGGATGTTATCATGGTTGCTTCAGGTATCCCTCACGGACAATTGGCATGGGGTTTCAGGCCATTTAGTTCGGACGGTTCGCAGCAAACTTATTATTTAGCAATGACATGTTCCCAGGGCGGATTTGAATCCGAATTTAGCGCACAGGCCAAGATTGGCCCGATAAAAATCAAAACCACCAAAACTGTTAAAGTTCAATACGTCCCTGCTTTCGCAAGCAAGTTTGTGTTAGACGGGCGTGACGGAGAATTCCAGCCTTATACTGTTAATCAGGTAAATCCCGAATTAGGTGGAGCTACAAGACCATGGTTCCCCGGAAATGCCGATTTCGACTGGAGGGCGACTTTTGTGATCGATGATAGTTATCTTTATATGTCGACTGTAGTTAATGACGACGAACCCAACATGGCAACCGGACTTCCAGGCTGGAGCAGTGATATGGAATACTTTTTTGGCTTCTATGATGCAAGTCAATTGCAAATCCTTCCAAGGAGAGGCATCTCCAATAGCACGTCCGATGGTAATTGGAGAATAGGAATCGCTCCTAACGGCGAACTGGAAACGGGCGGCAGCAATAACGGAATGACAATTCCCGGTGTTGAGGCAAAAACATTTTTATGGCCGTATAAGAACGGGTATACAATCGAAGCTAGATTTGATGTGAATAAATTAGGCCAACTCGGTCAATTTACCGTTGCTCCCGGTGCTTTATTGCCATTCCGTATAGACGGAAGTGATAACGATCTCAGCAAGGGTGACGGTACCAATAGGGGCAACTTTGCCCAGGCTTTCGGCTGGGGCAGTATTACTTCCGACGGCGTACAAATGGATTACAACTGGGAAAGGCCTTCAACGTTCGGTTATCTTGAAATAGTTGGTCTTACAGGTGTTGCTCAAGGAAAAGGATTGCCTACATCATATGCTCTCTACGATAACTATCCGAATCCGTTCAACCCGACTACAAAGATCAAATACGATCTCCCGAAAGAATCACAGGTATCCCTTAGGATATTTGATATTCTCGGAAGGGAAGTAGCCAGTCTTGTAAATGAAAAACAGAATGCCGGTTCGTATGAAGTAAACTTCAATGCTAATAAACTGGCAAGCGGTGTTTACATTTATAGATTAAGCGCCGGAAGTTATGTACAAGTTAAGAAAATGATGTTGCTTAAGTAATTTGTTTTTGAAAGATCCCGGGAATATGGATAATGTTCCCGGGATCTTTTTTAATGGTCGGTATTTGGATTCAATCTCTTTTCTTTCCGGGAAGGAACAATGAGTTCCAATCAGTTCGGCCCTACCCCCCCGGGAAACAGATTTACGGGAATTGTTTTAAAGAGTAGATCGGTTTTTTGCTATTTTAGATGATGAAGAAAATAAAGAATCAGGCAACGTTTATAGTTCTTACTTCCTTAATACTTCTCTATATTGTAATTTATTTTTTCCAGGCCGAAAAGTCCTCCAACGAAATTACCAAGATTTATTTTGCAGATAGAATTACCAATGCCCATAAAATATTAATAGAGCGATATAACAAGCTTCACGAGGGAAAGATCAAAGTAATACCGATCGACTTTCCGAATTTTGATTTCAGCACAAATGAACGTAAAGAGGTCTTGGCCAGGTCGCTGAGAGGGACAGGCGACGGAATCGATCTTTTTGCCGCTGATCTGGTATGGACTCAAAGATTTGCCCGTTGGTGCGAGCCGATGAGCCAGTATTTTTCAGTTCGGGAAAAGAAGCGTATTATGAATTGCGCGCTTGAATCGTGCTATTATGAAGGAGAACTCGTAGCCGTACCGCTCGATTTGGTCGAGGGTGTGATGTACTACCGTGAGGATCTGCTGAAGAAAATGAAGAACGGAAATGAAATAATAAATAAAATTAAGAATGATATCACCTGGGAAGATTTTATCAGGCTCTACAGTGAGATGAAGAACCATAATCCTTTTTATCTTTTTCCCGCGGCTGATTACGAGGGGTTAATCTGCTGCTATATGGAATTGCTGCTGAGCCTTAAACCGGATTATTTTGAAAAATATGGATTCAATCTAAATAGAACCGAATCTCAAAAAGCGCTTCAGCTTCTCGTGGACCTGGTGAATAAATATAAACTTTCGCCCCGAGAGGTCACAAATTTCACGGAAGTTTCAAGCTATGAATATTATATAAAAAACGATGCGTTGTTTATTCGTGGATGGCCAAGCTATGATAAGGATTTTAAAGAAAAACCTTTCGACATTGTGAAGGAAAGCAATCTGCGGAAAGCCCCGATACCTTATTTCAGGAAATACAAGCCGACTGCGGTATTCGGCGGATGGAACCTTATGGTCTCAAAATTTTCGAATAAGAAGAAAGAAACAATTGATTTTGTAAAGTTTCTGTTGAGTGATGAATCCCAGGAGCTCTTCTATAAGGAAAGCGGTTATTATCCGGTGATCAACCGGTTTTATGAGAGTGATTATTATATATCGAAGTATCCGGAGATTCCCGACATTAAGAAAATGCTTCTAATGGGAGTACACCGGCCTGCGCACGAGGATTATACCAAATTCTCTAAAATAATGAGCTTTTACTTTGAACAGGCAATTAAAAATGAAATTTCAGTAAAAGAAGCCTTGATTAAATCAACGAGTGCCATCCAATTGGAACGGAAGATGGTCAAGGAATTCTAAAAACTCGATCGGGTTCTATGATAAGGCAAAACATAAAAAATAAATTCTCCCAATACAGATTTGAGATAAGACATATTACTGTTTTTCTCATAGTCCTTATTATTTTTCAGATCATTCTGGCATTTGTGCAGAAATCCTCATTGAACGATTTTCTCGTTCAGACTCAATCCTGGTACCAGAAATACTCCGCCGAAAGACTAGCGGTTGTCACATCTACGAGCATGGAACTCCTGTTCGAAAATTTATTTATCGACCGGTCGGTAAACGATTACGAAGAACGGAAAATAATTTATTCCTTCAACGTTATCTTTAAACAGCAACTGATTCAGAAGAGCGTTGAGGATATCTGTCTCATACTTGTGAAAAATCACAAGCTTTATGTAATAGACAGCGGTCAAAAGTTTTATATGTATCTGACGAATAAACTTCCATTCTACTCCCCCGAACGCAACGAACATTCCGAGGGCGTTTCTTTATTCCTTTCACAGAAAGACAAGATGAAAGGTTCGGAAACGATCTATAGCACCCTAAAAAATAAACGGACGTTTAATATCCTAGTTCCGTTTGTTCCCGATGGTGAATATATCGGCGTGATGTATATGAAAATCACACCCGATTTTACGTTCCTGACTAAAGAGGTTAGCGCAAACTTCAATAAAGTTGCCATGATCTATTCTTCGTTGATACTGCTGGGACTTATTGCAATATTTTACGTTTCTTCTCAGGCGGTGAAAGAAAGAAATGAGGCACAGAAAAAATTCTTCGATGAGCACGAGGAAAATATCAAGAAACAGATACGGCTTGAAAAGGAATCCTTATTCACAAAAAGGATTTACCATACACACCATAAGGCGGAAAAGATAATCGGGTTTATTAAGGAAGATGTGCGCAAAATCGGTTTCGGCGACGTTAACGAAATAAAGAAAAGGGTGATCACTTACTCAAATTTCATTTCTCGGATTATTTATGATATGAAATGGTATGATCAGGAGATTAATACCATAATTAATCCGATGTTTCATACAAATATCAATGAAGTAATCAAATTCGTTGTTCAGTATGTATTCCTAAGGATTTCCAGCAAGAATGAAATGTTTGATCTCAAACTTAATCTGGATGCGGCGCTTCCACCCGTTCGGGTTAATGAATTCGTAGTTTGGGAAATCCTGGAACCCCTTATTCAAAACAGTATAGACCACGGCAGCAAGAAATCTGTTGCTATTAATATTAGCACAAGGTTCGACAGTGAAACAAACATTACTTATGTGACGGTAGCCGACGACGGTGTGGGAGTAAAACCGGAACTCCTTGAAAAAGGGGAGAACGGAATTAAACGAATATTTCTCGAGAATGAATCGACAAAGAGAATTGAAGGCACTAATTCGGGATACGGTTGTTATATAGCATACCAAATGGCCGTGGAAAAATGCGGCTGGGAATTGGATGTTGAAAATATACCGAATTCTGGTTGTATATTTATAATCTCAATTAAGAACTAAAGGATTTTTGATGGGTAAGGCGGATTTAATTAATATTCTACTTATTGAAGATGAAGATTTTGATGTAAGAAGAGTGAAGAACACAATCAGTTATTATGAAACAAGAATAAAGATAGTCGATGTTGTTTCAAACGGGAGGGCGGCTCTCGAACTCGTTCAGTCGAATCCCGAGAAATACGACGTGGTCATTCTCGATTATCAAATCTCCGGAGGATTAAGAGGTGAGGAACTGATCAGCAAGATTAAGGATTATGATCCGTTTCTCCAGATCATCGTAACAACAAAGATGACTATTAATATAACAAACTATGATTTTGCGAATAATTTGCTCAGATCCGGCGCTTTCTGGTATTGTACAAAATATCCCGGCAATATCGAAGAATATATTTATCAGCCGACCGATTTCATTCTGAGCATTTTCAACGCGTTTGAGAAGAAAAAGCTTGAGAAACAAAAATTAAGATCCGATAAAAAATTAAGGCAGAATATAGATAACCTTCTTGAATCAAAAAAAATTATCGGCGAATCAAAGCCGATGACGCAGCTTAAGGAGAATATTGAGAAATACGCCAAAAGCGACGCGAATATACTTATCAGCGGTCCTTCGGGAACCGGTAAGGAACTTGTAGCGTGGAATATTTATCTTAAAAGCAAAAGGAAATATGAAAATTTTGTTCCGATCAACTGCGGATCTATTCCAGGTGAGCTTATAGAAAGTGAATTGTTCGGTTACGAGAAGGGAGCCTTCACCGGCGCTAATGCTCACAAACAAGGGTTATTTGAAGTTGCCAACAACGGTACTCTCTTTCTCGATGAGGTCGCGGAATTGCCTCCATCGGCTCAGGTGAAACTTCTTAGGGTTATACAGGAAGGAGAAATCGAGAAAATCGGAAGAACAGAAAAAATATCTGTAAATGTCAGAATCATTGCCGCGACAAATAAGAATCTCGCCAATGAAGTTAACAATGGAAGGTTCAGAGAAGATCTGTATTACAGGCTGAATGTTGTGCCGCTTGATATTGTCCCGTTAAAACAGAGGGGAAGCGACATACTTTTATTGTTCGACCATTTCCTCAATTATTTCAGCCAGGATCTAAGTGTTGAAATACCCGGGGTGGATGATGAGGCAAAGGAAATATTATTGAATTACAAATGGCCCGGAAATGTGAGGGAACTCAGAAATGTGGTCCAACGCTTGGTATTAAACTCTAGTGGTAGAATAACAGCCGAAGATGTGAGCAACCCGATGATTCTGAGAAACCATATTATTCTCAAAGAAGAAACAAATTTTGAAGAAATGCACTTGGGCCAGGTGATCCCCCTGAAAGAGATGGAACGGATTTTCAGAATTAAATATTTCAAGTATGTCAGAAGTATCTCGAGCTCCGATTCGTATGCGGCGGAAAGACTTGGACTGGCACCATCCAATTTCTACAGAATGTGCAAAGAACTGGGACTGAAATAAATTATATTGAAGTAAATATTCAGAATCTTTCATTTTCGCATTCTTAATTCGGATCTGCCTGTCAGTAAGTAGAATAGGCAAATCGGTAATTTTACAAAAAAGAGAGTAATAAATTTGCGTAAATATCATTTCTTTACGGCCGCTTTATGTTTTTCAGTTTTGATTCGTTCGGAAAGTAAAGCCGGAATTCACGAAAATATTTTATATTATACTCCTATTGATAAGCCAGCGGCGATTCAAATTTCAGCGGGTAAAGATACTCACCCGGGAGCACGTTACGGGGCATCAACATGGACGGATAAAGAGGGAAATTATTGGATATTCGGGGGCAACGGTTACGATGCTTCGGGTAATCTCGGTTTGCTCAATGATCTCTGGAAACTAGATTCGAAGTCGGGAGAATGGCAGTTTGTTAAGGGCGGAAAGTTGAGGAATCAGAAAGGGAAATATGGTATGGCCGGGATTGCCGATATAAATTCGATGCCCGGATGCAGATCCTATTCCACGGCGTGGACGGATAAAGACGGCAACCTTATTCTTTTCGGCGGATATGGAGTTGATGCCTCGGGGAATACGGGGCCGCTTGGTGATTTGTGGGAGTTTAATTTGATTAAAGATTGCTGGATTTGGATTCAGGGAAGTGATCAGAGGAATCAATCGGGGCTGTACGGCAACTGATTTATTTAGTAAGTGCCATCCTGAATTGTGGAATAAAGATGCTCTCCGGAACTCGATATTAATTACAAGGTCGGATTTCTTTTTCATGTATCTGAATTGAGGCCCTTTGTACTATAATCGCATTTCCGAGGCAATTAAGAGCTAAGTGATGAATTGGATTGGGGGCGGGATTTACTTATTTTACTATGTATGAATAATTTTTTATAATACACGGCGCGTTCGTCTAGTGGCCTAGGACGCGGCCCTCTCAAGGCCGAGATCACGGGTTCGACCCCCGTACGCGCTACCAGGGGACTGTCTCAAAAGTAATTTTTACCGGGGAAAAGTTGGGATATTAAAACGAATTCGAATCCAATTTATCCAGTTTTGACATTTTTGATACAGCCCCTTTTATTTTTGGATCCTGAAGGGATAGTATGGTCCGATTCGAAAAACACATTTTCATATGCGAAAATAAAAGAGATCCTAACGATCCGAGAGGGTGCTGCTCGGCAAAAGGTTCGGAAGAGATCCGGACAAAAATGAAAAAAAGGCTAAAGGAACTGGGGCTGAACAATAAGATGCGCGTGAATGCCGCCGGATGCCTTGATGCGTGTAAATTTGGTCCCTCTATTGTTGTCTATCCTGAACAGGTATGGTACGGGGGTGTCACAATTGAGGATGTGGAAGAGATTATACAAAGCCACCTGTTAGCCGGCGAGCCGGTTAATCGGTTGATCATTAAAGACGAACAGTTTTTGAAAAATGGCTGAGAGATACGAGAAAAACAGGGCTAAAAAAATATTCGATCTGCTTGCGGAAATTTATCCTGCTGTTCGGCCAGCACTTGAATATTCTTCTCCTTTTGAACTTTTGATATCAACTATATTATCTGCCCAATGCACGGACGAACGGGTTAATATCGTAACCGGGGAACTTTTCAAGAAATACCGTAAACCTGCCGACTATCTGAAAGCCAAGTTAACTCAAATTGAAAAAGATATTTACTCAACAGGTTATTACAGGCAGAAAGCAAAAAGTATCCGGAACTGTTGTTTCGAGTTGATCGAAAAGTACGGAGGGATGGTTCCTTCCGATTTTGAACTGCTGATGCAGCTTCCCGGTGTAGGAAGAAAAACAGCTTCGGTTGTCGCCGGCAATGCTTTCGGCATACCGGCTATTGCCGTAGATACTCATGTAAAAAGATTATCAAATCTTCTTGGTTTTATAAAATCATCGGATCCGGAGAAGATAGAATACAAGCTGAAAGAATTGTTACCGGAAGATTACTGGATCAATTCGTCGCACTGGCTTGCCGCTCACGGCAGGAATGTTTGCATTGCCAGGCGCCCTAAGTGCCATGAATGTATACTGGCCGGTATTTGCCCTTCGTTTAATCCACATTCCAAATAGGAGTGAAAAATGAATAATGATATAATGCATGATAGGAATTATTGCCTAGCGCTTCTGAAGGAGTATACGAAAACCGACAGTTTAATTAAACATGCACTGGCCGTAGAAGCATGCGTGAGGGCCTACGCGGTGAAATATGGTGAAGATGTTGAGTATTGGGGTAATATAGCGCTTCTGCATGATTTCGATTATGAAGCATTCCCAACAATGGAAGAACATCCTTACAAGGGTTCTGATATATTAAAGGAGAGGGGATTCAGCGAAGATTTTTGTTCTGCCATACTGTCGCATGCGGGTTATACGGGAATACCACGCGATACATTACTCAAAAAAACTCTCTTTGCCTGCGATGAGTTAGCGGGATTCATTACAGCGGTTACTTACGTAAGGCCGAGCAGATCGGTTGATGATGTGGAAGTAAAATCCGTGCTGAAAAAGATGAGAGATAAGGCATTTGCAAGAGCGGTAAACAGGGATGACATTACATCCGGTGCCGAAATACTCGGAGAGCCTATTGAACAGCACATCGGTTTCTGTATTGAAGCCATGAAAAAAGCGAAAGAGATGTTAGGATTATGAAAATCGGGGATAGAGCACCGGATTTTACTCTTAAAGATCAATAATTCATTAAATATTGCAAAATGACTTGACAAATAGTGCTTATCTTACCTAAATTTTGCTATCGAAAATTGGAGAAGTTTTATAGAGAGTTTGTTACCGCTTTGAATTTACTTTCCCGGGATTTAATAATTAAATTTGATCATTTTCAAAGGCGTCGATGAATTTCAAATTCTCTATAATATTTCTCTTTTGTATTTTAAACCTGAGCTCCTATGGCCAGGATGTTAAAATACTTTCCTCAGACGCCAGCTCAATCGTAGTCGAGTACAAACCTGTTTATAAAGACACAACTTATATTACATCCCAGGGTCAGAGATATGTCCGGCTCAACGTCCGCAACAGTTACGTGGAAAACAATAACAAAACGGGAATGCCCCAGCTTATTGTCAGGGATTTTAATATCGGGGTCCCATCTGAGTTTGGCAACACAATACAGGTAATCAGCAGTGACTATTCCTCCCTGAACGGGAAATTGATTCCGGTGGCCAGAAGAAAAAAAGACGCTGTTTCATTTGTTGAATCGTTCTCCGAGGCGGCGGGATATTCGAGCCAGAAAAACCCGGACGTCGTAACGTTCGGTGAATTCGGATTGATCAGGGAACTGCCCGTCCAGACGATAAAAATTTATCCTGTTCAGTTTGAAGGATCTTCGAATACTATAAAGTTATTGCGCAGAGTCCGATTCAAAATTTCATACTCTACCTCAAAAGCGGGGGTCCGGACGTTTTCCGACATGACTCTCTCATCGGCTGTGATTAACTGGAATGTAGCGCGGAATTGGGGAATTTCATCGTCGAAGAAATTATCCAAAGTAAGCGGATCGGTTTTGGCCACCGGCGACTGGTTCCGGTTCGAGACTCCGACCGAAGGAATCTATAAAATCGACCAGCCGTTTTTACAATCACTTGGAATAAATGTTACCTCAATTGATCCGCGCACAATCAAGATTTATGGTTACGGCGGATATGCTTTACCGGAAGATTTGAGTCTGACTAATAATCAGGGATTGACTGAAACAGCGATCTATGTTTTTGGTGAATCTGACGGTAAGTTCGACACGGGCGACTATATACTCTTTTACGGCCGCCCGACGGAAGCCTGGGAGTATGTGGCGGTAGACGGAAGGATCGAACGTATAAAGAATCCGTTTTCGAAGAAGAATTATTACTGGCTGACATATGGAAGCTCAACGGGTAAACGGATGAGCCAGAAACAGTCGGTGAGCGTTCAAAGCTCATATAAACAACAGACAACACAGGCCTTCAGGAGCCTGGACCGGGACAGTGTGAATTTGGGAAAATCGGGAAGGGAGTATTTCGGTGACCAGTTCGACAATAATACACCGAGCAGGACATATTTAACTACGTTGAACGGAATTGTTCCGTCGAGTACCGTCAACTATAAGGTCCGTCTCGTTAATACTTCCTACCAGGACGTACCGTATACTGTTGAAGAAAGCGGGATACAGATTTACGGTTCAACATTATTCCAATTAACGGATTATTACTACGGCAAGGCCGACGAAAACGCCACCGGAGTATATAACGGTCCATTTACCGACGAGCGAAGCAGATTAAAATTTACAATACAGGTTGGTTCGACGGGATCAGCTATCGTATATCTTGATTATTTCGAGATCGGTTATATTGAGCAATTAAAAGCGGCGAATGATAACCTGTTCTTCTTCTCAAGAGATACAACCGCTGCGATCAACTATACGCTGAATAATTTTTCGAGCAGTTCAATTCAAACGTTCGACTTAACGGATTATGCGAACGTAAAAATGATCGGCGGAGCCAATATCAGCGGCGGCCAGTTTACTTTTACCGCAAATGAGACCGCCGGAAAAGTGAGCAAATATCTGGGAATAACCCCGGCCTCATATCTGACCCCGGCAAACGGAACGAAGATGACAAACTCGAACGTACGAGGTAATATTTCAGGAAGCCAGATGATAGTAATTACCCCTAAGGTGTTCCAAACACAGGCGGAAAGGTTTGCCGCATACCGTTCGTCGCAATCGAAGAATAAACAGACGGCCCAGGTGTTTTATATTGAGGATATAATGAATGAATTCGCCGGAGGAGTAACCGATCCGACAGCGATAAGGGACTTTCTTAAATTCGCTTATGATAATTGGCAAATAAAACCTTTCTATGTTCTGTTATTCGGCAATGGTACGTACGATATCCTGAATATGGAAAATCAGAACAATAATTTTATTCCGGCTTATGAAACCGAAGAATCGCTTTCACAAGTTGATTCCTACCCGACCGACGACTATTATGCCCGTGTCTCGGGAAACGACGGCAAGGTTGATCTCGCAATCGGAAGACTTCCTCTTCGCTCAACAAATGATGCGCAGTCTGTTGTCGATAAAATCATTAAATATGAAACGGGTCTTGAACAAGGTATCTGGAGAAGCACGATTACTCTCTGTGCGGATGACGGTCCTGCCGGTCCTGGGGAGGATGACGGAAGCATTCATACCGCTCAATCGGAAGATCTTGCAAATACCATTCTGCCTAAATATCTCTTCCAGGACAAAATTTATTTGGTCGCGTATCCGACAACTTTCAACGGATTGGGAAGAAGGAAACCCGGGGTTAACCAGGCTATTATTGACGCGATAAACAACGGGACCCTTATTATCAATTGGGTCGGACACGGAAACCCGGATGTCTGGGCCCATGAAGATGTATTCGATATAAATACAACTATTCCCCAGATAAAAAATACCGACTATTTTTTCCTTAGTGCTGCAACTTGCGATTTTGGCAAATACGACCGTCCCGCTCAGCAAAGCTGTACTGAAATCCTTGTTAATATGCCCAATTCGGGCGCGATAGAGGCCTTTTGCTCCGCCAGAGTTTCATTTTCGACCTGGAATGCCGCGCTAAATGATTCATTTTATGTGGATCTTTTCGGTGTCCGTGATCAAAATAATCTCCCGGTAAATATCGGTCAGGCTTACTTTCTTGCCAAGCAATTTATTCACGATCAAGAAAATGATGAAAAGTTTCACCTGTTCGGAGATCCGGCCATTAAGTTGGATCAACCTCAATCGTTTTCAAGAATTGACTCGATCAATGGAAAAAATTTACAGTCTCCGGTTCAATTAAATGCTCTAAGCAGCGTTAAGATAAAAGGGAGTGTCCTGAATTCTTCCGGAACCGTAAATCCCTATAATGGAGAAGGCATAATCAGTGTGTTTGATTCCAAAATAAGTATATACTACCAGGAAATGGATTATACGGTTACTTTTCCGGGCGGACTGATTTATCGCGGACGGGCTACGATAAATAATGGAATCTTCCAGACCGATTTCGTTGTACCTAAAGATATTTCTTACGAAAACCAGAATGGCAAAGTAATCGCTTATGTGTACAACAACACATCGGACGGTATCGGCTATACCGATAATATTATCGTAGGCGGGACTAACCAGAATGCCAAGAACGACAGCAAGGGGCCCGATATCGCAATCTATTTCGACGATCTTAACTTTAAGAATTCGTATCTCGTTAATCCCGATTTTACTCTCCTGGCAAAAATTTCGGATCAGAGCGGGTTAAATACGACCGGAACCGGCATTGGTCATAAACTGGAGGGAATTCTCAACGGCGACGAAACAAATGCCATCGATTTCACATCCAGTTTTATAGGCGATCTTGATTCGGGCGGTAAATCCGGAATGATTAATTATAAGTTCACGGGAATGAAACCGGGTGACTATACGATCAGGATAAAAGCCTGGGATGTTTTTAACAATTTTTCGACCCAGGATGCCTCATTTACTATTGTGAATGCGGATAACGGAATCGTAGTCAGGGATGTTTATAATTACCCGAATCCATTCTCATCTAAGACGACTTTTACGTTTCAGCATAATTATTCGAATCCGGTGAATGTAAAAATAAGGATCTATTCTGTTGCCGGAAGAATGATCCAGGAGCTTGACGAATGGAATATACTTGATAAATTTGTTAAGGTAGGATGGGACGGACGTGATAAATCAGGCAATCAGATCGCGAACGGAGTCTATCTCTACAAACTGATTGTTGAAACTTCGGACGGTCAGTTTAAACAAAGCAGTGTCGGAAAATTAGCGGTTATAAGATAATTAAAAAATTTCGTTTTGAAATGATACTAAGTGGAGGATATAAAATGAAAAAACTATCGATGCTTTTATTTGTGTGTGCATTGATAATAAGTGCAAACCGGATCTGTGCCCAGGCTGGTGCTACTTCAGTTCCCTTTCTGCAAATTGCGCCTGACTCGAGGTTTGGAGGTCTCGGCGAATCCGGTACGGGATTAGCCGATAATTCAGCCGCGATCTACTGGAATCCTGCCGGAATCGCGTTTTTGTCGGGTTCCGAATTCAGCTTTACGCATAGTAACTGGCTCCCGCAATTCAATCTCGATCTTTTTTATGATTATGCGACTTACCGTCAATATATAGATGATCTGAACGGAAGCGTCACGGCGAGTGTAACGTATATGAATTACGGTGAATTCGTCAGAACCTCATCAAGTTCTCCCGATGCTATCGGAACTTTCAGATCATTCGATATGGCTTTTACCCTGGGATATGCGACAAAAATAAATAAGGATTGGGGCCTCGGCATGAATTTCCGTGTAATTCATAGCCGGCTTTCGGATCAGCCGACTGAACAGGAGCAGGGAAGCGGCGTCGCTACATCTGTAAGTTTTGACCTCGCCGCTATGTGGCGGCCGGAACACCTCGATCTTCCTTTACTCGGAGATATTGGCAATAACTTCAGCCTGGGAATGAACCTTTCGAATCTCGGACCAAAAATGTATTACATCGATCAGGCTCAGGCAGATCCAATACCCACGAATCTAAGACTGGGAATCGCGGCCCGGATTTTTCAGGATGATTATAATTCTTTAACGTGCGTTCTTGACTTCAGCAGATTGCTGGTCGGTGTTGCAGATACTTCCGGCGGAGGAGCCGTTAGACCTGCTTTTTATAAGGCTGTCTTCTCATCCTGGACAGACAGACCTTTCGGCGATGTGCTTAAAACTTTTGAAACATCCGGGGGATTGGAATATTGGTACGGAGTGCCGCAGGATTTTATGTTTTCGCTCAGAGCAGGTATTTTCTATGAAGATCCTGATAACGGGGGTAGAAAATTCGTCACATTCGGCGCGGGCGTCCGTTATGATCTTTACGGATTTGATTTTAGCTATATTTCTACCGATATCCTGAAGGGAACAGAAAATAATCCTCTTGCAAACACTCTGAGATTCACATTATTAATCGGCTGGGGCTCAAAATCTCCGATTCAAAAAGGTTTTCCCCGCGGGATCTGACATAATATGAAAAAACTAATATTTTCATATCTTATATTAGTCTGGTTGGGCAGTTCATCTGCCCAATCTTTTGTCGGTAAACTGAACTCTTCACCGTCGAGGACACAAAAGGTATTTGACTCGGGAGATACTCTTCATATACTTGCAGTAATGGTAGAGTTTCAACTATATAACGATCCAACCACATCGGGCAACGGCAAGTTCGGATCAATTTATTCCCAGAATTACGGCGACACAATATTAGACCCTATTCCTTTCGATACAACTTATTTCTCAAGTCATCTTGAATTTGCGAAAAATTACTTCGCAAAGGTTTCCAACGGAAAGTTGAACATTGTTTACAAGGTGCTTCCTAAGGTAATCACGGTATCACAAAGAATTAGAGATTATTCTCCGTTGCCGCAGAATCAGTCGGATCTGAGCGGCGAGGCTAAGTTTACACAGGAAGTATGGCAGCTGACGGGAAATTCCTTCACTAATATTGATTTCTCAAAATATGATCTATTCGCAATATTTCATGCCGGTGTCGGAAGGGAATTAGTAGTGCCTGGAAGCCTTGGCAATGAAAGGGATCT
>Ga0182021_10002116_pt1 | contig 23148 bp, 20 predicted proteins | sample 612E3MmetaG_FD_120493 | JGI IMG/M metagenome (GOLD analysis project Ga0182021, IMG submission 120493) | Permafrost microbial communities from Stordalen Mire, Sweden - 612E3M metaG (Illumina Assembly) | ecosystem: Environmental > Terrestrial > Soil > Wetlands > Permafrost | place: Sweden... | reverse complement strand
TCTATGGCGGCAATGCTCAAAGCGCAACAGTAACCATCTCAGATACCATAGGCTCAACCTTTAGCAGCACGACGGTGTTGACTAATAGTAATGGGGCGTTCTCAACAAACTTTACAATCGCAAATGTTGGAGTCTCAGCTATTGATCTTATTACTGTTGTAGCAACTTCTAACGGTTATTCTTCTAGCCAATCGACAATTGCATTGCAGGTAAACCCGTACAGCTCCAATGATTTAACCGTAACGATGAACACTTTCTATCCTTCAACGACATCGACAATTTACGGATTCATGATTGTTGAAGCTACTGTAACTGCAGAAGGAACACCTGTCTCAAGTGCGTCAGTAGCTTTCAGTGATTCTCGTGGTTCCTCCTTTAATGGACAAACTATAAACACAAACTCCAGCGGCATAGCGTTAACAACGGTGCAATTTACTAACAACTATAATAACGGAATTGACACGATAACTGCGTCAGCAACAGCAACCGGTTACAGCGGAGGCGTTGGCTCCAACAATGTGAATATACTGCCTGCTAGTGCTACTCAATTATACGTTACTCCTTCTTTAGCTAATAAGATTGCAGCGGGCGGAAGCACGGACGTAATCTCCGGCACCGTGGGTTTCTATGGCGGCAATGCTCAAAGCGCAACAGTAACCATCTCAGATACCATAGGCTCAACCTTTAACGTTACTAATGTTCCAACGGACAAAAACGGATACTTTTCAGCCAGTTTTACGCTTCCAATAGTTATGTCCAGCAGTGATAACATTATAAATGTTTCAGTTTCTGAGCCCAACTATTCAGGCAGCAGCTCTGCTTTATATATGCAAGTGACTCCAGTCGGCAATACAAGCCCAAGTTCTTCATCTAGTCAATCTTCCGCCCCTTCAACTTCACCAAAATCGTTCTCACCCTCTTCCACTTCACAAACAGCAACTACCAATCCCTCCTCAGCTATCCCTTCGGCGACAGCAACTCCAAGCGATAAAACCGGCCCGTTTCCACTCATTGAGGCGGGAAGTCTTGTTGTGCTTATTGTAACTGCAATTATTATCGTAATTGCCTGGCTTTTCCCACGAGATAAAACGAAAAAATAACTCATTGAGTATAACCAAGTTATAGACGGATTTTTGGGTGCAATATCCTAACTCAATAGTCAAGGTATTCATTATTTCCAAGCATAGTAACCACTGAAATACATATTAGAGAAAGGTTTGTCGTGCGCGTTTAGCTCAATCGATAGGTGGGATAAGTTTTAAGCAAAAAACCCTTTTCTTCTTTATGTCAAACCTTCCGATTTTAGACCATTGCCCTTATTGCGGAAATTATGGTGAAAATGAAACCTCGAGAGGAAGGAAAAGTTGTTGTGAGAAATTGCTAAACCTGACCCAGAATTACAACCATGCCCAAACGGGCAAGGGAAATGGGAACTTTCAAAAGTGTGGGAAGAAAATATTAAAAAGTATTTGCTTAGATTGTGGGTACGGTCAAAATAATTGCACCCAACGCTAAATAAAAAGCACATACCTCATTAAGACTCTTCGGCGTGCTCTTTTTTTAAGAATGCCTAAAAGATGACCCCGAAACTTTTTAGGATTTTTCAACCCTTTTTTTAGCCATATACATCAAATATAAATTAACCCTTTTCTGGAAAATACAAATGAATTGAGTTAAATTGTTACTTTGAAAGTGGTGCTATCACCCGCTCAAACATAATCCCTTTTTTTCTTCTTTTGGTACCGAGGTGAGCAGAAAAGTCCATCAATGTGTTCCGAGGTAGCTCACTCTTGGCACCGATGGCGATGTTGTTGGCGATTTATCCGATTTCTTCAGCTCAACTTTCCTTATTTTCTTTTTTTTTTTGATTTAATGGGGGTAGCGCCATTTGACGCAGTACATTGTTAGTCAATTTTACTTTGAATTTGGCGAAAATAAATCTAAGTATTTACTCTTCAATTGGAAAAGTGGCCGAGGTGAGGTATTTCTTTTCGTTAGGCTGAAGTCAACCGTAACCTTTTCCTTTTTTTTCTCCTTTTCGTTCTGTTTTGTTAATGTTTATCGTACGGTCAATTGTGACTCGTAAAGCATTTTTATATAAGAAACGAGCATACTCACTTTTCATGAGCGCTCAAAGAAGAGTCCTATCAGACCGAGAAAAAACTCAGCTTCTTTGAAAAAATGCTATATCTGTGAAACACTTTTGGAAGGTTACTCGTCAACCGAGATTCAATTTGACAATATATATGACTATGAATCCGGTTATTCACAGGAATTATAAAATTTTGCTCCAGTTCATGCCTCTAATGAGGCTTTAAAGAAAAATTGTCACAAGCAAAAAGGAAGAAAATCGCCGTTTGAGTATAAAGAAGAGCAATTCAAAGAATAGTCGATATGTGAATGTAGTGCTGTTTGAATTCCATATAGCGGGCTTACCTAAATTAAATGTAACATCGTTTATTTGTAGAGTGCTGATTTGTGAATTATTTCCTAAGATTGAAGCACTTGACGCTGAAAAAGTCAAAAGACATCCGAATTCACTCTATTAGTTTTTAATAGGTGGCCTCTAATATCATGCGCATTAAAATTTCAGCGGCATTCCCAAATCCAAGTTTCTTTTCACCCAACCGCTCACGATACCGAATTGGAATCTCCATGATTCCAAAACCTTCCCGCTCAACATGATTATTGAGTTCCACTTCAATATCAAAACCCTTAGATTTTACCCTCCAATTTCTAAGGAGACCCGCACGCACCACACGCAATCCTGTCAACGGATCAACCAACGAGACGCCGTTTAACAAATTATGGGTAAAAGCAATGAACCGATTGCCCAAGTAGAAAAAGCCATTGAATCCTTTGAGGTCTAAGTAACCGCTGAATCTGTTACCACATACCATGCCCACATCAGGCGTCTCCTCCAAAATCTTAATCATCCCTGAAACGTGTTCAGCCGGATACGTGTAATCTGCATCTGTTATAACAATATAATCAACTGTTAAATCCGAGCACTTAATTGCCTTCTTTAATGCATCGCCCTTGCCTAATCCATCTTGAAAAACAATTTGGGCGCCCAAATTCTTGGCTACCTCGACCGTTCGATCAGTGCTTTTGCCATCAACAACCAAAATACGAGGATTCTTTAGAATTTTGTTTAGCTCGGATATGGTGAGGCCGATGCCTTCTTCTTCGTTTAACGCAGCAATAAGAACTTGCGTAGAGGGGGCACCATGCATTTCTTTTTTCACCCTGCAATCAACACTCTTTTTTTTCGGTAACAAACTTTTAAGGTATGAGTGCCATTTAGTCGATACGATAATATATCAACTTTAGCAATCTCAAATTTTTAATAATATTAGCGCAACAACCCAACAATTGACGAAAAATCTTCAAAGTTGTTTCTCTTGACAGGTAAAGCCGACAATAACAAAACCTTATATATTAAGAGTCAAGCAAGCATCTAATACAGGTATCAAAATGATAAATGCAACCTGTAGAAAAAAACGCAGCAAACTCGCATTAGTTTCATTATCACCCTTGTTCTTGGTAGTCTTTGTTGTTGGCTGGATCATTTCTTGGATAGGACAACATCAACAAACCCTAACTCTCCCAAAAACTCTGCCACACAAAGTTCGCAAATAAAAAATCGCTAATGCCAAAAACCAGCTAAAAGGCCCAACATCAAAACAAAAATCGGGCTCACCACTAATGAATCCCTTCCTGACAGAAGCGGACAGAAACAAATACAACTCTAATTAAACGTTAGGCTTTCTCCTTTCTTAAAGAAACAGTTGTTACTCTCCGAACGATGTCTATAAAAGATTTCTTGGACCCCGCCGACACATTCGATGTACGTCTAAAGAAAAAAATTGGCATTTCTCTTTTCTCCATCTAAGCCATTTTCATCAAGCAAACAATACGATGAAAAAGGCAAATAATTTCATATTCAATAAATAGTAATGTATCCAGACTTAAAAATATCTCTCTGTTCAATCTACTGATTTTCTTCATCTTCGGATTGACCTGCTTTGGTTAGGGCCTGGGCGATTAACATGTCTTTTAGACGTTCAGCTTCTGCAGGTGTGCAACTGAGGGCTTTCAAACTCTGAAGATACAATTCGACATGATCTTCTATGGCTTTACCCACTTTCAAATCGGGCAGTAGTAAGAGTTCATCGCCACACTCACACCTAATCCTAACTATTTGTGGGATCTTCATTTCTTTATCAGCTCTAATTTATCATTTTGATAAAAGTAACTAACCATTCGATTATTACTAGGGATCGTTTTTTGCTAATCCACACATGTTTTCAAGGTGCTGTCGGTCTTTCGTATTCTTCTCGACGTCGCCTCTCAAATGCGTGGAACGCTTTAGATAATCTTCATAGAGCACAAGAAACTCTTTTCCTGAAGTAGTAGTCAAGTAACCAGAATCGCCATCGAATGACAAAAGAGCGTTTAATAAGCAAAAGAGTAACTTACAATATTTTCAACTAAGCCTCTTCGGTCATGATTCTCGGAAGGTGCGCGCGTGACAATTTCTCTAAGTTCAATGTTAGAAATAGCCTATCATAGCCCTTTCCATATTCGTTCTTTCGATATTCTTTTAATTCGAAACAAAATTTTTCAAGATAGATGTGTTTTGCGCGAGAGTTGTTTGGGTCTACAACTAAACTAACGGCGGAAATTCCGTTCTTTTTCAGATGAGAAAGAGCTTTAAACAGTAGATAAGAACCACATCCTTTTCCTTGGCTCTCTTTTTTAATAGCTATCTCAGCAAGGTATGCGGATTTAGGGTTATCCCATATTTTTATAAAAAATGCAAATCCAATTAATTTTTGTTGAATAAAAAGTGCAAAAACTTTCCCATACCTCAAATAAGGAACTACTGCAAATTTGTTGAATAAATTTAGAGTGTTTCTATCAATGTTAAGTATTTCGTTCATGTTTTTTTCGTTATTCTTAATTACTCGAACAAAGATTTTTTGTCTCGTCTGATTAATGCTTTCAACCCCTTGGAGTCGCTTAATGACAAGCATGCTTTAACATCTTTTTCTATATTTAAAGGAATTTGCCGCTTGCTATGTAGTTGTTCACTGTGCTTAAGTTAGAAACCTGGGATGATATTATCATTGAATTAAGAAAAGACCCGCGATAGTAGAAAGCATACGTGTCCTAATTATAGGAAATAATATATTTCCAGATGTCTGCCTAAAGACAAACATCAATTTTACAAATTAGATTCATGTATAAAGTGGTGGAGAGCCTAATAATTTTCAAGCGAAAAGCGGTTCATTAAGAACAAATTAAATCTTCTTCAATGCAATAGAATTTCCGATAGCTTAATATTTTCACAATCAAGAGAGTTTCAAGAGAATAAGAGAAGGCATATCGATTGGATTACACAGCCTATATTGCCGTAATAACCTTAGCTGCGGCAATTTCAGCAACTGTTGTCGCCCTAACTCAGTATCGACTGCAGGCAAAAGTGCAACGCGCCAGTTTTTTCTATCGAATGCGTCGCAGGTTCAAAGAAAGCGATCAATTTGAGAATATTTCTGCTTTACTAGAAACAGATCATGCTGATCTACGTACGATTTCATTTTCTGATAAACGTGCTTACTTGGGCTTTCTGGAAGAAATCGCTTTGTTAATGAATTCCAGTATTATTAAACCGGAAGTCGTACATTATATGTTTGGCAATTATGTTACAAAATGTTGGAAAAGCAGTAACTTTTGGATTTGTGAACATGAACGTCTTCGCATAGAAAAGAGTAGACCTTACTGGGCTTTATTCGCTAATCTTGTTGATCAAATCCAATGCCTTAACACAACTGAAGCGTTTATTCATGCGGGTGACAACCCCCAGGTCGAAAATGAAAAAGATAAAAGCGCGCGCCAACGCTTTTGTAACAATCTGAATTATGACGAGGTTCCCTTTTTTGACAAAGTTAAGCGATTTAACCGAAAGAAGAAGCTCTCTGAATCTACCGATATTGATCAGGTAATTTCAATGACCACTCCTTTGCCCGAATCGTATTTTACAAAAGAGTATTAGAAAACATAACTTTGCAATTTCCAGAAAAGACATTTAAGGATTTGAGTTCCCTCAGCGATTTCTATAATCAATATGTGTACCAAACTATTAGTGGCATACTTAATGCAATCAGCATGGAGAATGTTGGGGCGACCAGCTAACAGAAGAATCAGACACCATGTTTGGTCGATTTGATGTCGACTGAGACTCCTACAGTGTTACAGTCTTTCAAGCAGTATCCAAACGGGTTTGCCATCCACTATTTCTCGCTCAGAGGGCAATGGACAATGCAAGCCTAAGGCTTCAAAAACGCCATTCTCGGTTTCCCCCGCGATTGCGCTGTTGTCTTTGATTAGGCCTTCGCTGTACTTGATTCTCATCCCTTTTGAAATGGCGTAGCCTGCAAGCCACACGTTATGTTCCGCTGAACCTGTACGAACAAGCAGAAGAATACCAAAAGTCGACGGCTTCGCACGGTAGAAGTCCACTTGGAAAAGCCCATTTTGACATGGTAAAAATGCTTTTATGACACTTCTACCCTGACAGCTAGGTTTTGCCTTCATGCGCCTGAGTTCTTCACTTATCTTTTGCCATTCAAAATCGCTCTTAGTGACAAGAACAAAATCAATATCATGAACCTTAGGTTTCTGCCGCCTGATGCTACCAGCAATTTCTATCTTTACACAGTGAGCACATACAACAGTTTTTACTTGATCTGCTATTTTTTCGACATCTTTCAAGTCAAGCTCTGCTAGGATAGGAACTTCGGGTTCGGGAAAAAGCGTGGATTGTTTCTTCATTTGTTCTCAGCTTTTTTGATTTGTAACGTGGAGTTTATAGTTTGCTTTTGGCCTCCGTTTGATTTTGTGCGCATATTTTTTGCCAAAGCACATCGTTTAGTTTGTATTCGAGTTCCCGCAACTTCTTCTGTTGAGCCAACAAAATAGACATAACCATGGGTTCAAAGATTATTGGATTTGTAGCATTACTGCTTGCCATCCCATTGCCACGACACATATCCATCATCTGATCAAAAGCTTGCCGATCCTCCTCACTCGCCAACGCATCTCTAAAATTTTTCCATCTACTGATCTCATCTTCCAACGCCCATCGATAAGAAGGAACAGTCTTACCCATGCTTGCTAAGCCTCAGGCAATCTAATTTCGTTTTCATAGCTTTCACTCGGGCTCAAGCATTTCAGCTATATATCTTAAAAACCAAACGGAGAAACTACTAAGGACAACAGTAGAGGGACAAGTGAAAGTGAAAACCTAGGATACTTGTAGGCATATTATAAAAATTCTTAAACTCTTAAAGGCTACTTAAATTAAATGCCGACAAAGGAGATTTGAAGAAGATGGTTAAACGTATTGTAATTGTTAATGAACGTGGAGAAGTACAAAAGAAGTATTTACCAATGCCATCTGAAACGAGGCATTTTTCAGAAGACTTACTGCAAAAGATGATCTTCGAAGAGCCAAATTTACTCCCCTCAGAAGAAATAGACCAAGATTTTTCAAATCTTATCCCGATAAGTAGAGAGTTTCCTGTAAAGTCGGGTAAAATTGATTTGCTATTTATTACTCCTGAAGGCAAAATTTGTGTGGCCGAGACTAAATTATGGAGAAACCCGGAAGCTCACAGAAGTGTTGTGGCTCAGATTATTGACTATGCTACAGATTTGTCGAAGATGTCCTTTGAAGTTTCTGTGTTCGGGAATATTCTTAGATAGATACTCCAAAGTGTCGCGGTATCGAGTAAAGATAATTACTTTAGGAATACGCCTAAACATGCCCCGCAAAGCGTTGTCTAACAATTCTGCAAGTTTAGTGTCTTTTGCAGCAGTCACTTTCTGCGCACCTACAAGCGCCTGTTCCAAAAGCTCTCTTTCCTTCAATAGCGCTTCCTTATCGCCCATCAAGTACCACTCCATTCTTGCCCCGGTTTCTTCATCACCAATCCGCTCTCCAGTGTCATTGTCCAAAACTTCCGCACGGGCTTCCTCTTCAGCGACTGCGCCCTCTTCCAAAATTTCCTCTTGAGCCTGCAAACGTTTTTCAATAGTTTTAAGACGATTTTTCAGAGAACAAACCAAGGCGTAAGGAGAGCTAAGGGCACGTTTATGCAGATGCGTCACAGTCCACTTGGCAATACGCATCCTAAAAGTTCGCTCACCACCCGCAGTTGCAAGAATATGCCGCCCAAGAAGTTCAACCTCATTCATCACGCTAGCCTCAAGCGGCGAAAGCTTCACGTACACCTCATCAGCGTCCCGCTTCGGAAATGGACTCTTATCACCGGCTTTGCTCATTTCTGACTCCACGTCAATTCTGCGCCGTTGACAAACATAGGACTTAGCTACTTCGCGATTGATCACCGGATCAGCATCTGTTCCAGATACGGCGCCAACATCAAGCATTCTTAGCAAGCTAGCAAAAGTATCTGTGTACCCGTTATGGGGTGTGGCAGTTAACATTATCAGATGCCTGGCTTTCTTGGAAAGATCCCGCATCAGTTCCCAACGGTCCATCTCAACTTTTTGCCGCGGATCTATCTGGTGTGGTTTAGCAACGTTATGCGCCTCATCAACCAAAATAATGTCCCAATTCTGCTCCAAAACCTGCGCCTTAACTTCAGGCATCTTGGCATAATCCATTGAAGCAATAAGATATGGGTAATACTCCCAAGGATTACCGCCAGGCGGAAGCTGCCTCTCCAAAGCACGCCTATGCGAAGAGGAAATAATCTCCGCGTCCAAATGGAAAAAGTAATCCAAGGCAGTTTTCCACTGCTCCCGCAACATAGCAGGACAAACAACCAGTAACCTGGACGCCCTTTGCCTTGCAAAAAGCTCGACAACTGTCAAACCCGCTTCAATGGTTTTGCCCAAGCCAATATCATCAGCAATTAACATTCTAACTCGAGGCATCTCAAGCGACATAACAACCGGAACCATCTGAAAAGAAACAGGAACCACCCGGCTACGTTGAAGACTCAAAAGAGGCGCAGCTCCATGAATCATGCTTAAACGATAAGCCCGAAGAAGAAGATCCTGAGCAGAATAATTCCCAACAATTTTACTTGAAGCAGGCTCAATTCTGCCGAGGCGAATATTCTCAAAAGGAATATAGAACTTTCTACGCTCAACCGGAGTCCCATCAATGCTCGTAGCTACAAGTACATCGCCTTGTACATCGTCCACACGCCAAAGCCTTGAACGCAGCTCAACAATGGAGCCCAAAGAATAATCTGTACACCCTAAATCAACTACCAATTGTCAATCCATACCTAATACCGGCGCCCGGAAATTATCAGAACCTAATATAGACTGACTTAGAATAAAACACTTACTTTAATTCGAAACCGCGCGCGCTGCTATGACGCTATTCATGTTCATTTCAGCTTTTAACAATTGTTAATCTGTTATCTACGATTTTTTAGATTCACCTCAAATACGCAAATCTTAAGTTTATAAAGCCCCCAATATGCATACGGAATATCCGATGAGTTCACTCCAGCCTAATAGTTTACCCAGGTTTACCCTTTTTAACGAAGATTGCATTGAAACTGCGAAACGACTACCGAATACCTCAATTGACTTGATCTATGCCGATCCACCGTTTTTTACAGGCAGATTGCATAGCATGAATGGCTGCAGCTTTGATGACATTTGGACAAATCCTGAAGAATATATTGAATGGATTAAGCCGCGGTTAAAGGAATTCCAGCGAATTCTGGAGCCTACAGGTTCAATATACATTCATTGCGATTGGCACATCTCTCATTACCTCAAGGTTCTAGCAGACACAATCTTTGGCAGAAACAACTTTTTGAATGAAATTATTTGGAAGAGGCAGAGTTCTCATAACGATTCAAAACAAGGTAGCAAACACTTCGGGCGAATTCACGACTCAATATTGGTTTATGCAGGTTCGCAAGAATACGTGTGGAACCAGCAATACATGCCTTATGACAAAATCTACGTAGAACGCACCTACAAATATGCAGAGTCTACGACAGAACGAAGATATGCGTTAGGCGATTTGACCGGTCCAGGTGGAGCTTCCAAAGGGAATCCACTGTACGAGTTTTTGGGAGTAAAACGTTACTGGCGATTTAGCAAGATTAAGATGGTGGAGTTACTCTCATCAGGAAAAATCGCTCACAAAAAAGGTAAAGTACCTCTGCTGAAACGTTATCTTGATGAAATGCAAGGGAAACCAGTTCAGGACATATGGACAGATATCTCCCTTAATTGCAAGAAGGGCAAAAGATTTCCAACCCAAAAACCAGAAGCATTCTTGGAGCGAATCATCAGTTCATCTTCAAATCCTGAACAAATAATTTACGAGCCATTCTCAGGCTCAGCAACGAGTGCTGCAGTTTGCCACAAACTCTTTCGCCGATGGATAGGCTCAGAGATTTCGGAAAATGCCTGCTCTTTTGCGTTGGACCGACTGAACAAAATAGGGTGTGATGTAAAGCTATTTTCAGAAGGCAAAATTTTGCCTAAGGAGAGTTCTAAAAAAGAAGAACATGATACACACATTGTTTTGGAGAATAGTTAATGTCAACAGTGAAAACAGGTAAAGCGCATGTTGCTGTGCGTGCTCGGCTCATGATACTATTAGGTGAGCAATTAATTACGGATGAGATTGCAGCGGTTTCTGAACTTGTAAAAAACGCCTACGACGCCGATGCCACAAAAATGGAAGTAATTCTTCACGATGTGAGTAAACCTCAAACTGGGTACATCCTTGTCAAAGATGATGGGCATGGAATGACCACTGAGACTGTTCTTTCATGTTGGCTTGAATTGGGAACTTCATCCAAAGCTAGAGGACACGAAGGAAAAGTAAAGTTTTCTGAGTTTAAAAATCGAATCTATTTGGGCGAAAAAGGGCTTGGGCGTCTTGCTGTTCACAAACTTGGAAGTATTACTGAATTAGTCACGAGACGAAAAGGCAGTGATACTGAAACCAAGTTGACATTGGACTGGACAGCTTTTGAGGATAATGAACAATTGCTGGACGAAGTACCTGTCACGTATGAAGTGACGCCTCCTCGGATTTTTACAACTCCAGAATTTCCAAATGGAACTCAGATAACAATACGGAAACTTCAACGGCAATGGTCAAGCGATATGATGCTCAAGGCTCAGAAAAGTCTCATGGCTATGAAATCGCCCTTCGCTCAGTTTTCGGATTTTGCCATAAATATAATCGTAGAAGATAAGGAAAAACCCAACATTGAAGAGTGGAGTTTCGCTCAACTTATCGAGAAGGCAACATACAAGTTTGAGGCTGAAATAGATGAAAAGGGTTTGATAACTTATCAGTATAATTTTGACCGCCCAGACTTAGCAATTTCTCGCAAGGAAAACAAAAAGTTGGACATTAGAGATCCAGACGATTTTCCCTGCGATCGGAAACCTCTTTGTGGTCCATTTAAACTTCGGCTCTACTGCTGGGATTTGGCACTTTCTGATCAGAAAGCTGTTTTTGGAGACACATCAACATATCAGGACTTCATAAGGCCAAATACTGGTATCAAGGTTTTCAGAGATGGTTTTAGGGTCCTCCCATATGGAAATACTGATAATGACTGGCTTAGCATGGACATGAGACGCGTCAAACGTTTTGAAAATAACGTTAGTAGGAATCAAATAATAGGAACAATTGAAATTTCACTTGCCACAAGTCCTAAACTTGTGGATAAAACGGACCGCGAAGGCTTAATTGACAATAATGAATTTAGAGATTTTCGCAGTCTCATTTTAACTGCTTTATCAGCCTTTCAAAATGAACGTTATCCAGATAAACGCAAAGTAAAAGAACTTACTGGACGACTGAAAGATGAAAATTCAGTTCGCACTGTCTTTACACGAACCATGGCTATGTTGTCCACCACTATTGGTAATGACCCAAAACTATCCGCTGAAATCAAGTTACAGATAAACCACCTTGTTGAAGAAGCACGAGCAGCACTCGATACGATGCTTTCGGAACGTGAACAACCTCTTCTAGTAGCCGCCTCAATTGGCTTAACTTATATGATGCCGACTCATGAAGCACGACGCGAGCTGCATGAAGCAATGAGGTTGCTGAGAAATGGTATTGATGAGAAAAGTTTTCCGGAAGCGAAAACCCGCCCCATACTATCTTTGCTGAGACAGACTGACGAGACTATTCAGGGTATAGGCAGATTGATGCAACAAACACGTGAAGACGAGATTTTCCAACTGGAAGATTCTGTTGACGATGCCATTGAGCTAATGGCTGTTAGATTTAAGAGAAATTCTATTGTTTTAGAAAAAGATATACGACAAAAAGTGAAGACAAAAGGATCTGAACGACTTGTTACTATAATGCTCCTGAACTTCCTTGATAACAGCTTGTATTGGCTGCTTAGAAAGAAGCCAGATGAACGCAAGGTAAAAGTCATTGTGACACTGAAAGATGAGAACCCTGTAATTATTGTTAGCGACTCTGGTCCTGGATTTGTCGATGAAATTAAAGCGTTAACGCTTCCATTTTTCACCAGGAAACCGAAAGGGATGGGGCTTGGTTTGTATATTTCTGATCGAATTGCACAAATGAATGGAGGTCACCTAAGAATCCTTAACCAAACTGATTTCCCTAATTTGTATTCAGGCGCTAACATTGCGGTAATCTTTAAGAAGACTTGAGGCAGACTCGATGAGCACTAGTGTGGGGAAAATTCTTGTTGTTGACAATGAATATGACTCAAAAATAGAAAAAGCTGTTAATGCTCTTGTTCGGGATGGATTGCCAGTCCAATATTGGAACGGAAAAGATGATTTGCCCGAAACAATTAGAAATGTGCGAGTTGTAGTTTTGGATTTGGATCTGGCAGGAGCAGGATTCAGATCCCCAGGATTAACCCATTACGGTTTGGCTGTGCAAGCGCTTAACAAAATTCCAGGTCCCTATCTAGTGATAATTATGGCTCAAGATTTCATAAAGGAAGACCCAGAAAACCTAACTCAGGCTTACAAAGAAACCTACGATAAGCCAATTTGCGGTTTGGTCGCTCCAACTGGTCTTGTTAAAGATGACGAAGTCCAAGATCCAACCCTCCTAAAGCAGCTAATTGTGAAATCAATTTCAAATGAAGATATACTAAGAATGGCTTTTCTCTGGGAAGATGTGATTGATAAAGCAACGGACCTTGCTCTAAATGACCTCGTTCCCAAAGAGGTCGAGCCAACAATTATAACAATTATCAAAACATTCTGCAAAGAAATGGGCGATGATGCAGCGTCCCGTGAACTAATTGATTTACTTATGCAGTTGGTTTCAAGAAGAATCTCGGCAGGGAAATCCTTTGAAGACTTCAAAAATCTCGTGACTATTCTTAACAAGAAAAGCCGAACTGCTCCAACTGCTGGTGAAAAGGCAGAAATTTATAACAGGATAATGTTCTACACACCAATTCTCGAAGAAAGAACTTGGACTGGTGATATTTACAAATCGATTAGTAAGAATAAATTTGGTGATTCTGATTATGCGATTGTGCTTAACTCGCCTTGCGACCTTGCACAGAACAAAACCTGGTCTTTTCGTGTCTCTTTAGGTTTTGTTGTAAAACAAGAGAATTTTGAAGACTTGGATTATCCGCCCTACAAAATTGATTCAACACTTACTGAAAGACATAAGAAAAATCCCAATGAAAAAATTGATGCTTTTAAGAAATTTGCGAGGGCGCTCTATTCAAGCAATTCTAAGCTTTGTAACAGTCTCTATATGCTCCACAATCTAAAAGAAGAGGAATCTTTCATAAAACTTTGTTTTGATTTTAACAATATTAAGAGTCTTGAAGAAACTCAATTGAAAGACTGGACCCGTATTGGCAGACTTGACTCACCTTTTCTCGAGGAGTTACTCCAAAAATATAGCAATCATGCATTTCGAATTGGAACAATGCCTATCAACAAAGCAACATAGTTTTCTACCAAATATGCAATCAGGAAGTTTTCTTCGCTGAGTATATTTCAGATTCCAACACCTTCTAGCCCCTCACTTTGACTAGTCTCTCTCCCCTGCTTCAGATAGTCGTTTCTTAGATAGCTTAAAACTGTTTTTGGTCAACTCTTGAGTTCCCTAATTCAGTGAGATGATTATTGTGGGTAAACCTGTTGAGTCTTATAGGATGGCTTTAGAATCGGAAACTAGCCGTTGGAATGGCTTCGCTAGAGCTCTTCGCAAAGATGACCGAGAAGCCTTCGATGAACTCATGAACCTGTGCATAAACAATGCGATGGCTGCTGGCAACGCAACTAACCCATTAGTATTTGAATCCATGATAATGATTATTTTAGCGCGCGGTCCTATTTTGCATTTAATTGTCAGATAAGTAGCGCAAAATTTATACAGATTTTAATTCATAAACATGCATAATCCTAATTTATGAATGTCGAAATAAGACGTTTAGTTGTGTTTTGAGAGAGTAAGCAAAAAAAATATATTTCTTAACCACCAACAAGACTAATAGGTGAATACGGTGACTTTTCCTGAATGGACAGAGGCGCAGACTGATGAGCAAGATTCAATTCAGTTTTTACGTTTGAATGAGTTAAGAGATAGCATAAGTGAGCTTTTGTTTCCCTATTTGATAACGATTACACCATATTTTCGGATGACATCTTGGTTGACTTGGGTTTTTACTAAGTTAGAAGGCGATATGCAGCAGGACACAATGACTACCCGTGATTATGTTAATGGGTCTTTGAGATATTATGGCGTTTTTGCCACGGCTGATGTCTTATTTTCCAAAGCGCAAGGGACTTATCATCGAGGCCCGATAGGCGTTTTGGCTCTCAGGAACAGGCTTGGTCTTATTGATGGAAATACCGTAGATTTTAGGCACCCATCTTTTAGTAAACCTCAGGATCCAACGCCAATTTACCGAAGTAGTTTAATTGCTATGAATCTGCTTGAAGAAAAAAGGCAACCTATTTCTCGAGGGCGTTTTCAGTCTATTCTTCTACCAACTAAAACTGGAAAAGAATTAGCGAAAACATTTGAAGCTAAGTGGTCAGAACTAGTCAATCCAAAAGAGTTCGTTAGGGAAATGAAGTGGAGCATTTCTCGACTTGAAAAATTGGGCAAATTAATTGATCTTCAGGGGCTTGCAGCTAAAGACAGAGAGAGCCGATTACTTCAAGATGCTGCGCGGTCAGCAATGAAGTACCCTGATGTTTACGACGATTTTGTTACCATCGTGTTGGAAACCGTGAATGCTTGTGATAAAGCAGGCTACAAATCATCTTCTTCTGATATAGCTAAAGCAGCATTATACAGATCGATTCCAACTCCTGAGGAAGAGAATATTCAGATCAAATTAGAAGACACACAAGCAACAGCACTATTGGCTTATCATGAATTGCACACACACATGTCTTTCGGTGCAGACACGATTCTAGATGGACTTGTACACCTCTCTAAGAATAAACCTGGTGGTATATCGAAACAAGAAATATGGGTAGAATCATCAAAGCGGTTGGAATTGGAAACAGAACAATCAAAAAAGATTACTATTCTTTATAACGAAATCAAAAAATCGTTTCGCTCATATTCTGGGAAATATCAGACTGGATATCCAATATCGTTCGGAAAATTTGGGTTTGAATCTATCAGGAAAAAAATCAGTGACTCTGAGGATTATTTTCAGCGGATAGCTTATGGTGCAATAATACTTCTTCAAAGTGCGGGTTGCCAAGAATTATTCAAATCAGAATGGTTGATTAAGTTATTACCATATCACCGGAAAGTGCTTTCATCCTATGCAATACTAGAGGAATACCAATCGCTTCCTCCTAATGCACAAATTAAAGATTGGGTTCAATCAGTTATAGATTTGATAATTCAAAAACATGATGATGTTGCTGAAAGTAAAGGTCTTTATGCAAAGCGATTCGACTATAGAGATGGAAAACTGTTTTATCGAGCAGATGCAGAATTTGGAGAACAAAGAGGCAGATTGGCAAATGCCGTTCTTTGGCTTTCTGACATAGGCGTTATTGGTATTGATCAAGGATTATTTACAGCGAGGAAATAATTATGGTGACAGTCCAAGATCAATTTTCAATTTTTCCTAATAGCAACCCAATTATAGCGACAACATTCAACTTCGATTATAAAGTTATTAAAGATCTTATTTGCCCTCGAAAAGGAGCACACGACAGAAGTATAATATTAACTGATCAAAGTTGTTTTTCAAAAGAGGGAATTGAGCAAGATTTCTTTAACCAAGGACTTTCGCATTTTGTTTATCCAGCCCAAAATATTGCAGGAGCATTTCATCCCAAGATAGCTTTGGGTCTCGATGAAGGACTAATAAGACTATTAGTAGGAAGTCATAACCTAACCGAATATGGAACAAGATACAATTTAGAAATCACTGGCTTTTACGAAATTCCTCTAACAGAAGAGAATAGCCCCATTCTTAACGAAATATCTACTTTCTTACTCGGGTTGGCAACATGTATAACTTCAGATTTAACGACACAGAAATCGATCCTTCAAATTAATAATTATATTAGCAGTCTTGGTCAATCGGATATGAAATGGAAAGAAGAAAAAAAGTTTTACTTTCTTCACTCTTTTAAAAAATCAATTTTTGAACAAGTATTAGAGAAAGTTCCACCAATTAAGAGCGCAACAGTTTGTGTTCCATTCTATTCTGAAGATTCACATTTCATAAAAGAGCTCGCCTATTCCCTAGGTGGGAAAATAAAATTTTTGGTGGATCCCAAAAACTTTTCAGTTAAAACAGAAGCCAAAAAGGCATATGAAAAATTCGAAATAGAAGGATTGGAAATCGAAGATAACCGCAATCTTCATGCTAAAATATACATCTTTCACACAAGTAGAGGCGATTGGACGCTCTATGGAAGCCCAAATTTTACTTCAGCAGCTTTAATGAAAGCAGTTGAAAAAGGCGGCAACTTGGAAGCTGCAATCCTATTAGCACCTTCACCGAAATGGGATTGGACACAACTTTATAAAGAAACAGCAAAGATCACTGCTTTAAGTTGGAACGATCTCCAGCCTTCAGAAGAATCAACTGAGGAAAAAGAAAAAAATACTATTATTGTGGAAAAATGGGGTTATGAAACACCAAATAATGAGGCAATAATCGCTTCACCAGGACTTCAAACAGGAGATATTGTCTTTATTCGTTTGGTAGGAACAGGCAAGTTAATCGAAGTTGTAGCAAAAGATGGAGTGTTACGTTTTAAAGTTCCAGCAAGTTGGAATACTGAGAGCAGGTATGAAGTCTTAGATAAGGAAATGAAGCTTATAGCTAAAGGATTTTTAAACCGATCAGGAGCTATGATGAGAGAATTATCAGACGTTGACATCAATGATGAATCAAAACTTCGACTTTGGTTTTTTGTTAACCGATTAAGAAATTTTCAGCCTGATAGATACGATGGAGTTGCAGGTGAAATTCCACTTTTACCTTTAGATCCCGGATCTTGGATTGGCGGACATGGAAGACCCCCTTGGTCGCCTGTATTAGTCAATTTGTCTAAACTAAGTTCAGATCATATTTTCAATTTGGCTAAATCAAATTTTGAGAAGGTCTGGGATAAATACTATGATAATAAACTAAGGATACCCATCGCAACGAAACTAAGATTGTTAATAATTGCTTTGGATATTTATATGGAAGGCGCCTTCTATGCTCATGCAGTTTCTGGGGATTTAAAATATTTATCTCAACTCGCAAAGGATCTTGTGGAATTTTTTGATCTTCCATGTGACAAAGATTGCAGAGTATTATGGAATGAAGAAGAATGGAAAAAAAACTATTTTGATGAGCTAGATGAAAAGTTAATTCAGGAATGGAAAAAGACCGGAAATAAAGTACGATTAGATGTGAGTTTACTATTCGATTTTTGGCTTTACTTCTTCTCAGAGGGCTTTGGGGGTTTTCCGGCGTTTGACAGGAGACCATTGGACGTTCCGATGAATGTAAATCGCTTCTATCAGGTTTTTCAAGTTTTGCGTGTTTTGCTCGGTCAAAGAAAACAAGATGCATCCTTCCAGAGGGTTTGGGATGATAGAATGATTTTCTTAGAATCTCAAAAGCAGTATCAAAAACCGTTAGATTTGAAATCTTTAGAGGAATGGTTAGAGAATTGCAGCCTTCGAGTCGCTAATAGACTCGGTAATAAATAGTTCCTTATAGACCGAATGTGCTGTCTGCAATTCCTAAGCGCGTTTGCATAAGTCTAATTATCGAATAGCGGCAATTGTAAGCCTCCAATTTTAGAAACTTGGTATTCAAAAGTTTCATAAGCTTGGAACAGCCAAATATGACTTTTAACATCGGGGACAACCCATGACTAAACTTACATTCTACGGTGGAGTCAACGAAATAGGCGGCAACAAGATTCTTTTAGAGGATAAAGGAACCAAAATATTTCTTGACTTTGGGCAGTCCTTTACCTTTGGCTTGGATTTCTTCACCAGTTGGCTCCAGCCAAGAAGCCTCAACGGTCTTGGAGACTATTTTGAGTTCGGTCTTCTACCAAAAATAAGTGGTTTTTATTCCAAAGAAAAGCTTGCATCCACAAACCTTGCATACGCTGAACCTGAAATCGATTGCGTGTTCCTTTCACATGCACACTTTGACCACATAACCCACATCGAGTTCTTAGATCCCGCTATTCCTGTTTGTATGGGTGTTGGAACCAAGCTGTTCATGGAATCCATGGAGGAGACAGGTTACTTCACAGACTATGGTGAACATCCTTGCAACAAATTTAGAACAAGCCACAAAATAAAAATCGACAACTTAACTATCGAACCCATTGCGGTTGACCACTCAATTCCAGCCGCTTACGGTTTTATAATCCACACATCTGAAGGCGCAGTCGTTTATACAGGAGACCTGAGAAGACATGGACCAAGAAAAGACCTCACAGAAAACTTCCTTGAAAAAGCTAAGGAAGTAGAGCCAATAGCCTTGATTTGTGAAGGAACCCGGATGGCGGTTAAAGAAACGAGACAAAACTACTCTGAACCGCAAGTTAAACAGCTAAGTGATAAGATAGTGGCTTCAACTGACAAAGCAGTCTTCACCATGCACGCCAGCCGAGACATTGACAGGTTCAACAGCTTCTTTGAAGTTGCGAAAAAAAACCACAGAAAAATGGTCATTACTCCTAAGACCGCCTACCTCCTAACAAAGCTGCTCAATGACGAGCATTTAGCTGTCCCAGACCCACTCAAAGATGATAACATCCTTGTGTATTATAAGAAAAAGAAGTCTGGCACATACGATGAGAAAGACTATTTCCCTTGGGAACGAAAGTTCCTGAACAAGATGGTGGATAGCAAGTACGTTCACAAGAATCAAAGCAAACTCATAATGGACTTAGACTTCTACCAGTTTGCAGAACTCATCGACATAAAACCAAAAATAGGCAGCGAATTTATCCACAGCATGAGCGAACCATTCAGCGAAGAAGACATCGAAGACCAAACCATGCACAACTGGCTAAGCCACTTCAAAATAAAATTCCACCAAGTTCATGCATCAGGACACATGAGCAAAGAGCAGTTAATCGAAATGGTGAAAGATATGCAGCCCAAGACCGCTTTCCCAGTTCATACCGAAAACCAAGTACTTTTCAAGACTTACTGCGATAATACACAAATAATTGAGCAACAAAAAGAATACACAATAAGTTAGGCGAGTATAGTGGGAATAGCCTTAATTCTTAGAAACTCAGAAGTAAGAAAACCTTTTATTCATTTTTAATTGGTATTGCAGTACAGGTGACCATTTGCTTCAGGCTCAACTTAAGGGCAAACTTGTGGCCGAAGAGGAGCGTATGGAGGACATTTTAACATCGAATGTTTTTGGTTCAATTAAGTACCTTAAACCTGAAGAAGGCTTGTTGCCCATTCTGCAGTCTGTCATTGACATTAATGGTCAAAGACCATTTAGTTCTATAAGAGAAATTTACGATGTTCACTTTAGCTTTTGGCCGTGGCTTCGTGAAAATGAATGCAAACCTTGCGAACCAGACGTGTTGATTACCGTTAGGTTACCAGATCATAGGAAAATAATCTTGCTTGTAGAAGCAAAGTATCTATCGGAAAAGTCCTCGGAAGCTGATGAGAATCCTGCCCCGAATGATCAACTGGCAAGAGAATATGATAATCTTGAGAAATTAGCAGGTTCTGGAGATATTCTTGTTTTGCTTTATGTAACTGCCCATTTTGGTTACCCAAAAGAAGACATTGAAGAGTCTATGTCCGAACATCATAGAAAAAGACGGAGCAAAATGAGCGTTTACTGGATTTCTTGGCGTAAAATAGCGAGTCTTTATCCTAATGCTAAAGAAGATACTATTCTTTATGACTTAGTTATGGTGTTGCGACGTATGGGATTGACATTTTATGAAGGGCTGACAGTATCAAGAGTTCCCAAACTTACCTGGAAATTTAAAGCGGTAACTAGTTGGACTTGGACTCAATACGACTTTCATCCTCTCTCTTGGAACTTTGCTGCAAACCAAAATTTTAATTGGCAACATAGCGTAACACCATTCAAGTGGAGGTTTGACAATGAGCGCTGAAGGAAATATAATCACGGAGCTATTCAAGCAAACAAGAAAAGCATGTGATCAAATCGGTTTGCTCCTCAGAACAGCCGACGAACTAATGTTGAAAAAAGGATTCAAGAGCGAAGGAAACGGTGCCCTCGAAGGCATTTCATATAGTATCAATAGCCCCCTTCAATGGGTTCCAACGTATGCTTTTCGTTTCTATAAAATATCTGAAAAAAGAATAGCGTTCATTTCAGTGCTCGTTGATGATGATGTTGTTGAAAGATATTACACCGTTAATGAACCTTATGTTACTGCTGGTTTCCTGGACTTTGGAAAACTTGATGCTAATCTTAACGGAAATTATTGGCTTGCTAAATATTTCGGATATTTGTTAAAAGATCCACAAGTCGCTGCCGATGGTAATGCCCACCCATTTAAAAACGATGGAAAGGATCCGAAGCTAAAATTCCAAGACGGACAAGTGTTTGCCGTACCTTTAGTTTCAATTAAAAATGCAGATGATGTCAAAAATGAAATCGTTTCCAAATTAGTAAATCTTGCAAAAAATGGCTAATTATAGGCATAGGCTGGGGAATAGAGAGACTATCGCTTAGGGACATTATAAGAGGGCTGCTTCTTCTTTTAGCTATTTCATTGCGTTCTTTTTGTATTCTTCGTACTTTTCCAAAACTGCATCTATCTGGCTGTTTACGAACTGGTCTGCGGTGCGGAAGGGCATATCCATTTCTTTGAGAGCTTCCTTGAGCTCCTCGTACTGTTCGCGTGGGATCTCGAGGCATTCGTTGCCGCTTTTAAGCCAGTTTAACCTGAAGCGTATGGCGTCGCGTACAAACTCTTCTTTGGTGGTGTAGCTCATCTGTTTGCGTTCTTCGATAAAATTTTGAGTTTGAACTACGTGAGCTTTGAGCGAGCAGATGCCTGAAAAATTGTGTCCAGGAAGATACTAAAGCGCACGGAATCTATTCTAATCCGCGTTTTTCTTGACGAAGTTGAAGAAATCTGGAGCATAATTCTTGTCCAACATTAAGTGAGTCATATCAGGAACCTCCCACTCGTCAACAGACTTTTCATCAACGTATCCAATGTCAATGTGCAATCGTCCACCAACTTTTTGTTTCCAAGTGTCGTGCAATCTGAGGAAGTAGTAGTCTCCGCCTTTAGATTTGGAGTAAGCTACAACGCCGTAATCATCTTGGTTTAAGTCTGCATAATCTTGAATTTCCCGGGAAGTTAGCTTAAGCTTCTCCAATGCCTCAAAAGCCGAAGACACAATTTCAAAAGCAGTTTTCCTCATGCAACTGCCCCCCTTCAGTTGAGTCAAGCAAGCCCGTGTTCATTCTTTTTTGCGCAGTCTGCACAGAAAAAAGCAGAGCAAAGACCGCCTCTATGAATGCCGCTTTTGAGCTTGTTGTTAGGTTCGTCATCATAGGCGAAAAAAGCTTAGGCTTGAGGTCCTCAGGAATCCCCACTCCCGTATCCTTAACAGTTAACAAAACATCCTTAGTTTGACTATCGGCATATGCGTGAATAGTTAGTTTACCTCCTTTGGGCATAGATTGGACTGCATTCAAAGTTAAGTTGGAGAAAATGCGCTTGATATAGTCAGGGTCTGCCATGATTTTTTCCGCGGTTTCTTCTACTTTAACTTCTACCTTAATGTTTTTAGGTACGCCGTTTTTTGCCAGTATTTCATTGAATAACGCTGTTATGTTTGTTTCTTGCGCTCGTGGATTAAGCAGTCTAGCGTAGTCTTGTAGGTCCGCTACGATTTTATTGATGTCGTCAATGTTTTTCTCTATTCCATTTAAGCTTTCTAAAGCATTGGTTTTCTGCTCGTTTTCCGGAAGCGTCGATAATTCTGTTTTGGCTAAAAATAAGTCACCTGTAATTGCTTGCAATGGGTTACGAATATCGTGTCCTACCATACCCGCTGTTGCACCAATTGCAGCTAAACGTTCAGCATCCTTAAGCTGTGCCGCTCTTTGATTTGCGATAGATTCCATTTGATTAGCGTACTCTTCAACCTTTACCTGCAACTCTACCCTATCAGTAATATCCACATTGGACTCCAACATCTCAACAATTTTGCCGTCTGCGCCAAACTTCGCCAACAAAAAATCTGGACAGCCACTTTATTTCCATTTTTGCAAGTAAGATTTTTTGCATTTACCAGTTTTTATAGCACCCAAAAGATATTGATGCCAATTAAATTGCCCATGTTTTTCGCTATTCTACAAAGCTACTAATGCCATTCAAAAACACATCCCAAAAAACTTAATGCATTGCCTTTATCCTGGTCTTCTTTCTTGACTTCTTCTTTTGCAGGTATCTTTAGGTATAAACAGAAATCTTTTTAAATCTTTCTATAGATATATTTAGAATGAAATAAATATCCGATTAAATAAAAAGGTGACTGTGAATTGACATTGCCAAAATTCATGCAAAGTCTTGATCAAGAAATCCTCGATAAGATAGCAGTTATAGCTAAACAAAGAG
>Ga0182021_10002115_pt1 | contig 23149 bp, 24 predicted proteins | sample 612E3MmetaG_FD_120493 | JGI IMG/M metagenome (GOLD analysis project Ga0182021, IMG submission 120493) | Permafrost microbial communities from Stordalen Mire, Sweden - 612E3M metaG (Illumina Assembly) | ecosystem: Environmental > Terrestrial > Soil > Wetlands > Permafrost | place: Sweden... | reverse complement strand
CACAATTAGTGAATCGTTAGCGAAGATTCGTACGGGAGACTTGGGAAGGCCCCCATGCAGTACTATCATAGGCGGAAGCAGGTCAGATTCTAGGGATCCAACTTCCTCCAGCTTGAGTGAACTGATTAGATGTGAAGCTGCAAGTAGTCCCACAAGCCCGACATCCGGGAGACCGTTAATCATAACCGCCTTTCTTGGAATGGATCCGGTCTCGACTATCTGAAAGCCGTCTTTCTCAGACAGCCGCTTCGACATACTAATTCAGCCGAATACTCAACCAACATCAGCTGATAATTAAATGGTGCGCACATAAGTTGAATAGATTCTTACAGAGTTCGAAGTAGCATCAATATAGACCTCTCCGAGAAGAAATACGATGAGCGCTCTCGAGAACCTAGGAAAATCATTGAACGACGCGGTGAAGAAGCTACTTCGCCTCGCGGTTGTGGATGAGAAAGCGGTTAAGGAACTTGTCCGCGATTTGCAGAGGGGCCTCCTTCAATCCGATGTCAACGTAAACCTAGTGCTCCAAATTTCTCAAGCGGTCGAGAAGCGGTCCCTTGAAGAGAAGCTTCCGCCGGGAATATCCAGACGAGAACATGTAATCAAGGTCCTCTATGAGGAATTGACTCGATTTCTCGGAGAAGAACCAAGTAAGTTAACGATCGAACCTGGCAAGACTCGGGTCATAATGCTAGTGGGAATTCAGGGGACCGGGAAGACAACGGCTGCAGTGAAGCTCTCGCGCTTCTACCAGAAGCGTGGAATGCACCCCGCGATAGTCTGCGCCGACACGTATCGCCCCGGAGCCTATGATCAACTAAAACAACTTGCAGACAAAGTCAACGTTTCAGTCTATGGCGAACCTACCTCTAAGAACGTCTTGAAGACGGTCAAGAATGGAATGGAATCATTTACAGACCTAAAGCACGACCTGATCATCGTCGACACGGCTGGTCGCCACAAAGACGAACACGAACTCATGTCTGAAATGAAAGACCTGGCCGAACAAATCAAACCGAATGAGATAATCCTCGCAATTGACGCCTCAATCGGCCAAGCTGCAATGTCCCAAGCGACCGCTTTCAACGAGACCACCAAGATAGGCTCGATTTTCGTCACGAAACTTGACGGCACAGCAAAAGGTGGAGGCGCTCTATCTGCAGTAGCCGCAACCAATGCCAAAATCAAATTCATTGGAACAGGCGAGAAGATCGATGACATTGAGCAGTTTATTCCCTCAAGTTTCGTGGGACGCCTTCTTGGAATGGGCGACATCAAAGCCCTCGTGGATAAGGTACGCGAAGCGGAAGTAGTCGTTCCAGAGAAGAAAGTCCGAGCATTCCTCGAAGGCAAGTTCACCCTGAAAGATATGTATGATCAGATGGTCGCGGTCCGAAAAATGGGCCCGCTTAAGAAATTGATGGGGATGGTACCGGGGGGAATGAACTTACCTGACGATGCAATGGAGGTTGCAGAAAGGAGACTGGACTCTTGGCGCGTCATAATCCAATCAATGACCAGGAATGAAATAGAAGACCCAAAACTGGTCGACTCTTCGAGAGCAAGGAGGATAGCCAGAGGCTCGGGAACTTCAGACAAGGAAGTCAAGGAAATGATCAATCAATACTTCATGATGAAGAAAATGATGAAAAGCATGAAACGACGCGGCGCTGCGCTGGGTAAGGGGATGCCATTCCCCGTTCGACGATAGTAGACAAACAATACCGAGCATCAAAATTCCCATCGATATCGGTACCCGAACGTTACACAGAGAAGGCACAGCGACCTTCGCGACCCGCGGCCAAGAAGGTTAATTAGCCCGCGTCCTAGTCTGCTAACAAAATTCGAGGTCGCGCCCAACGGTGAAACGTTCAAAGGGTTATCGTTCAAGGACACGTTCACTTCTACGAAAGAAGCCTCGAGAGCGAGGAAAAATCGGGCTGAGTAGAATCCTTAGAGCGTACCAGCAGGGGGAGAAAGTTACAATCTTGCTCGAGCCATCGGTACACAAGGGCATGCCACACAGGCGCTACCATGGAAGAGTAGGGATAGTTCACAGCAAGCGCGGCAAATCCTATGTGGTTCATGTCGAAATGGGAAAACAAACGAAAGAGATCATCGCGCGCCCGGAACATCTGAGACCCATACATTGAGTTGAATCAATTGCCCAGAAAAATAATGGACTCAAAGGCCACTACCACGGCTGAAGCAAAGAAAACGTTAGAGAAGGCAAAGGAAGAAGAACTCGGGGAATTCCAGAGACGCACATTGGATTATGCCTCAAAGTTCTCTAGAATCCCCCCCGCAAAAGCTGAAAAGCTGGTTAAGGAATTATCTGAGAAATTTCAACTTGAAAGGAAGGACGCAATTCAGATAGTGAACACAATGCCCCGATACGCTGAAGAGTTACGGACAATTCTCACAGTAAAAGGAAAAATCGTGGGAGCTACCGAACTAGAGAATATTCTCAAACTTGTCAATGGCTACCGAGAATAGCGAAATGCGACTATAACCGAAGACCGTGGTATAGGAAGACTTTTTTCCTTGCAAGCCCACCTGAATAGGTGGATGCGCTGGACTTTGCAAAATTCTGGGCATAGTCCCGAAGATACGGCAATTGACTTAGCACATAGACTTTCACCATTCTGCCTCGTCTAATGTGAGAGAAAGCGCAACGAATTCTGGAGAAGAATACATTGAATGAACATATGGGAAGCCCAGCGGAAAGAAACATCGGGTTACCATCATCTCAGGGGTTTAGGCCTTCTGCAAGTACACCGTCTGAAGCAGGTGTTCCGCCTCGCCTATACGAGGAGTATGCATACGTACTAGACTTTCTGCAATATGGGAGACCAGTAGCTGACAAGTCAAGACACCTAGCCCTTCCTACAGTTCAAGTGATCGGCGAGACCTACTTTACGCTGCTCGAAGCTGAAGTACGATCAGGTGCACCGGTCAGTCTTCACGAGCGAGTGTACATAGGAAAGGACCGCCGTGAGAAGATCAATCGAATCATGGGAAGGATCGGCTACAACGATTTGACGGCTAACGCAAAGGCCGAGGTGCTTTCCGTTCTGGAAGAACTGATTGGCAATCAAGAACAACGGTTCGTAGCTTTCTTCAACAATTCTCAGGCAATCACACCGCGCATGCATGCACTGGAACTGCTCCCTGGAATAGGAAAGAAATCAATGTGGCAAATAATCAACGCTCGAGAGAAGAAAACCTTCACCGACTTCAAAGACCTTCAGGACCGAACGAACATGGGAGACCCAATCAAAGTAATCGCAAAGAGAATTTTGGATGAGTTGACCGGTGGCGAAAAATACCGCATCTTCTCAAGAGCACTCTGAACCGCTCACTAACGATGTGTTAGAAGAGAGCTACTAGTTTGCCCCGAAGAGTAGTCCTACACGTAGACCTTGACTATTTCTACGCTCAGTGTGAAGAGAACCTGAATCCCAACCTCCGTGGCAAACCAGTTGTCGTCTGCGTCTATTCGGGGAGAACTGATGACAGCGGTGTGGTCAGCACATGCAATTACGAAGCCAGAAAGTATGGAGTCAAGGCAGGAATCCCAATTGCCCGCGCAAAAAAGCTTCTTGGAACAGCAGATGCATCCTTTCGCCCAACCAATCGCCCGCATTACGCAGAGGTGTCCGACAGAATAATGGAAACATTGGAAACCTTCGGCGATACTTTCGAAAAGGTGGGAATCGACGAAGCTTATTTGGACTTCACTTCTGAAACGAATGGAGACATCTACCGAGCTGAAAGCATCGCACGTGAGATAAAACAGAAAGTTTTGGAACAAGAAAAGATTTCTTGTTCTGTCGGTGTCGCACCAAACAAGCTGCTTGCGAAGATCGGGTCGGACCTCAACAAACCGAACGGCCTCACGGTAGTTAGACCTGAAAACGTTAGACTCTTTCTCGGAGAATTATCGGTCGACAAGATCCCTGGCGTGGGAAAGAGAACTGAAGAGAAACTTGACCAGTTAAAGGTCAAGACAATCGATCAACTTGCGACGCATGATGTTTCGGTTTTGCACGAAATCTTCGGGAACACATTGGGAACCTATCTGTACAGAGCGGCACGAGGAGAGGACGAAGAGCCAGTGGAACGACGAGAGCAACCAACACAATTAAGTCGGATTGCGACTTTGAAAAGGAACACTCACAACATTTCGGAGATCCTACCGCTTCTTGAAGACCTGGCAAACTCAGCAGCAGAGAAACTAACTGAGAAAACTATGACCTGCAAAACCGTCAGCATTCTTGCCATACTTGGCGACCTAAGTATCCACAGCAAGTCGAGAACACTCGATTCACCCACATCCGATATGAGTACCATTGCGCAAGCCTCGAAAGATTTGCTCGAACAATTCCTACAATCAGAATCAACCGCAACAGTTCGCAGAGTCGGAGTGAAACTCTCCGGCCTTTCAGGGCGAAGCGGACAGACAGATATCTCCAAATTTCTCCGCTAGCACTTGAACAAACCCTTGATGATCTTCAGCAGCGGAAGTGTTTGATCTGGCCTGGGTACGACGTGAACTTGACTCCATAGGAATACCCCCCCTCAAGCGATTCGGCCAGCACTTCCTAATTGACAGTAAAACTAGAGACGAGCTGATTGAACTTGCGGAATTGACAGCAGACGATACGGTCTTGGAGGTTGGCCCCGGCCTAGGATTCCTTACGTCAGCTCTCGCAGAGAAGGCAGGTCACGTCATCGCAGTCGAGAAGGACAGAACACTCGCCGCTTATCTGAAGGACAGGTTCTCCAACTACCGCAACCTCTCAGTGATCCAGGGAGACATACTGAACACCAAAATCCCCGATAACGCGAAGATCGTGTCCAGTCCCCCATACAACATTTCATCACGATTAGTACTCCAGATACTGAACAGTCAATTTAGGCTCGCAGCTCTTTTGATGCAAGAGGAATTCGTCGGAAGATTAACAGCCCCGTCCGGATCACGCGATTATGGAAGACTGACAGTCATGCTTCAATTCAGAGCACAGGCGAAATTCGCCAGACGAATATCACGATCAGCTTTCTATCCACAGCCCAGAGTAGACTCGGCGCTTGTAACAATCTTGCCAACCATCGAACCTCTCATGAAGAACAGGGGGCTATTCGAAGACTTGGTGCGTGTGCTCTTCACACAGCGGCGAAGAAAACTACGGGGAGTCTTAACTAGGCAGCTAGAGCGCCGCTATCCAGATCAATCTGATCACATATTCAAACGAATCACTGTTCCCGAAAAGAGAATATTTGAAATTACTCCACAAGAATTTGCAACGCTGTCTGATCAGATCGCAGAGGCCTTGATGGATAATGGCGGAGCATCGTAATGGGAGTTAGAGTCGTTCTTCTCGAACCTGAGAAGCCGGGAAACATAGGCGCGATAGCACGCTCAATGAAAAATTTTGATCTCAACGACCTTTGGATTATCAACCCGAAAACAAGGGTTGACGGCGACGCGAGGGCGTATGCGATGCGCGGTCTCCAAATCCTCGAATCAGCAAGAATTGTTCAAACCATTGACGAGGCACTCAAGGATATTCATGTGGTAGTCGGGACAAGTTCCGTGGCAGCGAGAAGCTCATCGAACGTATCGCGAGTAGCAATCACTCCCAAGCAACTTGCCGAGAGAGTTTCCAGCACAAAGGGATCTATCGCACTTGTGTTTGGCAGAGAGAGCTCAGGACTCACCAATCAGGAATTGGCTGCGTGCGATTTCATGGTCACTATACCTGCAAGTCATGACTATAATGTTCTGAACGTCGCAACGGCGGCCTCAATCATGTTCTATGAGATTTTTCACAAAACAAAGGCTCGACAGGACGAGCTTGCTTCGGAACCCTCCAAACAGAGACTCCTGATCCAATTTGACCGACTAACAAGAAAATGTGAAATGCAATCGCACAGACGCAGACTGGCACAACGCGCACTCCGCAATGTAATTTCGCGTTCGTTTATCTCAAGGCGTGAGGCATCCCTGCTCGTTGGTGTCTTCAGAAAGGCTGTTTCAAGACTGGTCTAAACTTAAGTAACCCTCTTAACATTCAGGCCAGAACCCTCGAGCAGATGAGACATGAAGGGCAGAAACTATAGGCAAATCAAGGGGCAACCTTACACACGGCTAAAGTACATCCATGGAACGCCTCCTCCGAAAATTTCAAAATTCATGATGGGCGACACAAAGAGCAAATTCGAATACCGATTCTCTCTGGTTGCACAAGGCCCAGTGCAGATAAGACACAATGCACTTGAAGCTGCTCGAGTCGCGGCGAACAAAGTCATGTTTGACGCGCTAGGTGAAGCAGGGTATAAAATTCATCTGCGCGTTTATCCGCACGTTATCCTGCGTGAAAACCGCATGATCGCTACGGCAGGAGCTGACAGGTTACAGGAAGGTATGCGAAGAGCGTTCGGCAAACCGTCCGGGAGAGCAGCCAGAATCAAGTACGGGCAATCAATCTTGGACATTTACGTCAATGGCAACGCGATTGATGCGGCTAAACAGGCTCTCCGCGTCGGATCAACGAAACTCTCGATTGCGTGCGTTATCAACAAAGAAAGTCTCGTCGCTCAACCTGCAGTTGCATAACTTAGAGCGCTAGACCAGCGATACTTCTTCGGTCAGATATGGCCGAATCCAGGTATTCGGCTTTTGGCGAATTCCACCCGGTCACAACTGGATGGGCCTCTTTTGGTAGCCTTGACTTTGGAGAACGGTTAAGTTGTGCCCTCTAGCCAGCTAAAGCGATGCCAAGCCTTGTACCGGTTTGAAGAGAACAGAATAGTTGAGGAGATCAGGAAGCACTGTTCAAAACGCGTCTTGTTGCAAATGCCTGAAGGGCTGAAGCCGCACGCCTTCAAATTGGCTAAGCTACTTGAGAAGGAGACAGGCGTCGAAGTCTTCCTCTCAGGCGACCCCTGTTATGGTGCTTGCGATCTAGCGCTTTCACCTAAGAAAGCAGTTGAAGCGGACCTACTAGTTCATGTCGGACATGCGGAAATTCCGGGCGAGTTCCCAGAAGAAGGCGTCCTCTACGTTGAAGCGCGGGCTGATGTGTCGATTGACGAGCCACTCATCCAAGCACTCAACATGCTGGAGAAAGAACATGTGATCGGTCTTGCTTCAAACATTCAACACATCCACCTGATCGAACACGCAAGAAAAATCTTGGAAGAACACGGAAAGGAAGTGCTGATAGGACGCCCTTCGGGCTGGCTGAAGTATCCTGGACAGATCTTAGGATGCGACTATGGAAGCGTGCGAACCATAGCCGATGAGAGCGATGCCATAATTGTCTTGAGCGGCGGAGATTTCCACGCGCTAGGAATTCCCCTTGCAACAGGGAAACGAACCATCGTCGTCGACCCATTCCAAATGGAGGCTAGAGACATGACTGAATCGTGTCAAAGACTACTGCGAAAACGATGGATCAACATCAGTCGGTTCAGAGAAGTCAAGAGGATCGGAATCATTGTTGGTTTGAAAAGCAGTCAGATGAATACTTCCGTCGCACGCCGTATCAAGGACCTCCTAGAACAAAACGGCTATTCAGCGATTCTCCTGTGCGCAACTGAGGTCATACCCGAAACGCTGGAATCTTTCACAGACTTGGACGCATTCGTTGAGATCTCATGCCCACGCATAAGCACTGACGATCAGGAGCGATACCGCAAACCAGTCCTTAACCCCGAGGAAGTCATGATCGCCTTGGGCAAGAAGCGATGGGAGGATTACACAAAGGGTATGACGCTGGAAGAATGGCACTAGACGGGTCTCAGCCTAGACCACACTGATTGCTTCAGCTGGAGATGCTCGAGCTGAAATCAAGAACAATCACGATCCGCAAGCATGACTTAGCAATCAATCTTCAGACTGTGGGATCACATCCGATACCGAAAGTCGCTCTTGAGCAGTACTCGGTTCCAGCAGACTTAGCCGCGGAGGTTCTGTTTCGCGCATGCTATGAATTCGGTGATATCGAAGGCAAAACAGTGATGGATCTTGGAGCTGGGACAGGAAGACTCGCACTAGGCGCCTCCATGCTTGGCGCGGAATATGCAGTTGGGGCAGAACTGGATCGACTGGCTCTTGAAGTTGGAGCGAGGAACTGTAAACGACTAGGGTTGAAAGTGGACTGGGTTCTCGCAGATATTGAGACTCTGCGAGGACCAGTGGACACAGTCGTAATGAATCCGCCATTTGGTACAAGAAGCCCGCACGCAGACATACGATTTCTTCAAACAGCTCTCAGAATTGCCAAGGTGGTCTATAGTATACACAAAACCTCAACGCGGCAGCATCTTGAGCGTTGGTTCGGCGAACGCAACACTAAAGCGAAGGTTATCTTAAGGGCTGACATGGAGATTCCACACCAGTTCTCTTTTCACAGGAAACGCAGGCGTTACGTAGAAGTTGACGTTTTCAGAATAGTGCGATCTTAGCACCGGTCGATACCTGCGCTTATATACTGGGCTGCAATCTAACGTTCAAGAATCGGTGTAATCGCAGGAAAAATGCAGATTACTAAGAATCGTTCGACAGATATTGCGAGCTAGTGATTGTTGATTTCGGTGTTGCTATTTGAGTAAAGTCACACGTGAATTGATGCAACCCGTTCTACCGGGAGATAAGCTAGGAGTAGTCGAAGAGTTCCTCCCCGGTGCGGGAACTTACGAAGAGGAGGGCACGATCTATGCGAACTTCACAGGCACTGCAAAGATTGACCTCAGGAATAAGCGCGTCACAGTATTGCCGACGACGCGGACTCCAGAACTCCCAAAAGAGGGAGCAACAATCTTGGCGTCCGTGACGCATACTCAAGAGAAAATGGCGACAGTAAGCATTTGGAAGATCAATGATAAGCCTATACAGAATCCGTTCACCGCGCTTCTACACATCTCTTCCTCGAGCCCGAGGTACGAAAGGAATATGTCAGACGTTTGCAAAGCCGGTGACATTATCCGTGCGAGAGTTATTGACATGACAAATCGGATCCCCCAATTGACCACCGCAGGACGCGGTTTAGGAGTGGTGAAAGCTTTCTGTTCCAGATGCGGCGCACCACTCGAGTTTACAAATAGAAGACTCGAGTGTGCATCATGCGGGAACATTGAGAGGAGAAGACTCGCTGAAGATTTCGGCAAGGCGGTTTGAAGGTTCAGAATATGGAAGTTAAAGTTCTTTCCAAGAGCAAGAATGAGCTTAAGATCGAAATAGTTGGTGAAGACCACACTTTCTGCAACCTCTTGCAGCACACTCTTCTAGAAGACAAGAACGTCGAGATTGCAGGATATGACCAACCCCATCCACTCATAAGGTCAAGTGTCGTTTATCTGAGAACCAAACGAGAAGTTTCGCCAGAGAAAGTGTTGCTGAACGCATTGGCAAACATCCAGGAACTCAATAAGGAGTTTAACGAAAAATTCGGTAAGGCCATCGGGCCGGCCTAATGAGCCAACCCGATCCAATGCGTCAAATCATGCGTGATAAACAACTAGCGAGTCTGGGAGACGCATACGTAAATTTAGTCTATTCTCTGGCCCTCACCCGATTGAAAGGCTATCCTCAAGGTACGAAGGTGAGTGACCGAATTCTTGCCCAAGCTCTGAGACAATCAGGTTTGCGCGATCGTCTCGGAACAAGGGTGACAAAGAAGGATCTGGCAAACGCCTCCGAATCGGTTCTTGCTGAAGCTTACCTCAAAGATCTTCTCACAATCGAGGAGAGTGTACGATTGATTTGCCAATACTCCGAGAATCCAGCCACTGGCCTCTCTGATCTGCTCAAGTTGGCGGCAGAGAAATTGCGAGGTGCCGAGCTGGCGAACCTCCATTGATTAAGAAAGAGGCAAGAATTCTAGGATTAGCCGCTGCCTCCGGGAGACAGCAGCAGATTCCAGTCATAGGAATCGTTTTCAGAGGAAACCTATGGCTCGACGGCATTTTCACATGCCAGATACGGCCAAAGGAACCTGATTGCGTGTTAGGGGTGGTAAGTGCAATAGTTCAATCAAGGCAGTATTCGCAGATTCATGCAGTCATTCTTCCGAGAGAAGTTCTCGTGCCTGGGGTTCGATTTGATATTTCTGACTTTTCACACAAAATCAATTTGCCTGTGATCTCCATCACTAGAATGGCTCTCTATCGAAAGGAGCCTACTCATCGAAAGCCGATCCTCAAATCGATAACCGATTACTTTGGGTTCAAAATAGCTGGGAGATGGGTACCTGTCAAGGTTTCTGGAATAAGCCGCGAAGAAACCCGTGAGATCTTTGCCGTCGCTTGTGTGGATGGCCAACAGATTCCTGAAGCAGTGAGAGTCGCGAAAATGGTCGCAACGCATGTTGCGGGGCGGCCCCTATCTCACATCGCAAGCAACGCTTAAATGGCACTCTCTGAAATTTGGCTAGTCGGTCGCTATAGAAAGTGCAGTTTTGCCCAAAATGCGGCTTGGCGCTTCTGCCCACAAAGAAACAGAAATCGGTGGTGCTAAGCTGCCCGAAATGTGGCTACGAAACTAAACGGTCAGATCGTGCAGTTCAGATGCTTGAGCAGCACAAAGAGAACGTTGTGGTCATCGGCAAGGAAGAGCAGAAGATCCGCACACTGCCAAAGACGAAAATAGACTGCCCCAAATGTGGACATAAGGAAGCTTTCTATTGGTTGGTTCAAACTCGCGGGGCAGATGAATCGTCTACGCAGTTTTTCCGATGCGCGAGCTGCGGGACAACTTGGCGAGAGCAGTCCTAGACTAGAGGACAGCGCGATCTGCACCGTTCACTTAAAGTACGTAAGCAACTCTCTCTAAAACATCGCCATGTAATTGGTGGTCGAAAATTGTTCAAGGCAAAGATCAGTGACGCCAGGTTGTGGAAGAATCTCCTTGCGGCAGTGTCCACACTCATCGAAGAAGCGGACTTCAACGCTGCACCTGAGGGCATTAAGCTCAGATCTATGGATCCATCCCACGTAGCTATGGTTGATTTTGAATGGGATAAGTCCGCTTTCGAAGAATACACTTGTCTTCAACCCACCAAGATTCGCCTGAATGTTTCTGACATAGTGAAGAAACTGCGCGGTGCTGGCCAAGAGCCATTGGAGATGACTTATGACGAGACCACTCGCAAGCTAAACATGGTTATCAATGGACGATGGAAAACCACTTTCACATTGCCCACGCTCGACCCGGGCGATGAAGAAGTTCCGACCCCCAAAATAGCCTTCAACACAAAGATCAAGATGATAAGTTCAAGCTTCAAGGATATAATTGACCAAATACAAACCGTGAGCGATAACGTGCGGTTTGAAACTACACCAGAGAAGTTCACCGCGGAAGCCGTCACGGAGCTAAGTGGCGCGAAGATAGAACTTGAAAAAGGGAGCGATGTGCTCTTGGAAATGGACGTGAAGGAACCCTGTAAGGCTACCTTCAACTTGAATTATCTCTCGGAAATATCAAAAGCTGGAGCCACGGCTGCGGAACTCGTAACCCTTGAGTTTTCAACGAACATGCCGGTCAAGTTAGAATACGAAATGCCACAACAAGGAAAATTGCTCTATTACTTAGCGCCGAGGATAGAGGCAGAATAGAAGCGCTATCATTGGCAGGCGACATCGTCGCTTCCATCTGTAGGTCGAAAGGCTAAGAAGTATGCAAACGCTTCTAACAAAACTTGACCTTGCCAAGTTTCCCTTCACGAGCGAAGCCTCAGATTACATAAAGTCATTCAATATTGAACCGATCGAGTTAGCGAGACCAGAGCTTAGTCAAATTCTCGAACGCGCTTTGGAACGTATTAAGGAAGGAGTCTTCACCGGGAAGATCACTGCTGAACTGACGCAGGAGGACGTTGACATTCTAGCCTATCCGACTGCTCTCATGTTGATCAGCGCTTTTGAAGACGATAGAACGCGGAGGAGATATGCTCTCGCTGAGGCGAAGAGGGCATATCAATTGTTGAGGGATGAACTCCCAGAGAAACTCCTTCAGATTGCCATGAGATCATTCGCATGGGACGCGAAGCTAGTTGATCGAGATGTGGGGAGTAGCCATTTCGAATTTGCAGTTCGGTTTGAAGACTATGTGCACAATTCGGCGAGAATACGAGATCTGAAGTGGAAACTGGTTAACAGAGTCCTCTCCGAAGGTTACGTATTGCTTCCACGCGAGGACTTCGCTAGATTGCTGGAGGAAGAAGTCCAGGCGAGGGTTCTGGAGAAAACTTCTGTTTCGCATCTAACTCTACCCGCAGAACTCGAACACCAAGTCCAACCGTTACGATCCTTGGTTGAAGCGCGTTCTCGTAAACTGGCCGAAGATGAAATTCCCAGAGCCGCGATGGCCGCAGCAATGCCGCCCTGTATGACTAATTTGCTGAGCCTTCTTCAATCCAGCAAACACATTTCACATATGGGGAGATTCGCCATGGCCGCATTTCTCCTTAACATAGGAACTAATGAAGAAGAGTTGCTGAAAATGTTTAAGTCATTTACAGACTTCGATGACCGAATCGCGCGATATCAAGTGGAACATATAGCTGGAAATCGTGGATCAAGAAGGAAATATACAGCTCCGAACTGCAGCACAATGAGGACCCATGGATTATGTGTCAACCCGAATGAACTCTGTGCGACAATCATCCATCCTCTATCCTACTATCGGAGGAAAGCGAGAATTCTCTTCCAGAGGCGAAGACAAAGCACACGCCCACTCCCGCTAAGAGAAAATCGGGTTGACCAGTGAAATATCCGCTCGTTATTTCGATATTTCTGGTTTTGATCATTCTTTCCTTAGTGAATCCTGTGGAAGCTAATTCGGGGCGCGTAATCGCTACCACTCTCGTTTACCACGATCCCGATCTGGGGACTGCCGCAGTACTGGTTGAGGGATTTGGTGACATTGGTTTGGCAGACGCGAGATCTCTCGGCTATCTTGGAACAGTAACAACAGTCGCAGGGCAAGTAGCTGTCTTGCATACCCAAGTGAGAGAGTTGCCAAGCGTTGCGCGCCTGCCGTTCGTTTCAAGAATTGAACGGTCATGGCCACTGCATGTTTATCTAGACAAGAGTGTGCCAGACACAGGTGCAAATACAGTGTGGAATCAGGTTCTCGATTCTTTTGGCAGAAATGTCACGGGCAGTGGAGTGATCATTGGTTTTGTCGACACTGGAATCGACGTTTCTCATCCTGACTTTAGTTTTCCTAATGGAACCACGAAGATTCTCTATTTGTGGGATCAAACAACCGCGGGCCGATCTCCTCCCGCATTCGGGTATGGGTATGAATGCAACTCCCGTGACATCCAAAATGGAGGTTGCCCCGAGAATGATACCTTCGGCCATGGAACACATGTTGCAGGAATTGCTGCTAGTTCGGGTCGGGCAACTGGGAACTATACTGGAATTGCTCCGGGCGCTAGCATAATCTTCGTCAAAAGCGGTCATGGAGTTTGCTCAGGAACTGGTTGGACATTTGACTCGGCTGAGATTCTTGATGGTATCAATTACATAACTTCAAAAGCCAAACAGCTCGGAAAGCTGGCCGTAATCAACCTGAGCCTAGGTGGAAACATCGGGGGACACGATGGTTCCGACCCTTTAGAACTAGCCCTCGATCAATTCGTTGAAGCAGGCACCCCAATTGTGGTAGCCGCTGGCAACCAAGAACAAGACAACGCCCACATTCAAGGACGCCTTGCAACAGGAGGGAATGTTACGGTCGATGTTGAGGTAAGGGACACTACGACCGACCTGGCGATTGACGTTTGGTACGCTCCTCAAGGTGACATTGACGCTACATTAACAGCTCCAAACGGAAGCACCACCACTGTGCGAGCATCAACAACGGACACGTCTGCTCGCTCCGGCAATGTCACAACGCTAAGTAGATCATCTGACCTTGGGAAGGAGTTATACTTCGAAGTGAACTCGAATAATTCACTGCCAACGCGTGGTTGGAGCATAACTCTGAGAGCCCGACATTCAGAATCAGAGGGAATCTGGGACGCGTGGGTGGATACTGCTTCATGCGCTTCGCCAGGAGCCTCTTTCCTGCCAGGAAATGGTTACAGTATCGATCGAAACGATACAATAGGAATACCAGGTACGGCGCACTTCGTTGTAACTGTAGGCGCATACGTGACCAAGACATCTTGGAAAGGATTGAACGGCCAAGTCTTCGGGTCCAACTCCACGAGCGTTTGCGAAATCGCATCCTACAGCTCTTGGGGTCCGACACGAGATGGGCGCATAAAACCTGACCTGACCGCTCCCGGAGCGCTGATTGCGTCAGCGAGGTCAAAGGCTATTGCAGAAAGACCGAGCGACCCCGATCGGTTCCACAGAATGCTAGCAGGCACAAGTATGGCCGCTCCACACGTCTCGGGGGTAATCGCATTAATGCTCCAACATGCACCAAACCTTCAAACAGTTAGGATCCCTCAGATTCTCAGAGATACAGCTCGTCAGGATCCTGAAACAGGTCTTCTGGTAAGCGGATCGCCATCCTGGGGATTCGGAAAAGTAGATGCTCGGTCGGCCACTGGCCTCACCCGAGTGACCTTGATTGTCAACGGCCTGCCACGTGGCGTCGAACTACCCGTTCATGTTGATGGCAAGGAATTGGAGGCTGCAAGCGATTCTTGGCTCTACCTGTACTTTCCTCCATGGACAACTCACACCATGGCCACAGCAGGATCCGTCACGATAAATGAAAGAACACAATATGAGCTGGCAAATGCGGAACTCATAGTGGGAATGAGAACGGTTGAAATGCCGAATTACGGTAGGGAGAGAGCAATGGAGTATGGGAACCTCAACGAGACCTCGTTTCTCATTCTGAACTACGAGCCTGCTTCAGCCCCGAATCCCCTCATTCTTGTCTTACGTTCGATTGTAATTTTGGCTCTCGCGATTGCGTTTTTTTCACTTGCGATTGGCCTTTATCTTGTCCGTAGGGGAAGACGGGATTATTCGACTCGGGCTCTAAATTAGCAGTTTGTGCTCCTATTTCCTTCTAAGCAGAACATTCGACTCTCGAACTTGCACCTCGAACGCATCCTCGTCTTCTATTGGGGAGAGCTTACGACCCTTCCCATAGTGATGTCAAACTGTCTCCATGCAAAGGATAGTTAACCACGGTCCCTTCGAGTTCCGCCTCCGCAAGCGGAGCGCCCCCTATGAGTGCAGCAGTCTGAGATTGCGTATATTTTCACTCCAACGTTAGCCACACCGTCTTCTCCAGCAACCTTGACTTTTCTGAGCTTCCACTCAGGGAAGTCATCTCTCCTGCCGACGGCGATAAACTCGTCACATCTTTATCCCAGTCAAAATCCTCTGCGGCGGACATGGTCAGAAATTCCGCACCTCTATTCAAACATATATTTGCGGCTGGGTATTCGAACACGCACTTGAGATGCAATAGTTTCCAACCTAGGAATGGAAAGTGAATCCGCTGTCGAAAACTGATTCGGTCAAGCGTCTCGATTTCCTGCAAGGCAGATTCCTAGACTATTACAAGAACAACCTCGATTCCATCAATCCCCCGCCTGCTATGACGGAACGAGAATACGGATTTCTTCTCTTCCGCGGGAAGATAATGATACGGCACAGGGCTTTTCGCGACTTCAAAACTTTCACCGAATCACTTTTGTCCCTTGTTCCTTCAGACGCATATTATTCAACCGCCTACTACAGGCGACCTGATCTGGAAATGGATCAAAAGGATTGGCTTGGTTCAGACGTAGTGTTCGATGTGGATGCAGATCACATCGACACTCCCTGCAAAGGAACACATGACATGTGGACTTGCCCCCAATGCAAGGAAACGCGAAGAGGCAAGAAGCCAGCTAAGTGTCCAAAATGTGGCCATGAAAAGATCGAAGAAAAAGCATGGTTATGCGACCGCTGCCTCATCGCAGCAAAGGAAGAAGTGCTGAAGCTCATCGAATTCCTCGCTGAGGATTTTGGCATCAAATCTGAAGAGATGCATTTGTTCTTTTCTGGGCACAGGGGATACCATCTACACTTGATCTCGGACAAGTTGAAGACACTTGATGACGTTCAAAGAAAAGAAATCGTCGATTACGTTATCGGGATGGGCTTGGATCCGTCCGAACAGGGGCTCTATCAGGGGCCGCATGATCTCTACTTGGGAGAAAAGCTATCCGTCGTTAGTGGTCCACAAATGACTGATCCGGGTTGGCGGGGCCGTCTCGCGAAAGGCGTTTACCGAATCATTACCGAGTTGGATCAAAAGCAGCTTATCGAATTGGGATTTTCGCGAGGTGCTGCTCGCCAGATCCTAGATGAACGGGAGAAAATCGAAAGAGATTGGTCGAGAGAGATTCTCTGGAGCTATTTTCAGGACAAGTGGGGGGTAACAGATCGAGTTTGGAAGAACGTAATTGAGAAGGCGCTGGTTTTAATGGCTCTGTCCGCCAATATCGACACGGTTGTTACGACGGACATTCACAGATTGATACGAATGCCAGAAACCTTGAACGGGAAGACTGGATTCAGAGCGACAATGGTCGACCTAGACCATCTAGAGAAGTTTGACCCATTTTACGAGCCGGTAGTTTTCGAAGGGACGCAAAAGGTACACGTCATGGAAGCACCTGTACTACGAATCCGAGATAAAACGTTCGGGCCGTTAACCGATGAAGATATTGAGCTACCTCTAGCCGCCGCAGTACTGCTAGTGGCCAAAGGTGTTGCAGTCCCGCTGGTGTAAGAATGTACAACGAACTTTACAAGGCTTGGAAATCTGAAAAGACATCTCTTCTGCCGGAACACTTACCCAATGATTTCTACCGGCGAGCTGCCAATTATCTGAAAGGTTTACAGGAAGACGCGCTATCAAGTGATCATCACACTCTCCAAGGCAGACTTCTGATCAGAGAAAGAGAGATCGCAGGACGCCTTCTGGACGAACTGCGAGAAAAACGTCTTCGTAAGATTCTAGAGAACGCGAAGAATGGTATCTCGGTTGCCGAAGACGGTCTTATAGCCGAGGAGCAGACTCTCGCACACACGCTCAACTCATCTCTCACGACTCTTAGAGAAAAGAAAATGGAGGGGGATGGTGGGTCTTCCGCCTTGGAGCAGACTGAGCTTACAGTCGTGAGGTTCATTCAAGGTATACCTGAAATTGTCGGAACCGATCTAAGAATTTATGGCCCCTACAAGAAAGAAGACGTAGGTTCCCTTCCAGCTCAGAACGCTCAAGCGCTGATCAAGCAAGGTGCTGCAAAACCAATCGACATCAGGGGTCTTTCACAAATTTCTGAAAAGGAAAACTATCCCATCAACAATAAATAGAACGCACATGGCTAGCTATCGAAATCAGGCTGTTCCACATGAAAGCCCCGAAACAAATACGAACCTTTTGCCCAAAATGCAAGTCGCATACTGATCACCAGGTATCAATCTACAAGAAAGGAAAAGATCGGGCCATGGCGATTGGGAACAGACGCCATGAACGTGATGAGCATGGATATGGCGGGCAAAAATTCCCCAAGCTTAAACGAACCGCCAAAACTACCAAGAAACAGTTGTTGAGACTAACATGTCGAACGTGCGATACAACAGTCTATAGACTTGGTATTAGACTGCGGAAGCTAGATATCGTCTAGGCAACACCTCGAACTCTGGAGCATACCAGATCTCATCTGCATCGCCTTCGAACCTTCACCGTGGACTCAAAGGCGATCTCTCCAGGAGATCCTTTTCAATTCACTTCTCGCGATGGGATTCCTTCACTTAACTTTCAAGAAACGTGAACATTCAGACTTACTGTAGACACAATACTTATGTGGCATGTTCATATTGCAGATGGCTCCTCATAAAACTCGAGTGCAATGACCATGGTCAAAGGCGAACTGATTCCGAAACCTGAAAGCACCTTTGTAAGAGTAAAGTGCACCAAATGCGGAAACGAGCAGGTAATATTTGACAGACCGTCGCTCGCTCCTCACTGCTCCGTCTGCGATGAACTATTGGCCGAACCGACTGGAGGAAAGGCAATACTCAAAGCAGAAGTCGTTCAGATGCTTGGATAAGGCACATTGAAATGACGCTCGCGTCAGAGTACCCAGAAGTCGGCGATCTCGTAGTAGCAACAGTCGCGAGAGTTGTTGACTATGGGGCATATGTCAAACTCGACGAGTACCCCGGTGTAGAAGGTCTAATTCACATTTCTGAAATAGCAAGCACATATGTCAAGAATATCAGAGTTCATGTGCGGCAAGGTCAGAAACTCGCTCTGAAAGTCCTCCGAGTGAGCACACAACGAGCTCAAGTCGATCTCTCCCTCCGAAGGGTCACTGGGCGAGAGAAATCCGAAAAAATGCTTGAATGGAAAAAAGTGAAGAAAGCGGACTCCATCATCAAAGGCGCTGCTGAACGTCTGAAAGTCGGGGAAGAGGACCTAACCAAAATCAGAGCGGTCATCGACGAGAAATTTGACAACCCCTACGATGCTTTCGAGGAAACGATAGATGAAGGTGAAGAGACATTCACGAAACTTGGGATGAGCGAAGATTGGGCCAAAGCTCTGACAGAGGTAGCGCGAAGTAAGATTAGACTCGAAAAAGCGAAGGTAATAGGAACAGTTGAACTAACATGCGTGAAGACGGCTGGCGTCGAGGCGATAAAACAGGCATTACGAGGAGCAAAAAAAGTGAAGAAGACGAGGGGGACCTCGATCAAGATTTACGCAATTGGATCTCCCCGCTACCGACTTGAAGTCAGGAGTAAGGAGATAACTGAAGCTCAGGCAACGCTGAACCTCGCCATTGCGGAAGTATTGAGTGCAATAAAGGGTCTGGGCGGCGAGGGAAGAAAATCGGCTTGAAGTGGCTTCTTCGAAAATGCCCTACCTGTAAGTTGTATACGTTGAAGATCAAGTGCCCGAAATGTGGGGGAGAGACTTTGTCTCCACATCCCTCGAAGTTCTCGCCCAATGATAAGTATGCGCGCTTTAGGCAACCCGCCAAAGCATGAGATCCGTTAGGCAAGAATTACGAAATTAGACCGCTTTCATTATGAGAGAAGCGGTTGCCTGGTTGTAATTGTCGTCTCCCGCAAAGGTAACAACGATTCTGAACGTGCCCGAGTGTGCGACTTTCCAAGTGTAATTCATGGATGGAGACGTCATGAGGAAACTCTTGATTTTCACGAAGGTTTGGTTGTCGGTCGTGTAAGAGAGTGTGATGTTTGCGCCGCTCACGAAGGGATCCATATGCCAGCTCAGCAGTGCGTCTTGTCCTAGTGCGGTGTTTGTTGTTGAGGCTTTGAGCGTTAGTGTAACGTTTGCTTTGTTAACCACGAGCTCTTGAGCGCTCGAGGATTCGAGGTAGACGCCTTCCTGGCCGAGGAAGTGGACTTGGACGATATGGTCCCCTGCATCGGGAGTCCATGTATAGTTGAATGACCCATTTTGATGGACAGGGATTGTTTCAACTTTGTTGAAAGTCGTCCCGGAATCAATTGAATCTTCTATATCCACAGTGACCGAACTGCTTAGCGGATTGCCTTGGGTATCCGTCAGGTTACCGGCAATGAGAGCGTTCTGACCGTAGTTAATCGGCCCAGGTATGGAACGGACCTTGACTTGGGTCTCGGTTGCGTAGCTCAGTTTGAACAGAAGCACGAAGTGGTTTGATGAGGAGAATGCTTGCGACAGGTATGGTATTGTCGTCCCTCCTGTCGAGGGCGTCGTAGTCGCCATCATGTAGCCTAGCAGGGTGGTGGTGGCACTTGGTCCATTGGTGGTGTCGGCAATGGTATCATTTCCCACTACTCGAGTTCCGTTCATTATTACTCGGTAGTATGTTGAGGACTGCGCTGCCGCGTCTCGTTTCTCCTGGAACATGACCTTGTAGTTGTTCCACATGGTATTGTTTCCTATACGGGCCATCCAGTACCACTTGCCATCTTCCCCGAATCCCTGCCATGGGGACTGCGATGATGATGAGGTCGATCCCGTTGGAGTTACAAAGATTGCGACGTACGAAACGTTGTACCGCTGCAATGTTGGGATAGCGAATGTCGCGTTATCAAGGAACGTTTGCGCAATCACGGCGATCTGTGTCGAATTCTGAGTGCCATTATCCGCCAAGGTCCTTCGATCACCCAGCGCCGTTATCCAGTATCCGTAGTCCCACCACGCGAAGACGACAGAACCCGGGGGTGTGTTTTCGCGCATCCATGCTAACGCCTGAAGCCAGTCCTGATACTTCATTTCGCTACCTGCTGAGGGGACTGTGGGTATGCTGGAGGTTGCGATAGTTGCGGGTTGGTATGACCCCTGCACAGCTCTCCAGAATGATGGAGCTACTATCAGGAGTAGAATGAGGAATATTGCGACGCCGAACTCTCTCCCGATTCTTGCGATAACCCGCGTTTTGCGCCTTGGATAGATCACAGCCTCCCTTATGATGTCCACTGCCGGCTTGCCCAATTCCACAGCACCGATTCCTGCGAGTACGCAGAAGGCTGGCGCCATAATCAGAGTCAGACGGACAAATGACGCTGCGAAATAGACTGAAGTTACTCCCCATAGAACCAAGAAGATATCGTCATTTCTAGCCCTCTGGATCATGAAAACGAAACCGAAAAGAGTCAGAAAGATGAGGGTGCCAAACTCGAAAAAGAATGACCCCCAAGTAGCCGGCTGATGTTCGGCCACGCTCTGGATTATTGGAATATCGCCACGAACAAGCGGGTTAATTACCGCGTAGAATTTTCCAGCAGGGTTCGAAATTATATTGAAGTAGGAAAGTGTGACTACTATCACCGCCGTTGCTACAGTACCAGTCAATAACGTCAACAGCTGCGCTCTCCTGTTGGCGAGATAGGTGGAAGCTTCCCTGGCGAGAAGAACTACTTCACCGGCTGGAATCGCCAGCCATGTCAAATCTTTGAGCGAGCCAAACCCGAGCTTGGGAACAAGGAATGGAGTAAGAAGGAGAAATATTCCCATGCAAATGGAGTAGGTCAAGAAGAACTTTTTCGAAGAGCGTCCCAAGATTCCTAAGAGGACCGCGTAGAGAACCAGTAGATCCAGTGGATAGTAAGCCGCTGCCCAGCTTGCCGCGAGGAAGTAAAGAGTTAGACCCGCCAATGTCGCGTATGTGATTGTTCTCCGCGTCGAAGAGCTTTCAATGGTTGCACGTCTGAAGAAGAGGAAGACAAGAATCATGAGTAGTATCCCGAGCGGTTCGTGGCGGAGAAAGCCGAGCTGTGTTCTTCCGATGCTACTTACGTTCAAGGCCATGAAAAGCGCCGCAAACATTCCGACTCCTTTGCCCCAGATGTCTTTGCCGAGGAAGTAGGCGGCTATCACGGTCAAGGTCCCGAAGACGACTGGGAATATCATTGCAATATCAAAGACAGTGAAATTCGCACCTACGGCATGAAGGAACATGGTTATTGCTGCCACAACGAAGGCGACGCCGTAGAGGTTCCAAGTTGGCATGTCAGCGCCATACGGATACCAGCTCATCGTGTCATGCCACCCAAACCAGGCCAGGAACCCATGGTCAACGACGTACTGAGCCATTCGCCACTGCAGATACGGGTCAAACTCATTGAGGTAAAATCCCCAGCGGATCGGCATCATCCGCACAGCGAAAGCGATGATCACGACCAGTCCGAGCGCAATCGCTTCGATAACGGTTCCGCGCGAAATCTCTGAAAGAGCTTTGCGAGTTCCCTGAACACGTTCGGCGAGAACTTCCCGATTAACGTACTTCCCCAGGAAGCCCTTCATTTTACCAAGAACTCGCCGAGTAGCTGACAATTACAGGCACCAGTGGAATTTTCAGATTAGACTTTGTGCCTGTTATAAAAGGTTGATGAACACCTGCCGGACACGCAACTACATGATTGCGTTGACAGAGCAATTCCCGCACGTGGCAGGCGAAATGAGTCAATGGAATAGCGGTTATTCCAATCAAATACGCACATGTCAAATTAGCTCTTCGGAGCACTGGATGAATCCACCTCAGGAGAACCATGTCCGAAAGACTTGTCTGACACACAAGGAGAATTTTGACTGGACAGGAAAGATTACGATGGCCGAATCCACGGTCGTATGCCCTTCGTGTAGGAAGCGCTGTGTAGGAGACGGAAGATACTGCATTTATTGCGGCTCGATACTGAAGCAGGTCTATTGTTCGCAATGCGGAACTGCAAACCCTGACGATCTAGAGCAATGTCTGGAGTGCGGCAACCCAATCCCTAAGTTGACAGATGTACGTTGGGGACCGATCGTCACAATCATGCAGCCGACATCGGCCATGAGTGATGAAAGACCTTACGCGACCGAGCCTGATTCTGAGGTCATCACATCCAGCCTGAAACCTTCCGGTGAGAGCCTATTATCCAGACTTCTTACACGATTGAAACGTAAAGAAAAATCGACCGACTAGATCTTCCTTGAATGCCCATATCTCGCCGTGTCGTAGAACGGCATTTTCGCCACTTTAGCCTTCTCCATTCGACCTCTAACGTTAATGTCGAGTACGATTCCCTCCTCGCCAGCTTCCTTTTGCACGTAGCCCATAGCAATCCCCGTGTTGAGAATTGGTGAAAGCGAGCCGCTACAGACGGTTCCCACAGCGCTAGCCTGACTAAATATGGAGTAACCGTGCCTCGGGATGACACGTCTTTCGGTCGCCAGTCCAACACGAATCCTCGACAGCCCTTTCTCTTTTGTTTCCTGCAACTTCTGCTTCCCGACGAAATTCTTATGCAATTTCACGACGAAACCTAGCCTAGCCTCGTAGGGATTCGTTTTCTCGTCCATGTCAGTGCCATAGAGACAGAGTCCCGCTTCAAGGCGCAATAGATCTCTTGCACCCAAGCCACATGGTTCAAGCCCACGCGTACTACCCGCTTCCAGTAGCTTGTCCCAGACAGCTTGAGCATTGCTCGGCCTGCCTACGGGAGAATCCCAAACGAAAATCTCGAAGCCGTCCTCTCCGGTGTATCCTGTTCTTGAAATTAGGGTTTTGAACCCTGCAAGTTTGGCCCACGAACACCCGAATCGAGGTAAACCAAGAAGTTTGTCGCTACTCAAATTCTGCACTAACTCCCGTGCCTCTGGCCCTTG
>Ga0182021_10002113_pt1 | contig 23156 bp, 18 predicted proteins | sample 612E3MmetaG_FD_120493 | JGI IMG/M metagenome (GOLD analysis project Ga0182021, IMG submission 120493) | Permafrost microbial communities from Stordalen Mire, Sweden - 612E3M metaG (Illumina Assembly) | ecosystem: Environmental > Terrestrial > Soil > Wetlands > Permafrost | place: Sweden... | reverse complement strand
TTTTTATCCACCTCTGCAAGAGTATGTAACCCTCGATTACAACTGTAACACCATCTAAACTGGTTTTGGTTAAGGCAAAATTATGTTTGGATTAAATTTGAGTTAAAATCCGTTAACATTCCACCAGAGTCAATATGCTACCAAATATCCGTAACGATTTTGTTCGTGCAAGGTAAAACGAACGTCAGAGATTTAATACAACATTTACAATGTCTTAATCGTAGCTAAATGTGAAGGCTTTATAATTTAGATAGATGGAGGTGAAGTATGGGCAAACAAAGCCGGAATGAAATGGTAACTCAGGGAAATACCGGGAATACTTCACAAGACAGTCATAACGTCAAACCCGGTAAGAAAACAAATATCTTCGAAAAAGCGGCGCACTGTTTTCTTAAATACCTGGAAATCCTGGGGCAATTGGAACCGGAGTAAATCCGGCTCACAAGATTTTTCAAAAACTGCTAAACACCGTTGTTAACCTCAATATATATTTATTTCAGTGAGGGAAAATGAGCTCCCTGCAACACTAATCCTCATTATTAAAAAGCGCCTGAGTTCTGTTTATTATCTTGGAACAAAGAAAACGACCTGAAGCTATTTCAGGTCGTTTTCTCATCTAAGCAACTAATTCCGTTAAATTATTTCTGGTAGACTTATTTTATGTTAATGGATAGAAATCGAGGAGATCGTTGTGTTCAAACTGCCTCCATTCCCAGTAGTAATACCTATCCATATCGCAATAGGAGTATCGCCATCTAGTCCTGGGGCAGCGCCGCTCTTCAATTGAGCCAATGTGTAATTGCCACCATTTGGCTGCAGTGACGTAAACTGGCTGCCTGGATTAACGTTTAGAACGCCATTTTGTGAACTTGGCCCCAAAATACAGGAATCATTGCCAGAGTCAATGTAGAGTTCGTTGTTACTACAGTCGGTTCCGCAGAATCGCAGGCCATAGACGTCAGCATGCAAATACTCAGCGCCAATATTACGAATATTGTTTTGCGCATATAATTCTTCATTAAAATTGAATATCCGCAATTTTTTGATAAAAATTCAATAATTCTCAACTCTTTCGTTTATTTAATTGTTTATCCTGGTGTATGTGATTAGCCACCATTGTCCAATTCTGCCTACATCCGAAACATTAACGTGCCCATCCTGGTTAACGTCTTCAGGACACCAACCGGGACTGCCGGTCTGTAACCATTTCGTGCCAGTGAGACCAATATCCTGAATATTAATATGGCCATCTCTATTTACATCCGCATCCGGATTTAATTTTATAAAACCGGTATACTCCACATCATCCTGACCTTGTCGACTCAGCAGATAGTTAACAAAAATGCCTGCGTTGGTAGAATTCGTAGAACCGCTACCATTTGTTAAGAATTTAAGAGTACAGGCTAAAGGATAACTGGAAGCTGTTATTGACTGAACCGTAGGAGTCATGTAAGGTAGGCTTGGATGCGACGGCACCGGATATGTTGTATCCCCTGAAATATTAAAAATCGTAGCACCCGCCTGATCTTGCATGAGATATCCAAACGACTCATAAGCTATTGCACCCGGTGTGTTACTTACTGCTGTAATTAGTGCACTGTCAGAAGTTTCTCTGTAAGTAGGATTGACACTTGTATCTGTCCAACCGGGAAATATTCCTGCAAGAGTCCCATCCAGGGTATCCCGGTCTCCTGAACCGACTTCTCTGCCAATTACGGCAATATTATCAACGCCAGTTGAGGTTGCCCCCAGTGAACTCCATGTCGTGATTGCGGATTGATTCGGAACCGTTCCAAAAATCCTTGCGACTTGGTTCAAAGTAAGGTTGCTGAGGCCGGTTACTCCATTATTCGCGATAATGCATATGCCGTCACGGGCAAATTCCTTGTAAGTAACACTGGTGCCAGAAAGTTGCGATGTTAGCGCGGATGTTAATGTCGAAGAAAGTCCGATATCGTTATCTCCGGATACGCAATCATTAATACCTACGACATCATCACCTTGCTCCACGTCCGCATTCCAGGTAACCAATGTATTTTGCTGGAAAATTCCACCGGTTCCCAATCCCCCCACGCTTGGTATACCGAGCACATCCTGCATAATAGGAAAACATGTCGTGGAACCGGATATTCTTAAACTGGCAAGAATATCGAAAGCTGTGTTTACCGACTGATTCAAAAAACTCATACTGGGAGCGAAATTGGCATCACCTTGATAAAACGCTGTAATAGTAAAAGTGCCTGCGGCAAGGGCCGAGGTAGCGTAACTTGCTTGGCCGGAACTAACAGTAACCGGGCTACCAAGCAGGTTCCCATTACATTGGAATTGAATTGTGCCGCCATCAGGAGCCGGATTTATACTGGCGGTAAAGGTTACAACCTGACCGGAAACTATGGGATTAATTGACGAAATCAGCGAGGTTGTAGTCAAAGAATATTGTTGAGGTAAATAATTGACAATTACCCCCTGATTTACCAAAGTCCCGATGTCTTTCATATTTTGAGAGCCGGCATTAATATTAAGACAATTATATGTCAAATCGATATTATCTCCGGTCGTTAATCCCCGATTCGCAATTAGCGGTGAAAGATCATTTATCTGGTTAATTGAAAGGCAAAGGCTTTGTATTTTTGTGAGAAAGGCGAACGGCGATAAATTATTGATCGCATTAGCTCCAAGATTAAGATAATTTAGATTAGTCAAATCTGTTAAAAAAGAAATATCATGAAGCTGTGTATCATATAGATTAAGACTTGCAAGACCGGGAAGTGAAGACAATATGGACTTATCGGCGCTATTAGTGTCCGGCAGTTGGTAACCTTGAAGCTGAAGATTCTGCAATTGTGCAAGGTGCGATATCGCAGAGATACCAGTTATTGGACAAAAACTGACATCAAGGGAAGCAATATTGGTTAGTTTTGATACGACAGAAATATCAGTAAGCGGGTTGTTCCCAATTCCTAAATACTGTAAATTGGTTAAACTGGCTAAAGGAGAAATATCGGTTATCCTATTAAAAGAGAGCCTTAGCATCTGAAGTTTTGATAATCCGGATAATGACGAGATAGTCATGATTTGATTAGAATCGAGGTCAAGCGATGTTAAATTCGAACAGTATTGCAAACCTGTGAGGTCAGAGATTTCATCATTTGAGGCAGTTAAACTGGTAAGACTGATCAGGTCAGATTCGAGGATATTACCGGCGGGTTTATTGATGGCGCTTCTAACGGCAGTTGCCAGACTGTGATCAGGGAAATTAACCACTGTTCCAGTATCTGCAGATACCGATGCAACAGGCACAACTATCCCAGCTACAGAGATTATCACACATAGGAATACGATTTCGAATAATCTGGTTTTCATTATTACCCCCTTTAGCTCCAAAACATATTTACGTCTACAAATGCAAAGGCAGGCCTTGTTTTTAAAACCGTCAATCTTTGAATTAGCTCCAAAATGACGGCTCAAAAATCCGTTGTCACCAAAATCATGAATCGTAAAATACTAATATTATTGCAAGTCGTCTCCACTAATTTTGTACTCTAGTAAGGGTAATCGTCACGCAACCCACATATTCTGTGATTGTATTTGTGAAATCCAGTGCCAGGCTGTCCCCTGCAGCAAGTTGCAGATTACTAGCCGTACTGCTTAAACTTGCAGCCAATATTGTATTAGCACTTAAATTGGTTTTAAGATTTACAGAATTCGCGAGCAGAGGTAAACCCGAACTTATCGCTGTACCATTCGGGACTTTACTTACCATCAATGTCGTATTAGTACTTGTGTTTTCAATAGCAGACTGTTGAAAAACAATTTTAGTTACCGTGTATGCGGCATCGGCTGTCCAAATGAACCTGTCAGCCTCATTGTTGGCATTAATTATACCGGAAGGTATGGGGATTGTGATATTATTTATCGAAGTTTGTAAGGTTGATATTGAATGCGCATTATTATTGACAGTACTGGTCAAAGTGTTAACTGTATTGCTCAGATTTGTAAGGTCTGATTGATTGGCCTTACCTGTAATCTGATCTTGTAATCCCGATACGTCGTTGTTAATATTGGAAATATCGCCATTAATCCCTGAAGTTAACTGCAAAAGTGAATTATTAACCTGCCCAAATTGGACTTGAATACTGTTGAACTGGCTTTGCATCAATGTATTGGCGGCATTTATTTGTGTTTGAGTAGCACTGCTCAACTGATCCAACCCCGCCTGTAAAGATTGGCTTGAGTTGTTGAGATTATCCGAAAAATTCCCGATGCCTGTCTGCGAATCTTGCAAATGTTGCATTGTATTGTTTATTCCCGTGATTACAGCTGTCATCTGGGTCGTTTGTCCGGTTGTTGTATCCTGTATTTGTCTTGGCGCAGCTTGAATGCGTACGATGCCCCAACTGATCACAGAAGATAAAATAATAACACCTAGGACTACTCCAATAATCGCTGTACGGTTAAAGTGGACACCTTTTTCGGAGTTGGTTTTTTCTGTCATTTATTTCTCCTTGACAATATTTTAAGTTTAAATAATGTAGTCAATATAGACTACCGGAGAGATATTGTTTCGTTTCTTCCTTTTGCGGATGGTTAAAAAAGTTTTGCGTTTCTCCGAACTCAAGAAGTTTGCCCATATAGAAGAAAACAACATAATCTGATATCTTCCTGGCCTCATTCATATTATGTGTGACAATAACCTGAGTGTATTCACCTTTCATGGACAGGATGCTTGATTCCAACGTTGCAGTAGAAACCGGGTCGAGAGAAGAAGCCGGTTCATCGAATAAAATAATTTCTGGATTTATCGCCAGTGTGCGGGCAATGCAAAGCCGCTGCTGTTGACCGAGAGAAAGTGCCAGAGCGCTTTCATGCAGCCTGTTTTTCAGTTCATTCCAAAGAGCCGCTTTTTCTAGACATTTCCTGATAGTTTCATCATGATCGACATCGAGTTTTATTGCCTTTACCCCATATAGAATATTTTCCCTTATTGACTTGGGAAAAGGGTTGGGTTTTTGAAAAACCATCCCTACTTTTCGCCTTAATAACATCGGGTCCATTTGGAGGATATCTTCCCCATCCAGTAAAATCTGGCCCTTTACTTTGCATCCGCCTGTTAATTCATTCATACGGTTTAAACATCGAAGCATCGTTGTCTTTCCGCAGCCGGAAGGTCCAATAATAGCAGTTACCTTTCCCCTATGTATGGTCATATCCACATTATGAAGTACATTATTTGCCCCATAGCATACTTCTAAGTCATTAATTTTCATTGAACATGTATTAGAATCCTTCGTTGTGCATATTCCATTTTCATTTATAAGTTCCTTTGAGCTCGAAATTGTCATCTTTTTACTCCTGAAACATTGAAAGGTAAATCGTATCTTTACGCACCTTTTAATCTTCTATTTAATCCCCGCTTAAGTAGCAATACCGCAATACTTAACCCGATAGTAATGAGTATCAATATTAATGCTGCTGAGTACTGGTAATATTGTTCGGTATTTTTAAATCCGACGTTTTGATCCCCAAGGCAGAGATAAATAAAAAAGGATAAGGATGTTGGCGGGCTAAATGGCGTTACTCCACGTTCCCCAGTCCCACAAATGAACCAGATTGTGGCTAAACTTCCTGCTGCCTCAGCACAACCTAATAAAAGACCTGTAAAAATATTAGGTAAAGACCATGGTAAAAGAACGTGATTTAGCGTATATAGTTGCGAGGTACCGAGAGCTATAGAACCTTCTTTCATTTCCTTTGGAGTAGAACGAATTCCTTCTTCGGTGGCGCGAGCAATAACCGGTATTACCAGCATTGAAATAATCACCGCGGCAGTGATGAAAGAACCGGTTGAAATCTGAAAGTTGCCGTTTGCATCACGGAAATAACCAGCGAAAATTACAGCTAAAAAACTGTTTTTTGTTAAAGCTACCAGGCTAATAGCGGTCAACCCCAGAATAAATACTGAAATTGACCGGAGCGAGGAACATGATATTTTAATAATATTTGCCAACCAACCTTTCGAATATTCGGTGATATATATGCCTACTGCCATTCCGACAGGGAGAGAGATAATAGCGGTCAAAACGATTAGCAATAACGTCCCTAGAACATAATTCCTTATGCCTGCCTGGTGAATGAAATGGGACACCCATTGGGGCCACCCTGTGTTCCAGACTTCTGTCGTCCAGCTTTGCCAGAGGTAAGGGGTTGTAATAATGTGCCAATTTAGATTAGGAATTCCCAAGAAAAGCAACCGTCCGACTATGATAAGGTAGGCTGTTAGAACGAGAATTATCGGTAGAATTATAATCGGGTAACGGGAAATATCGTCTGCCTTTGGCGTCGCTCCTAAAAAATGATACAAGATGTAACAAAATGATGGGGTCGCAATTGCCAGAAGAAAAGTAGCAGCAAAAATAGACCGGTGAATTATTCCGCTTATTTGAAAACCGTAGGAGTACTCAGGAATAATACTGAGCAGAAAGGACAAAATAGCCGAAAGAACGAAAAGGATGATAAATTTCCACTCCCAAATCTTTTTAGAATAACGGCAATAAAAGAAGAGAACAAGTAAGTAAAAACTTAGAAAACCTAATAGTGGAACGGGAAAAGAATCCAGTGAATTTAAAGATAGGGAAAAAACGCCCAGAATTATTCCAATTCCGGACGGAATCATGCCGAATCCCCATATGAATTTATCGAGGATACGTTCACGCAAATTTATTTTTTTGATTGTACTATTTTTTCTTTGTACTAAATCTGATTTAACCGCTAGTTTCCAAGTCATAAATCAAATCTCCGTCTCAACTTGTTTTGAAGTATTTGAACCGCAGCTAAGACTGCAAAAGCGATAAATAACAACAATAGACCAGTAAAATTGGCCGCGGATGAACGTAACGGAGTTCCTTGTGATTGGGAAAAACCACCGGCAAAACCAGCTCCCGTAGATGTCAGAGGAGCGGTGCTTTTTAAAATATCAAAAAGCGGATTAGGTAAAAGCGATTGAAAACCAATGAGCATGCCGACGATAACAACATCCCCCATTGTTGCGAGCACAGCCAGACTGCTGGCTGAGAGTATACCAGGTGAAGCATATGGCAACACAACATGTCTTAATGTGTGCCAGCGGTTAGCTCCAAGAGAATATGAAGCCTCTTTAAGAGAGCGTGGGACGCCTCGAATTGCATCATCAATTAGAGGTGCAAGAAACGGAATGATGACCAGAGAAAGCATCATCCCTCCGAGCAAAGTACTAGTGAAATAGGGGAGCGAACCCGGATAATACCATGTCATTCCAGATGGAGGTATAGTTCCGGGGTAACCAGCTCCACAAAATTTGGGGATTATAATTAATTGCGCAAAGACAATGGCAACCAGCGCATATATTATTGTGGGTATGCCCGAGAAAATACCGAGGGCGGTCCTGATTACGTTTCCTAAAACACCGAGGGTTAATTCATTAGCAAGTATTGCGATCGCCAAGGCTACAGGAAAAGCTATCGCCATCGTAATTATTATCACCAGGATTGTTCCCCATATCGCGGGCAACAAACCGTAGTATTCTACCCCATTAACAGTAATTCCCGCGATTTCTGAAGAGAATAATTTCCCATATCCGAAGAACCCTATTTGTGTCATTGCAGGGATACTTTTAATAAAGATGCTAACGATGATAAACAGCAGCATCGCCAGTGGTATCAGTGCAAGTATGAGAAAAATTGTTTTAGGAACATTAAATTGTTTTAATTTTTTCCTTAATTCCATTTTCTTAACTTTTGATTTAATTTACATTCTGAATTAGATTATTGGAGCGGTAAATAACCGGCATTTACTAATGCTTGTTGTCCTTGGCCTGATAATAAATAGTCAACAAACTGAGTGGTTGATAATGAACAATTGGAACGTGTAATGACATGTATTTCACGGCTGAGCGGGTAAGTTCCGTCATAAATAGCCTGTGTATCCGTCAGCGGATTAACGCCGTTTATCGAAACTACGTCAATCGGGACATTTTGCATTGCCAGAGGTATTACTCTTCTGGATGCAAAACCCAATTTATAGGGAAAATCACCGGAATCAGTTTTGAATGGAGTCCCGGAGGGATAATCGATAGCTAATATTTCCTCTTCACTGTTAAAATTATTGTCTGAAAACTGATTATTCAAGGCTTTTGCTATCTGCCCCTGATTTATACCGAGTATCTGGTACAATTCAGTCTGAGTATCATATTTCCCCGGTTGGAAAAACATACTCGAAAAGACAAATTTTGGTGTCTCAATCCATAGGGGATTACCTGAGGCTGACTCTGTGTTAAGGTCAATTGGAACTCTCCATGTATAATATTGCCATGTCCATCTAAAACCGAATGGAGTAATGTAATATGAAAAAATACTTTTTAAATCTTCAAGGCTGAGATTCTGGAATCCGTCAGATTTACGTAGCGGCACCCCTCCCTGACTGAAAATCCCACCTTGATAAGAGTTATCGTCAATGATAACGCATATCGCATCGTAGGCTATCACGTGGTCTATCAACCCGTTTAATTCGCTTTTGGTCGGTGACGTCCCGAGAAGTGCGATATCGCAGTTCCCGTTTTTAACCTGCTGAATCGCTGACGCTGAAAAATCAGTCTGGACCTGCACGCTTGATTGTTGATTAAAATCGGGAACCACCAGTCTTTGCATGGGCGAAATAACATCATCCGCGCCATCAATTCTGACTTCACCTTCTGCACCAACTTTCTCGATACAAGCCGGCATTACCGCCAATATTGTTGACAGTACCGCAAAAATAATATAGTAAAATTTTTTTAGTTTCATTAAAAAAATGCCCCTATCAAATTGGTCATTCGTTATGGTGTACCGATGGTTATGGTACCAGTGCCAGCTGTCGCGCTTTCAATCGGGTCGGCATTTTTGTCGGTTATTAATATGTCCGAGAGGCCAAAAGACGCCGTTTTGTTCACACCTGAATTAGCTGTCATCTGATAGCTAAATAAAACACCCTGCCCCTGTGCCCCACTCAAATTATTACCCTGGTTTCCCATGATTGTCACGCCAATACCCTCAACGGTTCCGTTAACATTATCGATTGCAGGTTGAGTCGGCATCATGACAGTTGTAAGATTTTTACTGGCAGCCCAATCACGATAAAAGTTTCCTTCAGTGACTCCGGTACACTGCATTGCTGAGGCGTCAAATGACAGCGCACATTGAGCTCCTAATGATGGAACCGTAGTATTTACTAAAACATTAACCGTAAAAGTATCTCCAGGATTAACGGTTGGGGATGAGACCGATATACTCAAATTCTCATTCGCGTTTGCTTTCGCACTAGTCGTTGTACTGGAATTCGAAGCTGTAACTGAACTGTTCGAAGAACTGCCGCAACTCATAATTAACGTTGAAAAACCTAAAATTACTAAAATAACACAGATGATTGATTTACTCTTTAACACAATTTTTCCTCACTTTTTTATTTCTTTCATTTTTTCAAGTTCGCTTACTGGCCCCAGGATAATAATTTTTACCGAACCTTGGGGATGTAAAATAGGGTCATATTCCAGCGTAACCATAACACGGTTGTTTACGCTGTTGATAACTTCAATATCGACGGATTTTTCGTCTCTAGGAACAATAATTTTCCCTCCTTGTATTTCCATGGTAGTTTTAAAAGCCCCGTCCCGAGCTCTGTTGGGCAAAATATCATCCCATGCGATTCGGACATCTCCATTTTTATCCGAAGGAATTGAGACAGACTCATTCCAATTTTTCGCGTTATTCATTGCTTCATTCCTACTGCTGACTGGAAAGGTATCAGATTGATTACCACTGGAATTTGAAATGGTTGCAGTTTGCGCGGCCCGAATTGGACCCTGCCGTCGGTAAAATAGCGAATACATTGCTACGCCTACCGCCAAAATGGCCAGAAACATAATTATTACCACCAAACTTAGACTTACTGCCTTCGAATTGGTGTACATAATGGCATAGGTGGAAAAATGACTGATTGAAGCCACAACTGTGTGATCTTGAGCGTTAACTGAAAAATCACATGGTTCCCATTGGCCGGAACTTGTATTGTAATATTTCAATACTAAACTCGAATCTTTTACACCTTTCGGCAGTGACGAAGAATAATAACTGAAAGTCACGGTTATAGGCGGACTGAACGTCGCTCCGCTGGGATTAAATTCAACCCCACTGATAACCGTAAACCCGCTGGGTAGTGATGTAATGCTTGCAGGATTAATTAAGATATTTGTTACCGGCGTGCCGTCGCTGGATAAAGCCCGGCAATTTGCATCGATCTGCAGGCCCGTAATGCTGACATTGTCGGCTAGACTAACTTTCCCCGTCATCGCATATGTTTGGGCGATAATTCCTGAGTCATCCGGCGTGAAATATTGGGATATGTCAAGAATATTAGAATTTTTTATTGCCGTTAATTTTGTTGGCGGCTGGTTTTGAGTTGAGGTTGTGCTTATAGTTTGTGTATTTGATGCCGTGGTGGTCAACAAACTGGAGGTACTCACGATGCTCGGTATGGTAATTTGACTCAAAGTTGTCGTACCACCGGAACCCGGAACTACGGTCGTGGTAGCGGTGGATGTCGTCGGCGTCGTTGTGTTATTAGTTGTGGTTGTTGGTGAAGTGGAAGTTGTTGGTGTCGTTGTGGTAGTAGAGGTAGATGTAGTTGTTGTTGTGGTAGAAGTAGTGGTCGACGGCGTTCCGATCGTAACAACACTTCCGGAAAAAGTGACGTTTGTGATCACGGTGGCAGTGACATCATCCACTGTGGTCACAGATGAAAGCTGGTTTCCACTATCATCTGTGAAATTTTCTGTTTGAGCGATTGTGATATTGGCTGTGGTATTTTGTGCCACGGCATGAAAAGTGATGGTACTGAGAATCCCGGTCCCTGTTGCGTGGGAAGTACCTCCCAATAATGCATAATTAATACCGATAATTCTGCCATTTGTATTGTCAATCGTAGGGGACCCGCCACTTAAAACCGAACCCCCGTGTCCGGAAAGAAACGGACAAGTAGAACTAACGCTATCAGCCTGCAGTTTTGTCGGGTCGTAGGTAATATTAGCCTGCCAGTCGGCGATGCCTGAAACAGTTGTGTTGATATCTAAATTTACGGTGAAGCTGGCAGCGTTAGCCACGGATTTCGTTGCCGGGTCGACATATAAACTGGTTGTTCCTGTTGCCATGACCGGCGGCGCTTTTATCGCTAAAAATCCCGTCACGAGGACAAAAACTAGGCACAATAATATCAATTTGTGTTTTACAAGAAATGACCGATACCAAAAACTGTTCTTATTTTTTGATTTCATAAATTATTTATCGACACCCGCCTGTCTAATCTTTCTCTTTTTCATTTCGACCAGAACTATCACAACAATCCCTGTTACTGCTACCGCTCCGATGACGATTGCAACAGCAGACCAGCTGATTCCAGATCCGGAGTTGTTACTCTGCCCATTAACAGGAAGCCCGGCAACGGTTGTGCCGGTCGCAGTCCCACCAACGCCGATTGCCGCACCGTTCAACATGGCATATACCGGTACATCACCGGATATTGTATGGTTGACAACCGAGTCCATCATGTTGGTGCAGAGGTTCCACCTGTTGTTGAAATAATATGCAAGTATTAAACTGCCGGGGGAAAATGCTCCAGACTCACTGTCCGGATAACTGACGGTGACATGACCGGTCCCCGATACATATCCTTTGATCTGAACATAAACAAATTTCATTGCGGAATGCCCGGTGCCCCCGTTCATCACATTGTCGTCAAAAGCTGCCGAATCGGAAGGTTCTCCCAGGTATTTGGCGATAATAATGTCGCCGCTCCCGCTTACACCGGTAAGGTTCACAATGACGCCATCCTGCGTTGAGGCATCACCTTGCGGAGAGTCACCATCATTGATGTGGAAGTCTAATAGGCTGCTGGAATCTATTCCGGTTTTATTACCGTTCTGATTTCCATTTGCAGACGTTATCGAGTTTAAATTACCGGTGGTTATAGTTAAGGGAGTGAGGGATGTTAAATTTAATGGGGTAGTGGCTCCCGATGCTGTCTTTGTAGCTGTTGTTGTAGTCTTCGTCGTCGAAGTGGCGGCTGAATTAAAAGTGAAGGAACCTGATGAAGTTACGGTTCCGCCGGGTGTTGTAATACTGATATTCCCGGTCGCGCCGCCGTCCACAATGGCATTGATTTGCGTCGCCGATTGAACCGTAAAACTGGCCGCATTTGTACCGCCGAAAGTTACGGCGGTTGCCCCGGTAAAATTAGTGCCGTTGATAATTACCGAAGTGCCGCTGCCGCCCGTGCTTGGTGAAAATGAACCTATCGTCGGCGCTGCCGCGAAGGTAAAAGTACCGGTTGAGGTCGCTACACCATTTGGAGTGGTTATTTTAATTACGCCAGTCGTCCCGGTACCCACTACTGCTGTAATCTGCGTCGCTGATTGAACATTAAAGCTCGCGGCGTTGGCACCGCCGAAAGTGACTGCCGTAGCTCCTGTAAAATTGTTACCGGAAATTGTTACTGTCATATTACTGCCGGCAGAAATAGGAGAAAAAGACGAAATTACCGGCATCGGTGTGAAAGTGAAGTTCCCTGAAGATGTGGCCGTACCACCGGGGCCGGTTACAGTTACGGCGCCGTTGGAACCGTTGCCGACGGTAGCGATAATTTGTGTGCCAGAACTTATGGTAAAACTTGCCGCCGCGACACCGCCAAAGCCAACCCCGGTGGCATTGGTAAACCCGGTACCGGTGATGGTAACCTGTGTTCCGCTGCCCCCGCTGGTCGGAGTGAATGAACTAATAGTAGGTGCAGTTGTTTGATTGCTCGTGGTTGTTTGCACCACATTTAGAGAAACCGTTTGTGCCGCCAGCGAAGCGCCGTTGCCTAAGGTAATCGTCGATTTGACGGTATAGTTGCCGGTCGGTTGGCCGGAAAAACTAGCTACAAACTGACGGGAATAATTCGGGAGAATGGATGGCGAAGCCAGCGGAATGACAGTCTGTGCAACCTGCGTTCCAGCGGAGTTATAAAGAGTGAAAGTGTCACTGGCGGCTGAAATGCGGCAATTTCCCGTATTTTGTAATAGTGATGTCGTTGTGATTGTTTGTCCCGCCGCTGTCTGCGGTACTGTGGGCCCGCTCATAGTAGCAGATTGGGAAGCGGTGAAACCCGGAACCGTTAAAAGAACAGGCACAATCGAACCTGTTTGTATTCCTGTGGTATCGGTGCTTGATGGTTGATTATAAATATAGACAGCAGCATAATATTCGCTGGGTTGGGTGCCGGCAGGAACTGACACTGTCACAGTTACTGTCTGCGAACCTCCCGGCTGTATGGATATTGTATTCTTGTCGACGCTGCAAAAATTTCTAGCGGAAAATGGACTGGTATCTTGAGATGCCGGTACTGCCAGGGTAGAGCCGTCGAGCGCCTCTCCTAATCCATCAACTTCAATTTTGGGATTCATCGGCTCGTTCGAGGAAACATCAGTAATCGTAATCGGAACAGAATAACTCTGCCCCGGACTCAATGTCAGTACCATCAGGTCGTTAGTGATTTGAAAACTGGGAGTTGCTAAAACCGGTATTGTATAAATCAGCGCAGCAATAACTGCCAAAACTAATGTACAAAGTGTAAAACGAACCCTAAATTTACTCGCTATTCTTCTCATCAATCCCCCCACATGTTCTTTATCTTCAGAGTCTTGCTACCAGCGAGGGGCTGTCTTTTCAGACAGCCCCAGCTGGAATATTAGGTTTTTTACCAGGAGGTATTGGTCGCGGTAAAGGTAATATTGATGTGATAAGAATTATTTCCGCCCACAGTCGGGTCGGTGTAGGTTACGGCCTGGTTAAGCATCACGTTGCGGATATCACCGCCGGTATTTGCGTTTTGTCCGGCAGGGTTACCAGTAGCTAACTGGGTCCCAGGCTGATTCAGACTTACCGTGTTACCGGTACCGCCGTTACCTGCATTGCAAGTAATGACCAACGGATTGGAAAGTTGGATAGCGGGACTTGCATAGTTGTTTCCATTGTATTCAGACATGTAGCCATTGTTATCGGCTGAGACAGTTATCTGCCAGTTAGTATTAGCGAATACATTAAGAGTTCGCTGTACATTATTGTTCGCTGATACTACAAGGTTCCATCCCGTGATGGAGGCCGGAGAAATAAGGGTAAGCTGCGCTCCCAGGCTGCTGTCGATGCTGTCGGTCTGAGTGGCAGCCGGTAACGTGATGGTTCCTGAACTAACCATGACATTGGAAATCAGGTTAATGTTATTATCATCAACAATAACATTACCGATGTTAACCCAGGATCTCCCCGAGGATGCGTAAGCACCGGGCTTCACCTGGAAGGTTAGGATTGCTAAAATACCCTGCCCGTTGGGACCGCCGGACCCGGCGCCAAGAATAGCGTTGCCAAGAGAGGTAATAGTTCCGGTAGAATTATTGATGATTGATTGTAACCCACCGTCAGCCCTGCCCAAATTGGTTTCTCCGCTATGAGCATAGGCATAGGCGCCAAGGAAGTCTGCGGGGTTATTACTAGTATCCAGGGGGACGCTAACACCGGTGCAGGTTACTTTGGTGGGGTCGAATGAGATATCAGCCTGCCAGGCTCGGATTTGTGTTAGACCATTGGCATTGATGTTCAGAAGAACGGTAAAAGTAGTTCCGGTGGTCTGTTGAGCGGCTGCAATCTCTACCGATGGGAGGTAGCTGAAATTACCAGTGGATGCTACACTGGTGGTACCGGCGACAACTGTAATGGGATTGCTGTTAGCAGCGCCCATATCGGGAACCGTTGCGGTGATAACGGTGCCGGCACTATTGACCGAGAAACTGGGGGCTGTATAGAAAGGAGAAGGTCCGAACTCAACAGCGGTGATGGATGATTGAGTAAAACCGGTGACATTGATCGTGACGGTAGCTCCCGCACGAGCCGAGCTAGGGGTAAATGAAGTAACGCCTAGGGCGGAGTAATTGAAGGTCCCCGAACAAGTCCCGCCATAGGTCGTAACCGTGAAAGGTTCAGCTGTAATGTTGGAATTGCCCAGGTTGGGAATGGTAACAGTGATGGTAGTGCTGTTTACTACCGCTACATTGGTGCCGGCGGTGCTGCCGAAGGTCACTGTCGCCAGCGCGCCGGTGGTGCTGTAGAAGTTAGTTCCGGCGATGGTTAAAGTTGAACCCATAAGGCCTGAACCGGTTGTGCTAACATAGGTAGGTGCGGCGACAAAGTCAAAATGCGCGTTGCCGCTGCCGCCCGGGGTGGTCACAACGACTGGGACTGCAGCAATATTGGAACTCCCCAGTGCCGGGATAACGGCGGTCAAAGAGGTTGCGCTGACGTAAGAATAAGTGGCGCTAACGCCGTTGATGGTTAAAGTAGTGTTGGTATCATGGGTGAAGTTACTGCCGGTAATGGTTGCAGTATCACCGGCCTTGTAATACGCCTGATTTAAGGAAATTGCGCCGGGCGTGGCAAAATAGCTGAAAGGAAGAGATGTACTGGTTCCGGTGGGAGTGGTTACTGTAACCGGAACATTGGAGATATTATTGGTGCCCATGTTAGGCACACGTACGGTGAGACTGGTGTCACTGGCGACACTAACATTGGTACCTGTATAGGTTCCGAAGGCAACCGCGGTGGCACCGGTCAGGTATTGCCCTGAGATTGTCATCGTATCGCCGGTTTTACCGGCATTACCTGATGTACCATTGTTATTACTGATACTTGAGATGGTAGGATCATTCGGGAAGTTCACAGCCGCAGGAACCCATGTAGTGCCGGAATTAGTTGCAATATTAGTCGAAGACGTATCCAGGATAAGATAGCTGTCTCCGGAACCGCTCCCATATACGTATGGAGGACCGACGGCAAGGCCATTTTCATCTTGTTGGAACTTGACATCTGATTCAAATGATATGGCAGAAGCAGGAACATTTTTAGTCCCCGGAACAATATCGAAGGTCATCGTGACAAGAGTAAGATTATTGCCTGTTTTTGTTTGTGACCCTTGGGGAGCATCGCTGAGACCGACGATGCGGCCGGTAATATTATCAATGATTGCTATTGCTTGTGGGGAATGAGCGGCAGGTGCCCAAATATTATTGAAAGTAATGCTAGTCGGCTCAACCTGTAATTTGGTCGCATCGAACTTAATATTTAAGCCCCAATCATGTATGGCATAATCCGTACTTAACATCACGGACATGGTAACACTGGGAGTGGTGGAACTAAGATTTATTATTGCGGGAGAAAGGGACACTGTGGCAATAGAGTTGTTGGCAGATACCTGTGTTGCAGGTACCACCATCGCGGCAATAATACCGAGACTGAGTAAAATACCCAGTAGTTGTTTCTTCCCTGGAATATTTGGCAGTTTCAACTTGTGCCTCCTTTTTTATTTTTTATGTTTACCGAGTTAAACTGCTTTTAATAAGTTTTTTATTATGAACCAATTCTTGTATAGGAAATCAGCCACCATTGCCCGATTTTGCCGATGTCCGAAATGTTGACATGCCCGTCCTGGTTAACATCTTGAGCGCAAAAGCCGTTGGCTCCGGACTGTAGCCATTTTGTACCGATGGAGCCGACATCTGAAATGTTGATGTGACCGTCTGCATTAACATCCGCATCCGGGTTTAATTTGACAAAACCGCAATGTTCAACATCATCTTGGCCCAACCGGGATAAAGTATAACTAATTAAAAGGTTCGCATTATCGGAATTCGTAGAAGGTGTTGTATTCTTTAAGAATTTAAGCGTCCGGGCTAAAGGATAACTGGTGCTGGTGATGGATTGTGCTGTAGGCGCGACATAAGAACTGGTGTTGGTGTAGGGATATGTCCAATTTGCCGAGTCCGGTGAAATACTGAAGAGGACGTTGGTGCCCAGATTCTGGGATACATAACCATAAGATTCATAACCAATGGCACCGGGAGTGCTGCTGACCGCAGCTAGAAGTAATGCGCTGGAAGTCTCTCGGGTGATGTTGGAATTATTGTCTGTCCAACCGGAGAACCCGCCCCCGGCGATACATTTATTAATGGTATCTTCCGTTCCGGAGCCACTCTGGCGGCCGAACACCACGATATTGTCGGTACTTGAAGTAATATGCATAGAACTCCAGGTGGTAATCGCTGATTGACCGGAAACACTACCGAAAATTCTGGCTATTTCATCAAATGTGATATTGGCAGTGCCGGTAACGCTGCTGTTAGCAATGATGCAAACACCGTCACGGGCAAATTCCGTCATTGTAACATTTAAGGGAAGAGGCAACAATGCCGAGTTGATAGATGAAGATAGGCCTAAGTCACCGTTGAGAGCTTGGGTATCAGAAAGACCCTGACCGGAACTTGACTGCTCTAAATCGGCGACAATGGTACTGGCTCCCGCCTTATTTTGCTGGAAAGTCCCGCCGGTTCCACGTCCGTAGGTAGCACCCTGCTGTAAACCCAGTACGTAGGAGAAGATCGGGAAGCAAGTCGTTGAACCGGAAACTTTTAAGTTGGCATCACTAACAGTCCACGTGGTTGTTGCTGCAAGAACAGCATTTGCAAGTAAAACGACGGCCAGTAAAGAGCTTATCACTGCGCCGGCGATAATTGTTTTCTTGCCGAAATTAATTTTCACTTTTTCTCCTTTTTATAATTTTGTTATTTATTTGGGGTTGCGTTGGGTACCGGTTTATATGGTTGTCATCGCCTATTTCCTCTTTAGTGGCACCTCCTGTCATTTTACGCACACCCAAGCTTGACAAAATCGTAGTTTCGGAATATAATTACATAACGCTTGGGTTCGACCCGGGCAGAAGGGAAGCTTTGAGGTGAATGCAATCTCCAAAATAGCTTCCCTTTGCTTTTGTGCTCTCTTTTCTGATTGTCTTCTTTATGATATTAGGGAAAATTGACCTTTTATTAGTTGAACTAAATATTAACAAAACACCTTTTCGGTATTTTCTGCTGGTTGTTATCCACCAATTCCATAACACATTTTCATCATAAAGCCGCGTTGTTAAGGTTATTTTGTTTAAATGTTATTAAACAATGAAGATTATATTAAAGATTCGTTAAAATACCAGGACTTAAGTACCATTTTTTGTATCCGATAGTATCAGAAAAACCTCGAAAATAAACTGACAGGTTGGTAATTCCGGAGAAATTGTGGCAACGGACTCTGATGTCATCTTCCAACATAATATAGGAAGTTTGTCCTTTAAACTGTTCGGGGTGCCTCAGGTTTTTCTCCTGTAGCACCCCGCGGCCGTTTTTATGCCTGCGACAAATTAGTTATGCTGCAGCGGTTGTCTGTTACACGTTATTGAATTAATTTCATTTTCCGCGTTGGTGACTGCGTTAGCTGGCAGCACCGGATACGTCAGCGTATTGTTATACTGTTGGCCGCTGTGAATCGCCCACCACAACATATTTACCAGTTCTTGCCCCTTAGTCTGATCGGTCTGATTCTGATATACCAGTAACCAGGTAAAACCGACAATCGGATAAGCGGTGGGATTGCCGGAGTTTGTTATCATGATTTTCATGTCAGCTGGTAGGGTCACTCCGTCTGCTGCTGCGCTCGCCGAATCCAAAGAGGGCTTGATATAATTACCCGAAGAATTCTGAATCAGCGCATATTTCATATTATTGGCAATGACATAAGCAAGTTCTATGTACCCGATAGCCCCGGAAATCTGCTGCACCTCACCGGCCACCCCTGCGCTCCCTGAGCCGCCAACGTCTCCCGGCCAACTTACCAGCGTCGCATTTCCAACTTGAACTGCCCATTGCTGGCTTATTTTTGCCAGATAATTAGTAAAAATGAACGTAGTCCCGGATGAATCGGAACGATGTACAACAGCGATTGCCAAATTCGGGAAATTCACACCGGGATTGAGAGCGGCAATTGCCGGGTCATCCCAGTTATCAATTTTTTTCAAATAAATATTGGCTAGCAAATCTCCCGTAAGTTTTAGTTGGGTCTGACCGAGTGAAGGAAGGTTATAGGCGATTGCTACCGCTCCGATAGTGGAGGGGATAGCTAAAATCGGACCATATGCTGCTTGCGCTGCGGCGACCTGAGCGTCAGTCATGATTGCGTCGCTGGCCCCGAAGTCCACGTTACCACTTGTTATAGCGGTGATTCCGGCGCCGGAACCAACCGCTTGATAGTTTATGTCTATTCCTGTTAATTTTGAATACTCATCGAACCATTTCATATAGAGCGGAGCAGGGAAAGTCGCCCCGGCGCCGTTGAGACCGATGTTAGATACGTCGGTCGTTTTATTTGAATCAGTAATATTTGCCGATCCGCTGCCATTACAGGCGCATAAAGTAGATATTGAAACAAGTAGTAAAGCCATTGTGGCTAAGAACAATTTCCGCCCAAATTTATCAATCACTTTTTATCCTTTTCTCTCTTTTTCTCTTCATTATATTCGACCGCTTTTAAGGCAAGTTTAAGTCGATGTTAAGAATGTGTTAATTCTCACATTAAGTTATTGGAAAACAGAAATTTCCGCTTGTTAGTAGAAATGCATTGAGTTCTTAGAATAGTAACTACACATGCGTAAGGGGAAGCAAGCTGACGCTTGACTTTATCATCATCTAAAACCCTATTCTCTGACTTTAGTCCCATAACTAAGGTAAAGGGATATTTAGTACTTCTGTAGTCTATGCTATTTGAATATGACCAAATATAATCATATATACAACCCTTGAAATAAAGTAGTTGTAATTACAGAAGGAATAATAGGCAATTCGGGGGATATTATGAGGATAAGAGAAAAATTACAAATATATACCTTAGCTTTATTAAGTGTAGCCATGGCGGCATTTTTACTTGTTCACTTTACATTGATCTGGGTTTACGGGAAATTTTACATCTACGAATCCAACCATTTAGTCCTGTTTCTTGAAACAACAATGATGATATCTATCCTTTGTTTCAGTATTTGTTGTCTTGGAGAACAACTGCGAAAAAGATAATAATCCGGCTTGATTTGAGTAATTCCACAATTCATGTTCACTGGATATGATGATTTGACTTGGATATTATTGTAAATAAAAGAGGAAAGTGATTTCGCTTTCCTCTAGCTTTCGAATTTATAGCCGAATCCGATGATTGTTATTAATATCTTTGGCTTTTCCGGATTTTCTTCGATTTTCTGCCTCAGCCACCGGATATGGACGTCTACCGTACGTTTGGAACCGTCAAAAGTGTAGCCCCAGACTTTTTCCATCAGTTGTTCTCTGCCAAAAACTTGCCCTTTGTACCGCATTAAAAAAGCCAGGAGCTCAAACTCTTTTGGGGTTAAAGGCAACGGAGCCCCTTTGAGGGAAACATTGTGACGGACCGTATCGAGTTCAAGGTCGTGTCCTTTTAGAATGGTGCGCTGCTTGGTTTCATCCTGTGTTTTAAAGGCGTTTTTTTGCTCGGTTAATTGTCCGCGGCGTAGAGTTGCGCGTACTCGTGCCATGAGTTCCCGCACACTGAAAGGCTTGCCAATATAGTCATCGGCTCCTAATTCTAAACCGACTACCTTATCTATTTCATCAATTTTTGCGCTTAACATTAGGATGGGAACTGACATTTCTTTACGCAAAATCCGGCACACTTCAAAACCGTCAATTTCCGGGAGCATTACATCGAGGATAATTAAATCCGGTTTTTCCTGCCGTGCTTTTTCTACTGCTTGAGTTCCATTTTCAGCAATAATAACCGTGTAGCCTTCGTTTACCAGGTTATATTTTATAACCTCAAGCAGGTTTTTATCATCGTCAACAACCAGTATTTTACTCAATTTTTTCTCATCTTATGGGGTTAGATTAGAACTATTTCAAAGCACATACTTGCGGGTGCGGGAGTTTGAAACTCCCGCACCCGGATTTATTATACGTAAATTATGGTTAATAACTAATTGTGATGCAGCGCCTGACCGTTATAAGTAATTGAGTTTACTTGAGCTTCTGCAATAGTGATGGCTGATGCCGGCAACTGCGGATAAGTCAGCGCATTGTTATTTGTTTGCGCACGCGTCAGAATCCACCAGAGCAAATTGACCAGTTCTTGCCCTTTGACCTGATTCGTTTGATTCTGATATACCAGTAACCATGTAAACCCGACAATCGGATAGGCAGTCGGATTACTGGAGTTAGTGATCATTATCAACATGTTTGCCGGTAATGTCACGCCATCTGCTGCGGCGCTTGCTGAAGCCACCGAAGGGGCGATGTAATTACCTGAGGAGTTTTGCATCAGGGCCACAGTAATATTGTTTTGAACGGCATATGCCAGCTCGATATAGCCGATAGACCCGCCGATTTGTTGTACATCCGCAGCTACTCCTGCTGTCCCCGAACCGCCGACATCGCCGGGCCAATTAACGCTGGTAGCAACTCCAACTTGAGTCGACCACTGCTGGCTGACCTGGGACAGATAATTGGTAAAAATGTAACTGGTTCCGGAAGAATCGGAACGGTGCACCACCGCAATACCTGCATGCGGGAAAGTGACACCGGGGTTAAGAGCAACAATTGCCGGGTCATCCCAATATGTGATGTTTTTTAGATATATGTTCGCCAACACGGTACCGTTAAGTTTGAGTTGGTTTGAACCCATTGTATTAAGGTTATAAGCAATCGCTACTGCGCCCATCGTAGTCGGGATTGTGAGCAGCGGACCGTTAGCAGCTTGTGCGGCAGCGACCTGTGCGCTCGTCATGATCGCGTCACTGGCGCCGAAGTCTACGGTATTATTAGTAATTGCGGTGATACCGGCGCCGGAACCAACTGCCTGATAGTTGACCTGCACCCCGGTAAGTGATGCATAAATGGAAAACCATTGAGTGTATAACGGAGCCGGGAAAGTACCGCCTGCACCATTAAGCGCTACAACCGGAGTTGAAGAGGTTGTAATTGCAGGCGATGTTGTAGTTGTCGTGGTGGTAGTAGAAGTCGTGGATGTTGTTCCTGGAGGAGTGGTTGTGGTAGAGGTTGTCACACCCCCAAAGGTGGTAGTCGTCGGTGTGGTAGTGGAAATTACCTGGGTTGTCGAGGTGGGCGAGGTGGTGGTCGTGGACGTTGTTGTTGCGCTGCTGCAAGCGGTGAAGGCAACAGCGGTGACCAGTAATAATGATGTTAGAACGATGATCCATTTCTTGTTAAATCTGTTTAACAATTCTCTTTTCTCCTTTCTCTTATTTCCTTCATTATAAAGGGCTATCTTTAAGGGATGTTTAAGGAGGTGTTAAGGGAATGTTAATTTTTAGCTGCTGGTTTAATAATAGTAGTAGTGATTCTGAGAACATGGCAAGAGGTGACACGCACAAATGAAATGGATTTCTTCGCTAATGGATAGATTTCAGCTACCGGATATTACTGTTATTTTATTTTTTCTTTAGCATGGCGGCAATCGAGTTTGCCCAGGCAATAATAGCATTCCAGTCGCGGAAATCGCCCTGCATTGCCGGGGATTTCTTGAAGGCAAATCTCTCAAAGAAATTCAATTTCTCCATATTGATGAAACCATGGAAAACCGTCATGTTACGCGGTTTGATATAATCAATAACAGATTTTAGCGATTTCGGAAAACGTTGTCCTTTCACTAATTCTAACGCATCGCCTTTACCTAATGGGCCGCTGTAAAACAGCCATGTAGGTCTTTCCGCCAACAGGTTCTGATTTTTCTTCAGGAATGATACTGCGTCAGCCCGCCAGTGAAACATATAGGCCGCACTGCCCAATATTACAGCATCGTATGATTTTAAATCATTGGCAGATTTGACCGGGGAAACATCAACCTGTAAACCTGACTGACTGAGGACTTGCCCGATTTTCTCGGCTATCTCAGCGGTAGCTCCATATTTTGAGGCGTAAGCCACCAGTACTTTCATATTTCCCTCCCACTCAGAACACAGTTTTTCAGTGTTAGTCCAAGATCAATACTTTGAAGCCCCAATCTCTTCCATTTTACCTGTAACAATATACACAACTCTCTCACAAATATTTGTAACTCTATCGGCAGCCCGTTCAAGATTATGAGCGGTCCACATCAGTCTGGTAGCACGGGTAATCGTCTTCGGGTCTTCTGCCATGATGATTAACA
>Ga0182021_10002112_pt1 | contig 23157 bp, 20 predicted proteins | sample 612E3MmetaG_FD_120493 | JGI IMG/M metagenome (GOLD analysis project Ga0182021, IMG submission 120493) | Permafrost microbial communities from Stordalen Mire, Sweden - 612E3M metaG (Illumina Assembly) | ecosystem: Environmental > Terrestrial > Soil > Wetlands > Permafrost | place: Sweden... | reverse complement strand
CTCGTCGCGCGCCGGCTCGCGCTCGCTCAGCGCGGCGGCCCTGCTGTCGGCCGTCACCCCCGCATCCCGGGAGGCGGTCGTCGGCCCGGCGACGCGGGCAGCACGGCTGTCGCGGGACAGGGCCCGCCTCGCGTCTCCGTGCCGTGGTGTGGAGGTGACGAGCAGCCAGACTCCCATGCCCGCTGCGACCAGCAGCAAACCCACTCCGATCACCACGCGCGGTCCGAAGCGCGCAGCCAGAATGCCGGAAAACACCACCGTCACCAAGTAGCCGATCAGGTTCCACGACTGCAGCGCGCCGGTTTGCGTGTTGGAAAGCCGCAACGCCTCTTGCATCGCCGGCAGAATGCTCGTGTATCCAAACCACGCCAGCCCCAGCGCGCTGAACACGACCAGGATCACCAGGCCGAGGACAACGAAGCCATAGTGAATACGGCCTTCGTTGCTGACCCACCGAGGTTGGTTGTTGACCAGCATCGAACCCATTCAGTGCGCCGATCCGTGACGCAGGATCGCGCCGTATTTGCCGACCGCCCACACCTCATCCGCGCCATAACCCCTGAGGCCGAACAGGGCGCCCTTGCCGTCGGACGCGCCGCTGTCGACCCGACCGGTCGCGCCAGTTCCGGGTACTGTTGAGGCTTCATCGACCACGTGGGACAGTGTACTCCCATCACGTCTTCGCGGCGTTCGCATCAGCGGCACCCGGGAAGCCTCCGCATCGCGGTTGAGTCGATGTCCTATCTGCCGCCGGAGATCGCGCACATCTTCACTGTCCTGAAGGTGGCGCTGGGTTCCTTCGTCCCGAATGCCGATTTCGTATTTGCCTTCGTTGGCGGTTGGTCCACGACGCTCGTCCCGGATTATTGGCAGCAGTCGCGAAGATCCTCAAAGGTGAACTGCTTACCAAGCAGGACACGGCAAGCATGACCATTGGGGAATCTGGGTTCCTCCTGAATGCCCCCCTGGCCCGGAACGGTCGGCGGCTGAATTCAGCAGCGCTCGACTGGTTCTTCTTCTGCGACGGCAGTCCGCTCGAAGCCCGACCAGCCTTGGATCCGACGGTGTCCCGCAACCCGATCAAGAAGGGGACGGTGGACATGGACAACACCAAGCTGGCGCTCGCGTTGAAGAGGGAACTGCGACAATCTGGCGGCAGCGCAGCAGCCAAGGACGGCGATTAGAGCGGGACTGGCCAAGGTCCGGCTGCTGCCCCAGCACGCGCGCCTGGCGCGAGCCGCATCGCCGGCATGCCCGGCGTTCTTGCCCGGAAATGAGCCGACACTCATGCAGTCCTCCCACCCAGACCATACTCTCGCCGAACCGAGCCGGTAAGGCTGTCCGGGCCTCGGGCCACGCAACGCGTGCCAGCAGCTTGGGTGCGGATGACCGCTTGGCGAACCACAGGGCTTGCGTATGGGTGGTCTCACATCGCCGTTTGACTTGCGCCGCGGTGGTTTCTAATCTTTGCCCCGATGCACCTATTTCTATCTCGATCTGACATGGGAACCCTGAAAGGGTTCGCTCCGCCCTGCGGCCCCCCACCCGCCACGCCTCCCCGCTCGCTTCGCTCGGCCTCGCCATGCCCTGGCGCGATGGTGCGCCGACAGCACAGCCGGCGGGCTCCCCATGCGAGCGGCCTGGTTTCCGCAGCCCTGTTCGCCGTTCTCGGCGCTTGGGCCCAGCCTGCGCTCCTGGTTCGGCCGGCCGCAGCCGCGCCCGCCGAGCAAAAACCGGGCAACCCCGACGCCAAGGGCTCCGGCGAGGCTGACGCCTCGTCCGCGCCCGGCATCGACATCAGCAAGCTGGGCGACCTTCCACGCAAAGTCTTCTTCCGCGTGGTCAACCGCGAGCCATCGAGCTGCGGCAAAGGTCACAGCCTCCTCTACTCAGTCAAGCACGACCCGGCCTGCAAGCGTTCGGTCTACTCGGCCAAGTACGTGGCGAAGCTGGCCGAGGCCGGATACACGGAATCGGAGATAGGCGAGGAGTTGCAGATTCGGTACCACGACGTGGTTCACAACAACATCGACGTCAGTCGGGCGCCCAACAAGGGTCCGGCCGAGGCCCGGGTCACGCTCGTCGAGTTCGTGGACTACGAATGCCCGCACTGCCGGATGGCCCAGTCGCTCATCCGACAAGTCCTAGACGCATACCCGGGACAGGTGCGGCTTTACTTCAAGCACTTCCCTTTGAGTCCCCACACCAACTCGCGCCTTGCGGCCGAGGCCGCTACGGCTGCGCAGAAGCAGGGCAAGTTCTGGCCCTACAGCGACAAACTGTGGGACAATGCCGACAATCTCACCCCGGCGGTTCTGGAAAAAATCGCCAAGGAGGTGGGCCTCGACGTCGCCCGATGGCGGGGCGACATGAACTCGGACGAGGTCAAGGCACGCGTGGCCCAAGACAAGTCCGACGGCACCGCGTTGGGAGTCAACTCCACGCCCACCATCTACCTCAACGGTCGCAAGTACGCCGGCCGCCACGATATCGAAGCCATGAGCGACTGGGTCGACGAAGAGCTAGGCAGGTAGGCTAGGCGTCCGGCAATCGCAGGCACTCTGACGCGAGCGGGCCACGACGGAGATCACTGCCTCCGCTGCCCCTACGGGCCTACCAATCTCGGCCAGCTTCGGAGCGCATTGCGAACCGTAGCGGATCGGTACGGCTGGCGGTGGAGTACACTCGCCCCATGCAAAAGGCCACCGACACCCAGGCCAGCGCGCGCTGCGTGCGCTGACGACGAGAAAGGAACCCGCGTGGCTGCTCACCGAATACTCGCCGAGACACCTTTCCTTCGCCTGGTGGACCACGACGGCTGGAGCTTCGTGGAACGCGCCAATGCGCGCGCGGTGGTGGTAATCGTGCCGTTGACCGCAGAGCGACGGCTCTTGTTCGTCGAGCAGCACCGAGTGCCGGTGGGCCGCAAGGTGATCGAGTTTCCCGCTGGCCTGGTGGGCGACGAGCCCGGACGTGAACAGGAAGACTTGATCGATGCCGCGCGACGGGAACTGCTAGAGGAGACCGGCTTCGAGGCCGCGACGCTGAGCCTGGTCTCCACCAGCGCAACTTCCCCCGGGCTGACCAGCGAGCTGGTCAGATTCGTATTGGCCTCCGACCTCACCAGGGTGGGCGCAGGCGGCGGCACGCCTTCCGAAGACATCCGCGTGCACGAAGTGCCGCTGCGCGAGGCTCGTGCCTGGCTGAGCGAGCGCGAGCGTCAGGGTACGCTACTGGCAGCGAAGGTCTTCGCTGGTCTGTACTTCGCGCACGAAGCCTGGGGCCCCGGATAGATCTCTACTGGTACAGGAAGATAATCTCGATGCGGTTGTTGCGGTTGCGATCCTTGCCGCTGGCAATCTGCTCAGCTCCACCCTGGCCGGTGGCCATCACCCGCCTGCTATCGATACCGCGTGACATCAGCGCAGTCTGCACCGACTGCGCCCGGGCAAGGGTCAGCGCGAGCAGCGAGCTAGAGTTTCCGCGCGGGTCAGCAAAGCCCACGATCTGCACAGGGTAGTTCTGATAGTCCTTCTTCTTCATCAGGTTGGCGATCGGTTCGAGCACGGCATCCCGGCCCGGGGCAATCACGCTCTGTTTCTTGGTGAAAAGCTGCTCTGCCGGGATGCTGAGCACGATTCTTTGCAAGGCTCCGCGCACATCACGACGAACCTCCACCCCTATGATGGAGCTGGCTTCGCCGACCAGCGCATCGGCGCGCGCCCGGTTGTCGGCAGCCTTGGTGTTCTCGGCATAGATCGGCTGCGCGATCGCCACCGCCTCCTCGGCCTTCTTCCGGGCAATGTCCGCGCTCATCTGCGCGGCCCGGAAGTCCTCCTTCTGCATCTCCTGCTGGGCGCGTGCCAAGGTATCGGCAGCGGCTGTGTATGCGGCGTTGGCGTGCTTAGACGCCTGCACCGTGTCGGCCGTCTTGAGGGCCAGCTCGGCCGCGCTGATCTTGTCGGCGGTCTCGGACTTGTCGGCCGCCAGCTTCCGATCTTTTTCCATCTGGTCCGCGAGCGCCATCTGCTCCTCTTTCGCCTGGGCCGTCTGGTGGAGCAGACCGATAGTCTCGTTGACACCGTCCAATTCCTTCTGCACCTTCGTCTGCTCTTCAGTCAGGTCTTCCAGATCGTCCTCAGCCTTGGCGATACGATGCTTAGCCGCATCCTGGTCGGCCAGCGCGATGGCATGCTTCAGCTTGGCCTGCCCCATGAGCGCTGCAGCGATCGACTCATCCAAGTCGCCCTTGTGCCACTTGACCTGTGCCATCTTGAGCCGCTCGTCGGAACTCTTGACCAACGCCGGGGCCCGCTTGGCAGCCGCCGTGGCTGACTGGGTGGCCCGCAGCCTCTCCAGGGCTTCCAGCTCGCTCGGCTTGGGCTTCTCCGCGCAGGACGGCACGCCCACAAGAATGGTTGCCGCCAGCGGCAAGATCGATAGTCCTCTTATAACCTTGATCATGACAAAACTCCCTCTGCGCATGTTGCCTACGCCTTGCCACCCAGACGAATCTTCTGGACCTTGGCGTTCTCCAATGCCTTCTTGGTGCGTTCTAAGGTAGCGCGGGCGCGCGCCACCTCGGCTTCCTTCTGGTCGGCCTTCGCCGCAAGCTTGGCGGCTGTTGTCTTCTCGCGAATCATGTCGGCCTGGGCCTTGCACCGATCGGTAACCACACGAACTTCGTCGTATTTCTCCTGCGAACGCAGGGACCAGGCTTGATCCAGCCACATGCGCAGGACGGTCAGGTCCGTCTCCGCAACCTTCTGCTCGTCGAGTCGCTCAAGGTCGCTAGCCGTCTGCCGGCTGTCTTCGATGATGCGCTGCAGATCATCGGCCTCCCCGGCCCGCGCAAGCGCTGGAATGAACAGAGTGGCCAACAACAGGAAACGGGTCGCGTGTCTTTGCATATCTTGCCTCACCGGGTTGAAGAGTGCCCTATGTTCGGAGGTAGAGGCTTGCCTCGTCAACTGCAAAAAGATGTCCTGGCGCGCCTCCCTGCTTGACGACCGGGCCGATCGCGCGGCATATGTTCTACTCCCCGAAGAGGGGTTCCGGTGGACGTAGCTCAATGGTAGAGCATCGGACTGTGGCTCCGACGGCTGGGGGTTCGATACCCCTCGTCCACCCAATGATTGAGATGGGAATCTTGGGAGGGTTCCCACCCCCTCCCGCGATGGTACGCGGCAAGCGAAGCTCGCCGGCTCCCCATGCGACTGAGATGGGAACCCTGGGAGGGTTCCCAAACCCTCCCGCGATGGTACCCGGCGAGCGAAGCTCGCCGGCTCCCCACGCGTATGGCAGGCGCATGCGCCGGCGTGTTCTTCCTCTCTTCCTGCTCGCCTCCTGCGGAGGCCGTGCGTCGCCCGTGGCAGACGCGAGGCCGGACGGTGCGGCCCCTGACACGGCTCCACCCGCCGATGCTGGTCCGCTGCCCCTGGCCGTGGACTTCACCGTGGTTGGCTGCCCCGAGCCCGATCCTACTGTGCCGTCCTGTAGTGGCGCGGCTCCCTTCACAGTCCAGTTCGCGCCCATAGCCACCACCACCATTAGCCAGTACCGTTGGAACTTCGGCGACGGCACAGCCGACGACCCATCCGCTACCCCATCGCACACCTTCAGCGCACCGGGATCGTTCAGCGTCACGTTGGTGGGTGTCGGCTGGACGGGCGGCGTGGCCAGCAGGACGCGCACCGACTTCATCATCGTGCTGCCCAACGGCCTGGGTGACAATTGCCAGGCCGACCAGCAGTGCGCGCTGAATCTCCAGTGCGTCTGCTCGGCTGCGAACCCGTGCACCACGGGACCCCTAGGCGGCATCTGCACCTCCCTGTGCCAGAAGGGTGACTGCCCGGTTGGAAGTGTGTGCGCGAACCTGGGGACCGCAGCCGCGAATTCCAGCCGCGTCGAGCCGTGGCAAAGCCAACTCTGCCTGCCCTCCTGCCGTTCTGATGCAGACTGCACCGCTGGGCTGCGTTGCCGTGCTCTGCCAGGCTGGCCCAACAACACGTCATGGGTCTACGGGTGTTTCGCCGATGTGCCGGCCGATCTGGGCGGGTCTTGTCTCAGCGCCACCGGCGTTCGCCGCAGCGACCTTTGTGTGACCGGGTTCTGCGCCGACCTCGGCGCCTTGGGACTATGCTCGCGCGACTGCACGAGCGCCTTGTGTCCCGAGGGATCCGACTGCGCGGTGTTCGGCGACGGCCGCGAGCTTTGTCTGGTGCCGTGCTCCTCCACATTCTCGTGCGACAAGGATCCGCTTCTCACCTGCGTCGCGCCCGGCCAGTCGCCTCTCGGCTACCAGCTCAAGACACCGCCCAGCGATGGCGACGGGGGGCCGTACTGCGCGCCCAAGCCTTGTGCCAGCAACACCGATTGCGACCCCGCGGGTATCTGCCGCGAGGATTCCGGGGGCAAACACTGCGTCGCCCGCTCGAAGTCGCACTAGTTCCGCCCGTCAGAATTTCAACCATGTTTGGGTCGTCGATGCATCCCGGCCGGCTTCGTTGCTCCTCGGTTACATACGTCAAGTATGCGCCCTCGTCGCGCCTCGCCGACCGGGCGCCTCGGCGGCCGAAACATGGCCGCTCTTCTGACGGGCGGAACTAGCCCGAAGCATCCACGACACAGTCGACCGGGATCGGATCAACAAGGGCCCTGCCCGTTCCCTGGGGCGCGCCCTTTTCCGCCGCGGCCCACAGCCCCAGCCGCGCGATTGGTGCTTCCCTCGCGACCGCCGGATCGGTGAAAGCCTCGACCACCTCCACCGGCCGCGCGCTGCCCAGGGCGCTACACACCACGCCGAAGGTGAGCAGGTTGTCGGGTGAGGCGCCAAGCCAGCCCAGTTTCGCGGCTAGCAGGCGGGCCGTGGGTTCGCTGGCCGCGGCCACGTCGGTCAGCGACGGCCGCACGTCAACCAGCGATGCCAGCGCCGACTTCCGGCTGTCCTGGCGCTCGCGGCGCGCGGCCAGCAAGGGCGCGCCAGAAGCGTAGGCCGCGACAGGCGTCGCCGCACGGACGTGGCCGGGTAGCCAGACAGCATACTGCGCCCGCGCCAGGACCCGCCCCAAGGCGGGCTCGGATTCCTGCAGCACCGCCGCAGCAAGAAACTCGATCCCGGCCAGCGAAACCGCGTTCAGCCGGCGCAACAACTCGGCCGGGGTGACATCGTCGCCAAGCTTGACGTCCAATAGCTCGCCCAGCGACGGCAGGCCCAAGCCCAGCGCCGGCCCGAAGCAGAGACCGGGCTTGGGATGGAAGCCACGCGAATAGGCGATGTCGAGACCGGCGCGCCGAAAGATGCGCGGCAAGTGGCGCACCAGATCGAGATGCGCCAGATACGCGGCCTGGCCCAGCTTGGTGTAGCGCAGGCGATAACGGCGGGCTGCAGTCTCCACAAACCGGGTGAGCGGCCGGGGCGCCGCCGCACGCTTGCCCGCTGCTGGTCGCGCCGCCGCGGCTGGTCGCTCGACCGGTGCCCATGCGTTCATCCGCCGCAGAAAGAAGAGCCGCTGGCGCCTCATCTGGTCCAGGTCGCAGGCCACGCCGCAGTCGTAGCAGACCAACTTCTCGGCCGCGGCCTGTACGGCCTCGGCGACGTTCGACGGATGCAGCAGCCGCTGCACCGCCTTGCCACAGGGAGGCGACAAGCGATGCGCGAGCGCTTTGCCATACTCGGCGTGCAGGAAGTCGGTGTCTACGCCGGTATCGATGTGGTCCCAAGGTAGCCGGCTCTGCTCGGCGAAGCTGCCCAAATAGCGCTCAGGATCGAAGTCCGAGCCCGCGTGCTCCTCGGCGATGGCGCGTTCCCACAAGTCCGCCCGCAGGGCATCGTCCCAGCCGTCGAAGCGACAGCCGAGTCGAAAGGCCCGCTCCAGCAAGTCCGCGCAGGCGCGATCCCCGCGGGCAAAAATGGCCTCTAGGTGCGACTGGGTGTTGTCGTGCATTCTCACCGTCACGCGCAGACGACGACCATGCTCGGTCAGCAACGCCTGCTTGTGTGCGGTCAGCTCGCGGCTGTCCATGGCGGCCCACTGCAGCGGCGTGTGCGGCTTGGGCACGAAGACCGACACTGCGGCCGTCACCTTGGCCCCGCGCAGGTAGCGGCGGCCAATCTCCTGCACGCGCGCCGTGGTCTCGACAATCCCAATCACGTCGTCGTCGGTCTCGCTGGGCAGCCCGATCATGAAGTACAGCTTCATGCGCTGGTGGCCGCGCGAAAACACCCGGTGGGCGGACTCCAGGATATCAGCTTCGGAGACGTTCTTGCTCACCACGTCCCGCATGCGCTGGGTACCTGCCTCGGGCGAGAAGGTCAGGCCCGACATGCCTAGGGTCGCCATCTCGCCCAGAAGATCATCGTGGAGGCCATAGGCGCGCAACGACGAAACCGACAGCGACACCTTCCGGTCGCGCAGCCGGCTGACCGCGGTCTTCACCAGCGACGAAACACACGAGTAGTCCGCCGGCGACAGCGAAGCCAGCGAGGTCTCATCGTAGCCGCCCTTGCGGATGCCTTCCACCAGCGCCTCCACCACCGCCACCGGATCGCGCTCGCGCACCGGCCGGTACACCACGCCGGCCTGGCAGAAACGGCATCCCTCCGTGCAGCCACGCGCGATCTCCACCGCCATCCGATCGAACACCGCCTCGGCATGGGGCAAGGGCGAGTCGTCGGGGAAAGGATAGCGATTGATGTCGGCTACCCAGGTGCGCCGCACCGACGCCGGCGCGCGTGCATCGAGAGGCTCAGCAACCGTCACCACGCCCGTCGCTGGGTCACGCATGCTGCGGTACAGGCTGGGCACGTAGAGCGGGAAGCGGATCGCAAGCCGGGCCAGCCTTTCTGGCCGCGGAACCCGCGCGCGGCGCAGTTCGGCCGCCGCAAGACAAAGGGCGGGCAGAAGCTCCTCGGCCTCGCCAATGAAGAAGGCGTCGACGAAGGGCGCCAGTGGCTCTGGGTGCGTGGCCACCGGACCGCCGCCAAGAACCAGAGGCGCATCGTCGGGCCGGTCGGCCGTGCGCAGGGCCAGGTCGGAAAGATCCAGGATATTGAGCACGCCCGTGAAGTTCAGCTCGTACTGCAGAGAGAAGCCCAGCACATCGAAAACGTCCAGCCGGCTTGCGCTCTCCAGCGTGAGCAGGGGCAAGGCGCGGCTGCGCAGTTCGGCCTCCATGTCGAGCCAGGGCGCAAAGACGCGCTCGCAAGCGATGCCGGGCGTGTGGTTGAGCAGCGAGTAGAGAATTTTGCTGCCGAGGTGGGACATCCCGATCTCGTAGGCATCGGGGAAAGCCAGGCACACCCGCGCCCGCACGGTTGCCGGATCCTTGCGGACCTGGTTGTATTCGCCACCCACGTAGCGCGACGGCTTCTGGACCTGGGCCAGAAAGGCCGCGTAGGGGTGGCGGGCAGGCTCATCGATCATCGCGCGAAGTGTACTTGCCCCTGCGCACCGGTGCGAGGGTTCGCGACATGCAACGGCCGCCCTGCGACGGGAGCGAGTCGCCCGTAGCCGACGCAACAACCGGCGGTCGCTTCATTCGCTGGTTCGCTGGCCTCCCCTGCGCGGCACAACCGCGGAAACTTGGGCACAGCGAAAGCCGAGAAACTGGGCGCGGCTGTCCGGATCGAGGCGGAAGCGGTTGGTTGTGCGCTCGGTACGCGGGTCGCCGCCGCCCCAACTTCCGCCGCGCAGGACGCGCTTCTTCTCGGCGTGGCTTCCGTCGTAAAGCGCATATTCGGACGCCGTCCATTCCCAGACATTGCCGGCCAGATCGAGAACGCCGTGTTTCGATGCGCCGGCAGGAAAACTGCCCGCCGGAGCCGTCTCGGGCCAGCCATCGCTCGTCGCATACATGGGCGCCAAGCGAGGAAACCGCTTGGCCGCAAGGTTGTCCGGGCATTCGCTTCCGCAGGCGTTGATGCGAGTCTCATCCGGCTTGGCGCTGCCCCAAGGGTAAGTTCTGCCTTCTGATCCGGCGCTGGCCGAGTATTCCCATTCTTCCTCGGTGGGCAGGCGCTTCTTGGCCCAGCCGCAGAACCCACTGGCTTGCTGGAAATCGACGCAGTTGATCGGGTGCGAGAGACGGTTCTCTGGGTGCTTCCAATTGCAGAAGATGCGGTAGTTCCCGTTTTCGTTGCGGTAGGCGTCGGGTTCACTGCACGCGCCGGCGCGCACGCACTCGGCATAGGCCTGGACCGTCACCTCGGTCTTGTCGAGGCGGAAGCTCTTCACGGTTGCGGGATGGACGGGTTTCTCATTCTCGTTCGCGTCCCGGCTATCGCTTCCCATCGCGAATGTGCCGCCCGGGATCTCGACCATGCGGTCCAGAATCCAGGAAGGGGCTGTGGCAGGCTGGGATGTCCTGTCGACCGCAAGGGTTGCGGCCAATGCGAGGCCTAGGACAACGCGCGGAATCATCTCGCAGCCCGACACGCTTTCATGTTCTGATGATCCAACACCGAACCTCGGGAAGCAACCGGAGAGGTCTTGTGGTCAGGCCTGGGGAAGCCGGACGACAATGCGTGTGCTGTGGTCGAGGATCGAGGACAGTTCGCAAGTTCCCCCCAGCGATCGGGTGGTGCGGTCAACGATGGCGAGGCCGAGGCCGTGACCGGGAAGCTCGCGGTCCATCTGGCCTCGGTAGAATGGTTCGAACGCGTGCCGGGCGCTCTCGGGGTCCATCCCCAGGCCATTGTCCTCGACCGCGATCTCGACCATCGGCCCGGCGTCATGGGTTTCAATCGTGATGCGCAGCGGCCGGGAGTGCGCGCGGAACTTGATCGCGTTGCCAATTAGGTTCCGCAGAATTTGGGCGAGAACCTCCTCGGCACAGGCCACCCGACCGGCGCGCAGCTTGGTCACCAGGTCGACCCCTTGCAGGTCCGCTCCCATTTCCTCGACGGTTCGCTCGACAACCAAGGCGGACGATGAATGCCCAGGCGGTGGACGCCCAGAAACCGACAGGGCCAGCATGTTGTCAACGACGCTGGTCATGCGGTCGACCGATCGGCGAATCCGTCGCGCCATCGACCCGACGTCGGCCGGCAATCCGGGAGCCTCTAGGATAAGGTCCGTGTATCCGCGGATCGGATTCATCGGGCTGCGCAGGTCGTGCGCCGCCCGCCCGGCAAAGGCCTCTAGCTCGGCGTTCTTCTCGTCGAGAAACTGAACCCGTTGAACAATCAGCCGGCGCTGGCGAGCGAGCACCCGAAGCAGCCAGACCGAGATGAGCGTCACGGTGGCAAGCACGATTCCGCCTACCACTGCGTCGCTCAAGACCGCCTGCCGGTGTGCGGCGCGAATCGCGTCCACATTGCTGCTCCCTTCGAGCGAGTTGATCCCGAGAAGTTTGTCGACGGAATCGTCGACCTCTCCCTCCACGACGGAAGCTGGTCGCTGGAGTTTCCTCGGGTTCCCGGATAGCTCACGAAGCAGCCCCCGAAGGTGCATCCATTCCTCGTGTTCTCCCTGGTAAGTCGCAAGTGGATCGTAGTCACGGGCGTCCTCCTCGATTGCCCTCGCCAACTGCTCGATCTCGCCCTCGCTGTTCGTCGCGGCCAGACGCTTGGCGTGATCTCGGATGTTGTTCAGCAGGGCAATCGAGCGCTGCGAGTTCTCGACGATATCGGTGGTGCTGCGCGCCTCGTTCTCTGAGAAATAGAGGTCGAGCCCAAGCATCCCGATGACGAGCAGAGTCACCAGCCCGAGCGCGACCAGCACAGGCCAGCTGGATAGCATCACGGCCCTGGGATTCTCGCTGCTCACGGAGCCCCTATGGCGAAACCAGATCGGCGTCACGGGATCTCCATGATAGTCTCGACCGCGTGGGATCGCACTACAGGATCCTCATTGCCGAGGACGATGACCTGACTCTTGAACTCCTGGCCACCGTCCTTCGACGCGACAACTACGAAGTGGTAACCGTGACCGACGGTCGGGAGGCGCTTGACCAACTTGCCAAAGGCACATTCGACCTGGTGCTGAGCGACGTCCAGATGGCCCGTGCCAGCGGCCTGGAGGTTCTTGCCACGGTCACCAAGCAGTTTCCTGACACCCCGGTGGTTCTCATCACCGCGTACGCCGAGCCGGGTGCCGCGATGGACGCCATCGCCAGTGGAGCCGCCGACTACCTTGCCAAGCCGGTGGACATCGTGGCGCTTCGTACAACTGTGGCCCGCGCACTGGAGCGGCGACGCCTGGCCAGCGAAAACCGTTCGCTCCGCTTCGCCATTGCCGAACGCAAGGTGCTGGTCGGCACCAGCCCCCGCATGCTCGATCTCTACAAGGAAATCGCCCGGGTTGCGCCCACCGACGCCACAGTCTTGATCACGGGTGAGAGCGGCTCGGGAAAAGAATTGGTCGCGCGTACCATCCATGAGCGCAGCCGGCGCGCTGACCATCCCTTCGTCGCGTTCAGCTGCGCCTCGCTGGCAGAGGGTGTGCTTGAAAGCGAGCTGTTCGGTCACGAGCGCGGAGCCTTCACGGGTGCCAACGCTTCCCACAAGGGACTGTTCGAAACCGCCGAGGGGGGCACGATCTTCCTGGATGAGGTCGGAGACGTCCCGACCAAGATGCAGGGCGAGTTGCTTCGGGTCCTCCAGGAAAGCGAGGTGCGGCGGGTCGGCGGCTCTGCGGTCGTGGAAGTGAACGTCCGGGTGATTTCCGCGACGAACCGCGACCTCGCCGTCGAGGTCGCCGAGGGACGAATGCGCAAGGATCTGGCGTATCGCCTCAACGTGGTCTCGTTGCGGGTGCCACCGCTGCGCGAACGAGGCGACGACATCATCGCCCTGACCCTGCACCTCGCAGCCCGACATGCCGCGCTCCTCGGTCGTGCCGAACCGCACATCAGTGAAGAGACCATGTACCGCATCCGCAGCTACCCGTGGCCCGGCAACGTCAGGGAGCTGGAGAACGCGCTCGCGCGCGCAGTCGCTATGTCTTCGCGAGGCGTGATTCTGCCCGGCGACCTGCCCGAACTGACCGGGCGTGCCGACCCTGCCAACCTGTCTGCGATCCACAGTGACTGGCCCACGCTGGAGGAGCTGCAACGTCGCTACATCGAACGAGTGCTTGAGCACACCGGTCAAAACAAGACCTCGGCAGCCAGCATTCTTGGCATCGATCGTCGCACCATTCAGCGCCTCGCCTCACGCGAAACCGAAGGAGACGACAGGTCGGAATAGCTTCGGCGCCTCACGCCGGCCCGGTCATCAGGTCGGCGACCGCTGCGCGTAACTCGGGAATGCCGAACGGCTTGCGCAGCAGTTTCGCGTTGCCCAGACGATCGATCCTGGCCTGCAGATCGGGCCGTGTGAGCCCCGTGATCACCAGGACGGGCGTGTTAATCTCTGCCGCTCGCGCGGCGTGCAACACCTGAAGTCCTTCCATCCAGGGCATGAGGACATCGGTGACCACTAGGTCGAACGGGCCGCTCTCGGCAAGGAGATCCACCAAGTCCGCTCCGTTCGAGGCTTCGCAGATCTCGATCTGGGGGTTGGCAAGGGCCAGCCGCAGCAGTTCCAGACTGTCGGGATCGTCATCAGCGATGACAATCCGCGATATTTTCGTCTGCCTTCGCGCCGAACGCGCCAACTCTCCAAGATTGGACTCACCGATTTCGAAAGCGTTCATCATGGGACACCTCTTCTGGCTGTCACCGGGAAAGTGCATCGACTGTGCCACGACGGGGTGAACCCTTTTGGCAAGCCGGCAGGGGATTTCTCGCTTCGCACGGCGACTCTCTGTCGCACAGCCGGTGATGACCGCGACAAACTGCCGCAGCGACGGCTCGTGGCCAAACGAATGAGTGGTGACCGAGAACCGTGCCCACCGGCGCCGGCACACCGGTTCCGCGCTGGCAGACGATCGTAGACAGGTGTGGCACCCACGGGAATGTCGGACTAAAATCCGCAGCGACGCTTTTGAAACAGCCAGAGCCACATGATCGCGCCGTTCCGGCGTCGGCACCTCGAATCAGCAGTAGTCATCGCCAACTGCAGCTGTGCAAGAATTTCGCCTTCCGCGCGCCAAGCGTTCGGCGTCTTCCCCCATCTTGCGCCGGTGCCATCGCGGCATGGTTGTTGATGCTCGCGTGCGCCACCAGCGCCAGCGCGCAAACTGCGACGGAGGCGTCCTTTTCGCCGATGAACACGCTCGACGGCCAGCTTGTGCTGGCCTTGCCGGCTGCGTTGGCCACGGGAATGTCGACCGGCGTCGGCGCGGCGTTCACCCGCGTCGCAACCCGCGGGGGCATGCTGGCCTGGGGCGCGCGCGCCTCATGGTCCACCGCGACCGAGTACTCGCTGGTCGACACCATCAGAAACGACGACATCCGTCTGCGCCTGTGCGGCCAACTCCAGCACGCCGCGGGGCGGGGCTTGTTCGGCCTGCGCGTGGGGGTCGGGGGAACTCTTGTATATGAGGGACGAACGCGCGGCCAGGGCGCCCGGGCCGGACTCACGGGCAGTGCGCTGGGAAGCACCACCTGGGCGATGTTGCCTGCGGCTGACATCGAAGCGATCGTGGTCCTTCGCATCTGGAATTCCTGGGGCATGAGCATCACCGGCGGGCCCACGCTGCACTGGATCAATGGGGGAACGCGCACCGGCTGGAGCAGCGGCCTTGGGGTCACATGGCAACACTGAATATCCTGACCATGGCCACGGTTGCCAGCATCGCACTTGCCGGTTGTGGCAAGCTCGTCGGCCTCAACACGCCGACCACGCCACTTGAGCAAGTTCACCTCCAGGTCACAGGCGATCTGGCCTCGGTGCAGCGGCGGGAGACGGTGGGGCAAGCCCCGCAGTTGCACGTCGCCCTGGTGTGGGGCGCGCAGTGGTTGCCCGAGCCCTTCTGTGTGCTGCCGCCAGAGTCGCAGGCGGCGGCCGCAGTCGTCGCGGCAGGCTGTCCCGACAGCTTTCGCTTCGTGCCCGACCGCGCCGGTGCTGATGTCGTAGTCCAGCCGGGCGTGCCAGCGACCATAGCGCTTGTCAACCTGCCCGCCGCCGATGTGATGGTGGGGGATGTCACGTCACGGGTGGCCTACGCCAGCCTGATCGTGTACGACGACCGCAACGGCAACGGCACCCTCGATTTCCACCATCCGCCACGGCACCACCATCACGGCGAGCCAGCGGATGTGGAAGATGCGGGCGCCCCGGGCACGCGCGACATCGTGTATGGCGCCAGTTTCATTTCCATGACCCTGCCCGACCAGCGCGTTGCCTATCGGGAAGGCGCCTTCAATGCCGGGGTCGCTTTCTATCCGCGCAACGGCTGTGTGCTGCCGCCGCTGCCCGGTTTCTCCATCCTGTCGGCGGGCGGCTTCCCCCGGCCCGACTTCACCCAGCCCAACGTTCTGCTTGCGGCGGCACAGGGGCAACTGCCTGCAGAGGATCCGACGACCTGTGGCGTGGCCAAGCTCGATGAGGCGGTGGTCACCATACCCCTGCAGTCCCCGGATGGGCTCACCCAACTTGCTTGCACCGTTGGAGACACCGCAGGCACGACCTTCTATCGCGAACCGCCTGCCAACTCGCCTGACGTGACCAACCGCGCCTGGGCCTGCGTCGGCTTTCCCCATCTGCCGGGCGACGATGCCGGGGTTCCGAACGGCCAGCAACTGGTGGTTGCCAGCGCACCCACCGATGCCTGCCAGAGCGTTACCCACTACACCCTGCGCGGCTGCGACAACGACCCTGGTTGCGCAGCCCCTAGCTGGGATGTCACCGCCACGCCGCCCGCGTGGTGGGCGGCGTTCTGTCCAACCACCCCATGAAGCTGCGGCAGAGTCACATGGCAAGACTGATTCGTTTCTTGGCAATGGCCCCCATAGCCGGCTGCGCCTTTCCCGGTTGTGGCAAGTTGGTGGGTCTCGACACTCCGGTCACGCCACTGGCGCGAATTCGGGTCCAGTTCGCGGGCTATCTGCCGGCCACAGCGGGGCCACTGCGCGTCGCCCTGGTATGGGGCGCGCAGTGGTTGCCCGAGCCGTTCTGCGTGGCGCCGCCAAAAGCGGTGCCTGCAGTCGTTCAGCCAGGCTGGAAACTGCCATCGGTGGACGACGTGGTCGCGGCGGGCTGCCCGGACAACTTCCGTTTTGTCCCCGACCGCGCCGGCGCCGACATCCCGATCCAGCCGGACGTGCCCCCGACCATCGATCTCATCAACCTGCCCGCCGCTGATGTGATGGTGGGGGACGTTACCGCGCGGATCGCCTACGCCAGCGTAGTCGTCTACTACGACCGCAATGGCAACGGCACCCTCGACTTTCACCATCCGCCACACCACCAGGACCACGAGGAGGACTACAATCCAGGCACGCCAGCCACGAGCGACGTTGTGTTCGGCGCCAGCTTCATCTCTATGACCAAGCCCGACCAGCGCGTCGCCTTTCGCGAAGGCGAGTTCGATGCCAACGTCGCCTTCTACCCGCGCATCGGCTGCGACAACTCTCAGCCGCTCCCCGGATTTTCCATCCTATCAGCGGGAGGATTCGACGCCTCGCTTGCGCTGCAGGGGCAATTGCCCACGGAAAGCGATCCCGCGGCCTGCGCCGTCGCCACGCTCGATGATGCGGTAGTCACGATCCTCCTGTCGGCGCCGACTGCCGATGCGGGGGCAGAGGGCGATGCGAGGGCAGAGGGCAATGCGGGAGCCCAGGACGAATACTACTGGTCCCGTGCGGAACTTGCCTGCACCGACCCCGAAACCGGCGGCATGACTTTCTACCTGCAACCCGACACCAGCTTCGACTTCACCAGCCCCAACATGCCCCCGTGGGCCTGCGTCGGCTTTCCCCGCCTATCTGGCGATACCGCGGAGGTCGCGAGCGGTCAACAACTCGTGATCGCCAACGCCGGCCCCTGCAAGAGCGTCATCCACTTCATCCTGCGCGGCTGCGCAAATGACCCACATTGCGCAGCACCTAGCTGGGATCTTGCGCCGCCCGCGTGGTGGCCCTGCTCGACCACACCATGAGACTGCGACAGATAGGATTCGTGCTGCTGGCGAATGCGCTCGTCGCAGGCCCCACCCAGGCCGCGCCGGTCACCGAGAATCCGGTGTCCCCGGCCAGCCCCCCTGCCGCGCTTGCCCAGTCCACGGCCGACGAAGACGGCCCCCCTCGCCTGTCGCTGCCCACTGAAAGCGACCGGGCGGTGTGGAAAAAGCCCGGCTTCCGCTTCGGCCTGGGAATGGTCTACGGCCGCTTGCTCGGCATCCACGGACCCCCGAATGGTCAACTGATCGGGCCAACCATTCGCATGGGCATCCGCCTGGACGATGATTGGTCGCTCATGGGATCATTTCAGTACCTGTACGCGACCGGAACCGGCGGCCTGCGGGGCTTGCGCTACGCGGGAACCATCGAGCCCACCTGGCACGCGACCGGGCACCTGAATCTCGGGGTGGGCATCGGCTTTGCCGGACTGGTCGGTCCCAGTTCGAACCGGCCCAACCCCGACCCCCAGCCCAGCACGCTCGACACATCGTACACCTTCCCTGATGCGCGGACACCGCTGCCATCCTGCAACGGTGTGGGCGTCACCGGCCTTGTGCGTGCGGAATGGCTGGTCGTGCTGGGGCCACGCTCGTCGACGGGGCTGGCCCTGGAAGGCAATGGCCAGTGGACCGGATGCGTGGATGACACCGGCCGCCTAGAACCCGACACCGCCTCTCCCATCGTCCGCCGTCAGTGGTGGCCGCATTTCGTTGGCTCTCTCGCCTGGGTGATTGTGTGGCGCTAGGGACTATCGCGCTGCTGGCACTGGTACTGCCTCTCGGCACCGCCCGTGCCCACACCCCGGACGCGTCCTCGCCCGAAGCGCCCGCACCCCGGACCACGGACGCGTCTCCGCCCGAGGCGCCCGGACCCCGGACCACGGACGCGTCCCCGCCCGAGGCGCCCGCACCCCGGACCACGGACGCGTCCCCGCCCGAGGCGCCCGCGCCCCGGACCACGGACGCGTCCCCGCCCGAGGCGCCCGCGCCCCGGACCACGGCAGAGCTGGAGCCGCCTCAGCCGCTGGTGCCGACCACCGTGCCCTATCCGGCGGACGCCCCCCCACACGATCAACCCATCGTGGTGCGCATCAAGATCTCCGTTGCAGCGGACGGCACGGTCCACAAGGTCGAGCTGCTCAGCCATTCTCTGCCCGTCTTCGACGACGCGGTCGTGCGCGCGGCCCAGGGCTTCACTTTCCAGCCCGCTCGCTATGGCGGCCAGCCCGTGCCCGTGGAGATCGCATTCACCCACACCTTCCAGCCGCCACCCCCGCCGCCGGCGCCTACGGTCGAGGCAGGGCCACCGCTCACCTCGGCGTTGCGCGGTCGGTTGGTCGAGATGGGAACCCGTTTGCCCGTCGCTGGCGCTACCGTGGCCGTACTGATCGGCGAGCGCCACTACACCGCCGACAGCGATACCAAGGGCCGCTTCCGGCTCCCGGTGCCGTGGGGGGACGCGCGCATCACAGTGCACGCTGCGGGCTACAACCCCTTCTTGCAGCAGGAGCACCTGTCTTCGCAGCAGGAGCTTGCGGTCACCTACTACATCGAGCGCGAGCGCTACGACCCCTACGAGATCGTCATCGTCGGGGAAGAGCGCCGCGAAGAGGTGTCGCGCATCACGCTGCGCGGTCCCGAGATCAAGCAGGTGCCGGGCACCTTCGGCGATCCCTTCCGGGTCATCCAGGCACTGCCCGGCACCGCGTCCATCGTGGCGTTGCTCCCCTTCCCGGTGGTCCGCGGTGCCAGCCCCAACACCACCGGCTTCCTGCTCGATGGCACGCGGGTGCCGCTGCTCTACCACCTGCTGGTCGGTTCCAGCGTCGTGCACCCAGAGATGATCGACGAGGTGCAGTTCTATCCCGGCGGCGCGCCGGTGCTCTACGGCGGCTATACCGGCGGCATCGTAGACGGCCGCACCCATCGCGCGCGCTCCGACGAGCACCTCGTCGACCTCGACGTGAACATGTTGCAGGCGGGCGGCCTGATCCGACAACCCATTCCGAAACTGGGCGCGACCGTCACCGCGGCTGGTCGCTACGGCTACCCCGGCTTCATCTTGGGCCTTGCGACGAACCAGGTTTCGCTCTCCTACTGGGATTACCAGCTCCGGCTCGACGGCGGCAATCCGCGCAACGGCTGGACCGTGTCGTTGTTTGGTGCGGGGGACGAACTGGACACGCCCGCGCCCAATGCCCAGAACGGCAGTTCCAATCCGCCCCTGGCGCCTGCGCTGATCCTGAATTTCCACCGCGCCGACCTGCGCGTCTACCGTGGCAGCGGCGGGTTCGACGGCCTGTACCGCCTGGTGCTGGGCTACGACCACACCGAAAGCTCCGGCAGCAACGTGGCGACCTGGGTGGCCGAGCCCTCCGCGCGCTGGCACTACCGCTTCGGGGAACGGCTGACCCTGGTGTGGGGCGTGGAAGGCAGCTTCCACGACATCGTCCAGGGCGCGCCCTCGTCGGTGGCCCCTGACGCGTTCAGCTTGAACTCAATCACCAAGGATCTGCGTGCACTCTATGTGGGCTCGGCACTGGTCGAGACGCTGTGGCGCCCCACCCCGCGCTGGTTGATCCGCCCCGGCATACGCACCGACGTCTACTATGACAAGAGCACCACCCAGACCGGAGTCGATCCCCGCCTGACCGTGCGCTACAAGTTGACCACCCGCTCTCTGCCCGGCGTTCCTGCCGACAGCGACGACAGCGCGGTCTGGCTCAAGGCTGCAGTGGGGCTCTATCACCAGCCACCGCGCTTCGTCCTGCCTCTGCCGGGACTCGACACCATGCCGCTCAAGTACGGCCTGCTGCAGTCGATCCAGAGCAGCCTGGGCGCCGAGGTGCCCTTGTCCCAGAACTTCAGCGCCAGCGTTGAGGGCTACTTCGCGTACATGGACCCGACCATCTTCGACCTGACGGTCAACTCGCAGGATATCAACACCACCGGCAACACCTCGCTCATCCCCCAAAGTACTGTGCCGCCGCGAAGCACGGCACAAGAGGTGCTCGACCGGCTGCTGCAGCCGCACACCGGCCGCGCCTACGGCCTGGAGACGTTGATTCGGCGCCAGGCAAAAAGCGGGCTATACGGCTGGCTGTCCTACACTCTGTCGCGCTCGGAGCGATACAAGAATGGTGCCTGGGCGGCGTACGACTTCGATCGCACCCACCTGGTCAATCTGGTGGCCGGGCTGTTGCTGCCGCGCAACTGGGATGTGGGCGTGCGCTTTCAATACCAAAGCGGCAAGCCGGCCACGACGACCGAGGGCTACAACACGGCACGAACCAACGGCTACTACCGCGTCGACGTGCGGGTGGACAAGCGCGCGGTGTATAGAGGCTGGCTGCTGGACTTCTACGTCGACCTCATCAACGCCGCGTTGCTTCCCGAGGAAGTCATGCCAGGCGCGACGATCCGATACGTCTTGCCGACCGTGGGCCTGCGCGGTCGATTCTAAGGAGATCCCATGAACGGACAGACCATCGATGCAAAAGCGCTCGACCTCATGCTGCGCGCGGGTTCGCGCTGGGTGCTGTGGCTGCTGATCGGCCTCAGCATTGCGGGCGCCGCCGTGGTCCTCGAGCGCCTGTGGTTCTTCCTGCGCGAGCGGCGACCGCGGCGGAAGATCGCGGACATGCTGGCGGCGCTGGCCGCATCGGGCGCGACCGCCGCACTCAAGGCACTGGGACGCACGCGTTCCCTGGACGCGGCCGTGGCACGGGCGTGTCTCGAACATCTGGCCGAAGGCCCGGCAGCCATCGAGGAGCATGTGGCGGCGGTGGTCGAGTCCCAGCGGATCCGCTACGAGCGGGGGCTGGCTTTTCTCGGTACCCTGGGCAACAACGCTCCCTTCCTCGGGCTGTTCGGCACGGTTCTCGGCATCGTGCGCGCGTTCCACGACCTGGCCAGAAGCAACGCGGCCCTGGGGACACAGGCGGTGATGGCCGGCATCGCCGAGGCGCTGGTGGCCACTGCCGTGGGTCTGCTGGTTGCCTTGCCCGCGGTCGCCACCTACAACGTGCTCATGCGCCACGTGGAAACCGCGCTGGCCTCGGCGGGCACGCTTGGCCATCGCATCCTTGCCCACGTCAAGGCTGGGCGCCCCGCCGGATCCGCTGCCAACGAGGAAAAGTGATGGCTGCGGGTGGCCGCCGTCGGGGCCTAATCACCGACATCAACGTCACGCCTCTCGTGGACATCATGTTGGTGTTGCTCATCATCTTCATGCTCACGGCCCACCTCATCGCCCGACAGGTCATCGACGTGCAATTGCCCAAGGCCGCCCAAGCTGCGGACGTCAGCCCGACCACACTGGCCGTAACCTTGACCCGCGAGGGCCGGATCTTTCTCAACGGAACCCCAACCACACCTGATGCCCTGCGCGCCGAAATCCAGGCCTCGGTGGCAAAAGACGCCAAAACCCAGGTCATCGTCGCCGGCGACAAGAACGTGTCGCATGGCCGCGTGGTGTGGGTGCTCGACCTGGTCAAGTCGCTGGGTGTGACGTCGTTTGCCATTCAGGTCGATCCCGCGGGGCTGATAGCTCCGGTACTGGAGGAATGAACTATCCATCCCGCCTACTGGTTTGCGCGGTGGTGGCCGTGGGCGGCCACCTGCTGCTGATTAGGGGCGTGGTCCATCTGCCTCCGCAAGCCGAGGCGGCGCGGCCGTTGGTGGTGAAGGTGGTTCTCAAATCGCCGCCGCCCGAACCCGAGAAACCAGCCGAGCCCGAGGCCACGCCCGACCCCAAGACGCAGCCCGCCCATCAGGCACCCGCGCGGCGCCGGGCCATGGCGGACGCTCCCCGGCGCGAGAATCCACCCAAGAATCCGCCGCCAACGGAACGTCCGGCCACCGGCACCGATACCACGACCACGCCAGTGTTCGGCATCTCCATGGAATCGACCTCGGCCGCCGGCACGGGACCGGCGATGCCGATCGGCAACACCCTGCAGACCAAACCTGGGCGCGTGAAAGTCGCAGCCACCGAGGTGAAGCCGCTCGCCGCGCCCGTGCAGGCGTACGAAGTGACGAAGATGCCCTTGCCCGTGGGCCGCTGCAGCGGCAAGTACACCGAGGAGGCGCGCCAGGCCGGCCTGGAGGGCACGGTCATTCTGGATATCGTGGTCGGCGAAGATGGTGCCGTTCGCGACATCACGATTGTGCAGGGACTGGGCCAGGGATTGAACGAAGCGGCCGTGCGCGCACTCAAGGCGTGCCGGTTCACGCCCGGCGAACGCAACGGCAAGCCCGTCCCGGTGCGGGTGCGCCGGTTCAAAGTCCACTTTGCGCTGGGAGAGGCGGAATAGGAAAGGGTTCCGGATCCAAGTCCGAACCCTTTCCTCTGTGGTGAAATCCGGGGCGGACGTGCGGAAGACGATGTGGTTGGCACCCATCCCGCAGCCACCCTGGGCGGGACTTGGCGGCCGGGCTCACGTACGGGACAGGACGTCGCCTGGCGGCGCCACGTTTCGCCGGAATGGTATCAGCTAGGAAGTTGGTGTTTTTCGAGCTCTGACGACGGGATGCTCGGGGCCGCCATCCGATCCGGTCCCCAAACACCAACTTCACTAGTCATCTCCGCGGTCTGCGGATCCTGCGCAAGAAGAGGGCGAACCCGACAAGGAAGATCGGCGTTGCCAGGGCATGGCCGACGGGCCCCGTGCTGCCCAATGTGCAAGCGCAACCTGCACGGGCCAGGTGTGCGGTGTCGATCCCATCCCGGCCCTGGGCATCGTGGTTGATTCCGCCGCCAGCGTCCGAAACGCCTCCATCAGGATTGCCGCCCGCCCCCCCGCCGCCGCCTGCGCCACCCGAGCCGCCGACGCCAGCCGAACCACCGGGAGTTCCGCCGTAGCCAGAACTCCCGCCGATGCCCGGCGTTCCGCCGTAACCAGAACTCCCGCCGTAGCCGGTCGTTCCGCCACGGCCGGAACTCCCGCCGTAGCCAGAACTCCCGCCGTAGCCAGAACTCCCGCCGTAGCCCGTCGTTCCGCCGTAGCCAGAACTCCCGCCGTAGCCCGTCGTTCCGCCGCGGCTAGAACTCCCGCCGTAGCCCGTCGTTCCGCCGTAGCCCGTCGTTCCGCCGTAGCCAGAACTCCCGCCGTAGCCAGAACTCCCGCCGTAGCCCGTCGTTCCGCCGTAG
>Ga0182021_10002111_pt1 | contig 23162 bp, 22 predicted proteins | sample 612E3MmetaG_FD_120493 | JGI IMG/M metagenome (GOLD analysis project Ga0182021, IMG submission 120493) | Permafrost microbial communities from Stordalen Mire, Sweden - 612E3M metaG (Illumina Assembly) | ecosystem: Environmental > Terrestrial > Soil > Wetlands > Permafrost | place: Sweden... | reverse complement strand
GAACTGCAGGCGACGTGCCGAAGTTAGTCCAGAACGATTCAGAGGCCTGCGTTTCCTCTTGCGTGAGTAATATAAGCCGCTTATGATGTTCTCCATATGAAACAAGTGCCAAAAGAAGTCCGCGCGTATCTCGCTGCGATTGGACGCAAGGGCGGGACGAAGAGCCGTCGTCGGCTGTCCCCCGAGACCGCTCGCGACATGGTGCGTGTGCGCGAGGCGAGGCGGATGTTCAATCTGCCCACGCTGATTGAGGAATACCGTGAACGCTGCCTTTGGTTTCTGCGCCCGGACTACGCTCCGAAGACCACGGCGGAAATTATCAGAGTGCTCGATCTGATTGAGCGATACGGCGACCGCGCCGGTTATGAACGAGCAGAGGAGATCAAAGCATGGCTGTCACCCCATTCCAAAGCGGCATACTAAGACTGCTGGCTGTCCGCCGGCGCGAGAAGGGCGAAAGTTACGTTGCCGGCGGCGTGGCGCTGAATCTTCTGCTCGACACGCCGCGACGGTCGAGGGATATCGATTTGTTTCATGACACCGGCGAGGCTTTGGCTGCCACATGGACATTGGACCGCGAGACGCTGAAGTCGGCGGGCTATGATGTGACAGCCCGGCGCGAAGCGATGTCATTCGTCGACGCGAGAGTCTCGAAAAGCGGCGAGAGCACGGCTATGCAGTGGACAAGAGATAGCGCCTATCGCTTCTTCCCTCTCATGGAAGATCCTCTCATGGGGCTGACCCTCCACCCTTTTGACCTCGCAACGAACAAGATATTGGCCATGGTTGGGCGCGTGGAGGTCCGAGATTGGATCGATGTGTTGAACTGCGATGAACGCATTCAACCTTTCGGCTACATGGTCTGGGCCGCCTGCGGAAAGGATCCTGGCTATAACCCCCGATCCCTCTTGGCGATTGCCGGTCGGCTGCACTACAGTCATGCAGAGGTGAAGACGCTGGATTTTGAAGGCCAGCCTCCGGATGCTGCCGCGCTGGGTCAGAAATGGCACGGAGCGCTTGAAACCGCTGACGCGATCTGCCGCCTGCTGCCAGCAAAACAGATCGGAACGTGCGTCTTGTCGGAGGACCGCGAGCTGTATCGGGGCGACTCGGAAGCCCTTGCGGACTCGATGAAGAAGGGGAAGATTCTGTTCCATAGCGGGCGAATTGGCGGATCATGGCCCAGTGCAACGGGCGACGAAACCTGCCCGTCTGCCAGTCGGTAATTCCGCAATCAGGATGAATGAATCTCGCACGCATCCACCCAAGCGTCACATGCAGGGACATCAGCGACCGCCGCTACCGGAGAGCCGAGGGCGGTCGGCCGTAGCGGGCACGGAAGGCGCGGCTGAAGTGAAAGGGGCTCGAAAAGCCGAGGCGATCGGCCACATCGGAGATCTTTGCTCCCTCAACCAGAAGGATGTGGCGCCCCAGTTCGAGCCGGATCCCGTCGTGGAACTGCTTGGGTGTGGACCCCATGGTCTTCTGGAAGACCTGCCGGAACCGCCTTTCGCTAGAGTTCGCTTGAGGGCGTACCAATGGATATCATGGCTGCGTAAGTTTCTTGCGTCCTTTGGCGATGCCGAATGCCGGGCGTGCACTGTGGCGTCTGGCAGGTCCCAGTTGGGCTACCGGGCGCCCTCGCTTGGTGACGATGAACACAGTTTCATGCCGCAGATTTGGAGAAATGTTGGGGAAATGTGGAGTGGCCGCCAGTTCGTTGAAGAGACATGGAGAAAGCGTTGGAAATGAGTAAATCGCAGGTTTATCGAGGCTCGGACAGCGTCACGGGAACGGTATCATTCCAAGAAGGGCCGGCCGGTAAAGGGAAGAAGATCGGTATCGGGTTGATCGGGTCCGGCGGCATGGGGAGGCTGGTCGCCCAGAAGGTGCTGGCTCAGGACCCACGTCTGGAAATCCGCGGGGTGTTTGATCCTGACCGGCGGTCCGTGGATGCCGCGCTCAGCTCGCTGGCGCCCCAGGCTGCCGTGTTCAAGGACTACCGCAAGCTGTGCCAGTCACCGGATATTGACTGGGTCATGATCGCTTCGTGGAACTGCTTCCACAAGGAGCAGGTGATTGCCGCGTTCGAGGCTGGGAAACACGTCTTTTGTCAGAAGCCCCTGGCAACCACTGCCGCCGACTGCGCGGCCATGCGCAAGGCGTGGAAGAGAAGCGGGTGCATGTTCAACATCGGGTTCAGTCTTCGCTACTCGCCGCGTTACCGTGCCGTCCGCCGGCTCATCGAAGACGGTGCGGTGGGTGAGGTGGTGAGCATGGAGTTCAACGAGGTGCTGGATTTCAACCATGGCGGCTACATCATGGGCGACTGGCGTCGGCTCACCAAATATGCCGGAACGCACCTGCTGGAGAAATGCTGTCATGACATTGATCTGGCCAACTGGATGGTCGGGTCGCGCGCCGCGCGGGTCGCATCGTTCGGGGGGCTGAACTTCTTCGTTCCGAAGAATGCGCGCCACATCCGGCGTTTGGGCGCCGACAAGAACGGGAAACCGGCCTACCGGACCTGGGGCGGGCTTGTTGGCAAGAATCCGTTTACGGCCGACAAGGACATCATCGACAACCAGGTCGCGCTGATCGAGTACGAGAATGGCGTACGCGCTACGTTTCACACCAACTGCAACAGCGCCATTCCCGAGCGCCGCATGTATATCGTTGGCACCGAAGGGGCGATCCGCGGCTTTCCCGACGGTGCCATCGAGGTGGCGCGCATCGGGTTCGGCGAAAAGATTCGAGTCGTGAAGGCCAGTGCGGCAGGGAGTCACGGCGGCGGCGACGATGTCCTGGCGCGGGAGCTCTCCCAAAGCATGCTCAAGGGCGTGGCACCGGCGGTTGGACTCGATGAAGGGCTGGCCTCAGCCTTCACCTGCTTCGGGATCGACGAAGCCATGGTGACTGGGCGTGTCGTCGGGATGAGCAAGTATTGGAAGATGGTATCGTAACGTTTTACTTCAGGAGAATAACAATGGCGGCGAAGAGACGGGAATCAGACAACCAGGTGCCTCGGAACGTGACGGACGCGGAGAAAGCTGCGGTATGGAAGGCGTACGCGGACCGGAAGCCGACGCGTGTGCCGCTGCGATGGAACACGAATCCGCGGATCATGCTGCTCAATCCGGAGTTGAATCCGGAGGGCTATACGTTCGAGCAGTACTTCAAGGATCCGCACGTGACGCTGATCGTCCAGGCGCGACATCAGGAATACGTTGCCACAACCATGAGCAAAGTGTGCGATAGTGCCGGCAAGCTGCCGGACCGGTGGAACTTCTGCGTGGATACGCTGAACACGTATGACGGCGCCTACTTCGGAGGTCCGGTAGTGTACGATGCGGACCAGATTCCCAGCAATCTGCCGTGCATGAGCGAAGGCGACGTGGACGAATTTCTCAAACGGGATTTCTCGCGTCCATTGGAGAACCCGTGGGTTCGGGAGAAGCTCGTCTTCCGTGAGGAGTTGATCAAGGCTGCCAGGGACTTCACCTACCAGGGGCGCCAGGGAGACGTACAACCATTCAATGTGTGGTTTGACGGTCCTGTGACCATTGCCGCGGTTCTGATGGGAACGGACTTCTTTGTGCTTCTCGGGAGCGAACCGGAAAAGGCCGTTGCCATGATGCGGACGATTGTGGATGCGGTGGTGACCCGTAACCAGGCGCTGGCGAACGTCAGCGGCAAGTGGGAAAAGGGGGCCTGGGGCGGAATGGCGGACGATTCGATTCAACTCATCAGCACATCCATGTACGAGGAACTGGTCCTGCCGCTGCACGAGCGTTTCTACAGTGCGATATCGACGACCACGCCGACTACTGCCAACCGTTTTATCCATCTATGTGGGGACGTGATGCGGCACCTGCCGATCGTGCATGAGAAACTGGGCGTGACGTCGTTCGATACGGGGTTCCCGGTGGATCATGGGCTGCTACGGAAGCAGTTGGGCCCGGATGTCGAGATTTCCGGCGGTCCGCACGTGGCGCTGCTGCGCTACGGGACGCCCGAGGCGTGCGCGGCGCGGGCAAAGGAAATTCTGCAAAGCGGCGTCATGGAAGGCGGCCGGTTCATCCTCCAGGAAGGCAACAACCTTCCGCCCTGCTGCCCGATGGAGAACCTGGAGGCCGTGTACGAGACGTGTCTGGAGTACGGCGTCTACAGAGACGCTTCCGCGATGAGTTCCTCAATTCCCGAAAGTCGGTAGCGCGCGCATGTGGCTCGGACCGCCGCGACATCGAGGTCAGGATTGCGCGCCAGCAACTCGACAATATCGGCTTTTGCCTTGTAGCCGCCGGCGTACAGTTTCAGCGCGATGAGCTGGGGAATGGGCACCAGGCGAAGGAGGCTGCCGGGGCGGACGACCAGTTGCGCATCCTTCAGGGCGTCTTCAATGACCGCCGGAAAGCGGCCCGCAAAACTGAAGATCTGCAAAAGGCCGAAGGGACCCGTCACGTCGATCACCCCGCCCAAGGGATCCTCACCGTCCGGCTCGCGCAGTTCCGCCGTGAAACCGGCTTGACGGAGCGACTCCGTTACTGCGCGCAAGGTCGGAAGGTCGGCATTGACGCCGAGATCGATGTCGTCCGTTTGGCGAACGTAATGATAGGCCGCGAGCGCCACTGCGCCGATGACCACGGCGTCGGTTCGATGCCGTTTCAGGATGCCGGCGATGGTCTCAGCGGCGCGCAGGATGGCTTCGGGATCGTTCATGCGTCAAGTGTCTTTCGCCGCCGGCTTAAGCCAGGAATAACGCTTGTCCATCGAAAGCGCCTCCAGGATTCTCTCCTGAACGGACATGCGGCGGAGACGATCGAGTTCACGCGCGTGCGATTCGTTCGCGCTCGCGCTTCGTCGTAACGGACGAACCGGGTGCGTCAAGGGATCCGCTGGGCGGGTGGTGTTCTCTGTCGCCATGCAGTCAAAATATCATGCAGGGGGCGCAGGTGCAATAAGAAGGCGGGATAGGAGGCGGGATAACTGCGGCGGTTGCTTGATGCTCACTTCTCCTTTGCCTCCATCCGCGAGATGATTAGCTCCTGCCATTCCCGGTTCAGTGTGGCAAAGCGGGCGGACCAGCCGGAGACCCGGACGGAGAGGTTCGGGTAGCGCTCGGGGTGTGACTGGGCGTCCCGCAGGATGGCCACGTCCACGACGTCGATCTGCAGGAAGATCCCGCCGAGTTCAATGAAGGCGCGGAGCAGGCCGATCATCGCCTGCAACCCCTCTTCGCCGCGGACGGATTCCGGATGGATCTTGATGTCCAGCGCCGTGCCGCACGGCAGGCGGGAGAAGTCCACGCAGCAGTGCGCGGCGATTGCGGCGGTGGGACCGGCGTTGGAGCCGGGCGAGGGGGTGAAGTTGGAGGCCAGTATCGCGCCCTTCTTGTGGCCTGAAGCCGTGGCTACGCGGTGTGGCAGGAAGTCCGAAGACTCGCGTCCGAACGTGCTGATGCCGGCGGGCCGCAGGATGCCGTGCCGTTGCCGGACCTTGCCGACAAGGCCGGTGTAGTCGTCGAACACGCGGCGCATCATGGCTTCGGATTCGGCGGAGCCGCCGCCGAAGAAGCCGAAGCGCGTGCGGATCCATTGCCGGAGTTCTTCGCGCCCCTGCCAGTCGGCCCGCAGAGTCGCCACAAAATCCTGCAGCGACAGGCGCTGCTCCTCAAAGACGATGCGGCGGATGGCGAGGAGGCTGTCGACCACATCCGGAAGACCGCCGGGGTGGGGGGAGAGGGCCGTGTAGCGGGGGCCGAGGTCGTAGTAGGACCGGCCCGACTCGATGCAGCCGTCCACGAGTATATCCACGAGAACTGTGGGATGCGTCGAGCGGCGCGTTTCATTGAGCAGTTGCGTGAGCCGGAATGCCAGTCGCCGGCGGAAGTCCTCGTACAGTTCGTCGAACGTCGCGAACTTCACGATCGGCGTATCGGCGGCGCCGAGGCCCAGCGTATCCTGCAGCAACTGCAGTGCGTCGAAGGCCTGGTACCCGAAGCAGGTCTTGCCGGGAATCAGGAGTTCCCAGCAGCCATCGTTGGCGAAGTCGCGCGCCTCCGCCTGGGGATAGCCGAATTTTACGAGGGTCGGGATGATGCGGTCTTCGTTGTAGATTGCCACGATGCCGCCGCCGAGGCGCTGGATCGCGGCCACGCGCCGGAGCAGGCGCTCCGGCGTGCGCTTCGAGATGCGCACGGCGATGGGGAAGTCGCTGATGTGGAGCTCCTCCACCACGTCGAGGATCAGATCCGTGACTTCACTGGCGACCTCCCGGCCATCCTCGTCCACGCCGGCCAGGACCACGTTCTGGTAGAATTGGGCGTCGCCGCTGCCGCGCCCTTCCGCCGTGATCCACTCACAGCCCTTGATCCAGAAATGTGCGAGCAGGTCCCGCGCCTCGTCGAGGGTAATCCGTCCGGCCACGAGGTCCGCCGCGAGGTACGGCCCGAGCATCTTGTCCACACGACCAAGGCCGCTCCAGTTGCCGCAGAGGCGCTGAAAATCCCAGAGCAGCCAGAGCGCCTGCACGGCCTCGCGGAAGGTTGAGGGCGGATTCTCCGGAACATTTCGCAGCGCCGCCAGCATCGCCTCGTATTCCCTGCGCTCCTCGCCGACACTCGCGGCGACGCATTCTTCCAGTGCCTGGACGTGGCGCCCGTGCCAGACCGCGGCCGCGTCGAGGCAGTCGAGCATGCAACAGAGCAGTTCCTCGCCATCGGAATCGAGGCCGCCTCGGGTGAGGCGCGCATGAATCTCCGCGCGGATCCCGCGATAGCCGACCCGCATCGCCTTGTCGAATCCGAGGGTGGTATGACTGACCGAGAACATGTTCGGCGCCGGGGTGGATGGGTTGCGGCCCGCATAGGTTTGCCCCAGGAGCGGCACGGCGTGCTGCATGGCTTCCCGGAGGGTTGCGGCGCCGGCCAGTTTCTCGCCGGGCAGGATCCGAAGCGGCGCCTGCGCGGCGATCAGGCGCACCGCCTCCGCGTATTGCCGGTTCGGGGATGGGAGTTCTTCATAGAAAGAGTCTGGGATCGCGAACGCGGCCGGTTGCACGGAGCGCCCGATCTCGCCTGAGAGGTAGCGCGCCGCGAGCTGGCGCGTGGCTTCCGGAAGCCGCCGGGGCGGTTTTTCGCCGGTGGCGACGCCAAAGTCGATGGCGGACAGCGTAGTGTACATGTCAGGAGCCTTTCCGAATGACAAGCTATGGGACCTCAACACCGCAAACAGTATGCCACAAGGCGCGTTCGTTTGCCATACATCGGAGTACTAAAGGCCTCTTCTGCTCGGAAAAACTCTTGGCTTGCGCGGCCGATCAAAATGGTCCATGGTTATGGTCCATGGACATGAAAGGGGGTCGTCGTATGAGCATTTTGATGGTGCCCAAGTCTGAGTTCAAGCCAAAGGCTTTTGCTTACCTCCGGCGGGTTGAGGAAGGAGATCAAGTCTGCATTACTGATCACGGACGGCCTGTTGCAGACATTCTTCCCCATTGGGCGGCGGACGATCAGGAACTGGCCGAATTGCGCGGTCTGCTTCTCAAGTATGACCGTCCCATGGATCCGGTTGGTGTTGAATGGGAGGCCAACGCATGATCGTCCTTGATACACATGCCTGGGTATGGTTCATCAACTCGCCGGAAGAGTTGGAAAAACGAGCGGTATCGGTCATTGAAAAGGCGCGCACTGGCGGGGAAGGACTCCACATCTCCTGTATCAGCACATGGGAGATTCACATGCTCGCTGCCAAGGGCCGCCTTTCGCTGGCCATCGCCCCGGAGGTCTGGGTTGCCAGGTGCGAAAGGCTGAGCTTCGTCCGATTCCACCCGGTGAACAACTCCATTGCGCGGCTGGCAGTCAGCGCATGCGGCGCCATGCATGCCGATCCTGCTGACCGGCTTATCGTGGCCACAGCACTCTACCTGGGGGCGTCCGTCGTCACCCGCGACGAGCGGATCAAGACGTCCGGCTTGGTGCCCTGCATCTGGTGATTCGACGGCAAACCCGCAGCCTTCGCTGACTCATGGGCATGCGACACCGACCATCCATTCTTCCAATTCTCTTCAAATCGCCGTCAATGATCGCCAGGCTTTCAGGTAGGCGCGGTAGGCGGTCCGCCCGATTGCGGTCAGGAGATACTCCGTGTGCGGTTTCCGGTCCACGAAAGATTTGCGCTCTTCGACATATTGGCCGTTGACCAGCTTGGCCATGTGCGTTGAAAGGTTGCCGCGGGTCAGGCCCGTGGCAACGAGCAGGTAGTTGAAATCCGCTGTCTCCGCGTCGTGCAGCACCGTCATCGCTTTCAACCGTGCCGCCTCGTGAATCAACGGATCCAGCGTGGTGGCGGCCAGGGCGGGATTCGCATGCTTGTCTGGAGTAGGCATGGGTTACGCCTCCTCGGTCTTCACGGTTTCCGGCAGGGACTTGACCCAGTTGCGCCAGCAGAGGTGGAAACTGATGGCGAAGACACAGGAGTGGAGTATGCTAAAGGGGAAGAGGATCCACATTAGTCCGAAATCCAGGACGCGAAATGTTTGCAGGACGCCCAACATCACGATTTGCAGAACCGACGACAGGAGGAATTCCCAGAAGTGCGTTCGTGCCCATGCATTGATTGTTGCCGCGATTCCTGCTCCCATGAAACACGACAAACAAAGCACCGGCCCGACGTCATCGCCTTGGTTGCCCAGGAGTCTCCTTGACGCGAACCCGACAACGCCACCCGCAACCAAACCGGCAATCCAGGTAATCTTCTGCTTTGCACCAGGTGCGCGGATGCCGGAATCGAACGCAACTTCATCAAGTACCATCGGAGTCTGTGCGCCCAAGAAGGCCCGGAGAACCTGTTTGCGAAAAAGACGCATGAGCCACAAGGCGCCAAAAGACACCGCCATGACGATGATCAATATGATGCCGCAGACTTCTCCGGTATACAGACACAGTCCGCCTAGCGAAAGACCTGCCCATGCCGCGAATAGCACGGCCGCGATCAAGTGCAGCGGCCACTTCAAGATGGCCGCTATCTGTCGCGCTTCGCGTTGGACCATCCTGACATCCGGCATTACGGGAACTGCTTCATTTGATGCTGTCGTCATATGCTTTCCTCTTATTTGGGTTTGCAATACAGACAGGTTGGCGCGGCAGTAGGTGTTTGTCAAATAATATTTCATCTTTTTTGTGAGGGGACACTCACGTGGGGGAACGCCGTAGGGCCTTCGCTTGACGAAGGCCGTCTTTGCCTGCCCTACCAGATCAGGCTGACCGGATAGCGCTTGAAGTTCTCGTCACAAGTGCAGATGGCCGTGTCCTCGACCATGGACTGGCAGATGATCAGACGATCAAACGGATCGCGGTGATGAAAGGGTAACTCAACGAGTGGATGCAAGTGATGCGGTTCGAGGGGCATGATTCTGAACCCTTCGGCCGTGCGCTGTTTCATAAATATGTCCAGCGAATCATCAAGGATCAGTTTCCCGAGGCTGCATTTGATGGCGATCTCCCACCAGGAGGCCATACTGATGTAGTTGACGGTCTCGTCCGCTTCGATGGTTTGCCTGGCAACGGGGCTTAGTCGAGCATCGCCGGCCACGAACCAAAGCAGCGCGTGGGTGTCGAGCAGCAAGTTCATGCTTCATACTCCGCCATGTCTGCCAGCGGGGTTTCAAAATCGGCGGTCATCTTTACGCGCCCCTTGGCGCTGCCGAATACCGGGCGTGCCCCTTGGCGTATGGCAGGTCCCAGTTGGGCGACCGGTCGTCCGCGCTTGGTGACGATGAATACCGTTCCTTGCTGCGCCTTCTCGAGTATGGCTGCGAAATGTGTCTTGGCGACAAACGAGCCAATGGTTTCTGTTTTCATAAGACTAGTCTATCGGACTAGTTTGTATTTGCAAGCAGTGATTCGTCATAGTGTATGCATTTCCGCTTGTGCGATCAAGATAAACAGCTTATGATAAGCAGGTTATGATGATTCCAGTATGAAACAAGTGCCCAAAGAGGTCCGCGCGTATCTCGCGGCGATTGGCCGGAAAGGCGGTACGAAGAGCCGTCGGCACCTGCCCTCCGCGACCGCCCGCGACATGGTTCGTGTACGCGAGGCCCGGAAGATTTTCAGGGAGTTTCATGCGCAGTGTTTCTGATTCATGCGTCCGGACCTTCGTGTGACAGCGGAAGACATCCCGGAATTGGTGCGAGGCTTGCGACAAAACGGAGGGCGGCAAGGGTTTCTGCTGGCCGCAAAATTATGCCGATACGCAGGCGGATCTGGGGCGCCTGCGTTTGCAGAGCCCCAGGGATCTCGGTGTGCTGAAGCGGAAATGGCTGGCCGCGCTGGAGCAAGCTCGCAGCCTGATAGCCTCGCTTCCTCCCGGCGAAATCGGTTGCCTGTACATCGGGTCGAATCAAACACCTGTAACTCCCGACCCGGCCTCGAGTGATTTCCGGACTTTGATTCGCCATCAAGGATCCGTTCGCGGGGCATGGCCGACGGTCACGCCAGTGGCGTGATCCTGCCGGAGCGCCGAGGGCGGTTTGCCGTAGCGGGCACGGAAGGCGCGGCTGAAGTGAAAGGGGCTCGAAAAGCCGAGGCGAAAGGCCACATCGGAGATCTTCGCTGCCGACATCAAGTGGGCGCTCGCGTGCTCGCCGGAAAGGAACCGAACATGAAAGAATGCAGCCAGGATGGAGTTCATGCGATGGTGCCGCGCGATCGGATGTCTCCCGCGGCCCGCAAGATTCGCGACACGTATGCCATCACGCCGGGCGCCCCGTTCCTGCAGAATGAGTTCGGCTTCTTCTGCCTGGACCGGTGGATTGGCGAAGGGCACCTTCCGAAAGACGACCCGTGGGGGCGGATGTGGGAAGTGTTTCAATTCCAGAAGGGCAACGCCAAGTTCGGGCTCGGGGGCGCCGGCTGGTGTGAGGCGGATTTTGCGCCCACCTTCGAGGAGAAAGTGCTGGAAGACCGCGGTGACTACGAGCTGGTGCATGATCATGCCGGCCGCGCGGTACTTTGCTTCAAGGGCCGCCGGAGCGGATTCATGCCGGAATATGTGGACCACCCGGTCAAGGACATGAAGTCCTGGATCGAGAACTGCAAATGGAGGCTGGATCCGAAGACACCGTCACGCTGGACCAAAATCGAGGAGATCCGCCAGGGGGCCTTGAGCGGCGCGGCGGAGGGGCAGATCGTCACCCAACATGTCGCCGGCGGTTACATGTACCTGCGAAGCCTGGTCGGGCCCACCGACCTGCTCTACAAGTTCTACGACGAACCGGACCTGATCCATGACTGCATGCGGACCTGGTTCGAGGTGGCCGACGCGGCGGCCGCACGCCATCAGGAGTTCGTGACCATTGACGAACTGTTTCTCGGGGAAGACATCTGCTACAACCATGGCTCGCTCATTTCGCCGGACATGATCCGGGAATTCCTGTTTCCCTACTACCAACAGCTTTACACCGACATCAAGCGCCGGAACATAGACAAGCGACGGCATGTCTTCTTCAATATCGATACGGACGGGGGGCACACCAACGGATATCATTGCTGCGTAAGCTTCTCGCGTCCACTGGGAGAATCCGTGGGTTCAAGAGAAACTCGCCTTCCGTTGCACGAGCGGTTCTATAGCGCCATTTCGACAACCACGCCGGCCTCTGCCAACCGCTTCATCCACCCATGCGGCGACGTGATGCGGCATCTGCCGGTAAGGAAACAATTCCAAGCGGATTGTGACGGTGGCATGTCGGCCTATGGGGGGGTGGCGGCTGGGGCTGAGCGGGTCCGGCGCCGCGGGACTTGGGCGCGAGCGGTCGTGGTGCGCATGTTGATCCGCCATGGGCTGACCCCGATCGTCCCCAGGCAACCGACTGACGCTGCAGCGCCAGCAGCCCGCGCCCCTCACCGCCACACTGGCGTCGTAAATCGTCCGGCGCCTGCCGCTTCCTGAGAATCTTCCGCCGTTTTGGGAGCCGGTGGTGATCTTGACGCTGATTTCCGTTTCTGCCACGATAGCATCCATGTCATCGCTGCCAAAGACCAGTTTCATACACAGCGTCACAAGTTTTTGCGCAGCTTGGCGGAAGCGGAATCGGTAACGATTCTGCAGAAGGTTCCGGTGTACTAACATGGAAAATGGCAAACAGATTGCGCTGCGGGCTCTATCGGGTGTCGCGACGGACCGGGTGCCGGTCGCGTTGTTCAACTGGGAATTCGACTACACCTGGAAAGTGGCGGGTATTGAACCTTGGCAGCTCGCGGTCGGCGGGAGTGATACGTGGCACAAGGCGCATCGAGCTTTGCTGGATCGGCATGAGGTCGACTTGATTTTCTATACCGGAGCGATCGAGGGCCCTCTGGAACCGACATTGCTGGAGGAAGACGCGACGAAATGGGTCATCAGAAACGACAACACCGGCATGGTTTTCGGGCTAACCAAAAACAGCCTTTCGTTGTACGAACTGCAGACCGGGGCGAAGGGGTGCGGACCGGTTGGCAAGGTCGAAACCTTTGCGGATGCCGATCGGCTGATCCGGAACTTCCGCACCGACCGGCTGATCCCAACCTTTGCCGGCTGGGGGGATGCCTATTTGTCCGGGTTGACCAGGCTGATCCGCGAGGTCGGCGATCGTACGCTGATACTTCCCCACTATTCGCCGGCGTACGTCTATAGTTGCTACGCTCTGGGGTTCGAAGCATCCATGCTGATGATGATGGAGAACCCGGCGTTGTTCACCTATGTCTGTGCCCTGATGGGCGCCGATCACAACACCCGGATGCGGCAGTTGAAGGCGGCCGGGGCAGAGGCGGTGTTCATCGCTGATGGATGGGCTTCATGCGACATCATCTCGCCGGAACTGTTCGACCGCTTCGCGTTGCCGTGTCAGGTGTCGATTGTGGCCGCGGCCCGGGCGGCTGGCCTTAAAACAATCCTCTGGAACGAGGGAGATATTCTGCCGGTGCTGACACAGCAGGCCACTGTTCCGGTGGATGCCTTTGCTTTCGAACAGCCGCGGAAAGGCATAGACCTCACGGTTCAGAGAGTGCGGCAAGTCTTTGGTCCAAACCGCTGTCTCTTCGGAAATCTCGATTCCGAACTGCTGCTGATGCGGAATCAGCCGGATGAAATCGAACGGGAAGTCGAGCGGCAAATCCGGCAGTCCGGGCCGGGGGCGCCGTTCATTCTTTGCACCGGAAGCCCGCTGCCTTCCAATGTCGAACCGGATGCGTACGATCGAGTCATAGAGGCGGCGCGCGCCTTTTCGTGGGCGAAGTACTGAAACGATTGCTCCTGTAAAGATCTATATCTGGAGGCTCTTAGACCCGGAACATCTGCCGCGTGGCGGAGTTGGCCACGTGGCCGCCCACGATGATGCGCGATTCGCGTACGCCGATCTGCGGCGCGGTTTCGATCAGCCGTGAGTTCTCGAACCCGTCCACGCGACGGCGCAGGAAGTCGTGCAGCGCGTGGACCTGTCGCCGGCAGACGATTTCGGTCTTTGTCAGGTCCTCCTCCACCGTGCCGTCGAGCCACTCGACTCGCGTGGCATTGCAACTCAACTCGCCGGGCCGACTGATGCCGAGCGCGGTCAATTGTGCCAATCCCTCCCGCAACGTGGAGTCGCTGCATGGCACGACGCTGCTCGCATGCCTTCACGCCGAAGACATGCGCCTTGCCTCGGCCAAACGCCGGGGGACACGCGCCGCACTATTCGATCACCATCGCCGCATGGATGCGATAGCGGGGCAACGTGAGGGTCAGCACACCGGCCGAATGCTTCCAGGAAAGGTCGCCCTTCTCCAGCGCAAGGCCGACCTTCGCCGGCGAGCAGGCCCTGCGCACACGCACCGTGACGGGGCCGACTGAGGGGATTTCGTCGATGGCGCCGTTGGCCGCCTGGTTGGGAATGCCGCTGCAGCGGTTGATCACATGGATGATTTGACGGCGCGCCCGGGCACGCAGGACAACATCGGTGCCGATGGGGGCCTGCACCTGAATCTCCAGACGTCCGGCGAGCCGCTTCATCACGTCGGCCACAAACCGTTGCGTCAGCGGATAGCGGTTGCGGTTGAAGTCGCGGAACAGATTGGCAGGCACATAGGCCACGCGTCCCCTGCCCACACGGTTCACGGTAAAGGTGGGGTGGGGGAGTTGGCGATCGTCCAGCAGCGGGGTCTTGCCGAGCCTGCAACCCGCCTGCGCCGTAATTGGGGTCACCAGCCGCCAGGGTTCACTGTGCAGCGGGGTGGCTCCGTCGGCGGCCGGCACATGATAGGTGGCTTTCGCTTCCAGCGCGCCGCCCTTCACTCCGAGAAACTCGCCGCCAAACCGGTCGAAGGCAGCAGGCCCGGAGACGAGCAGGCGCCCACCGCCACGCACATAGTCCTGCAAAGCCCGAACCATGGTGCCGGACATCTTGTCCTGCTCCGGCGCCACCACCACGGGAAAATCCTTCAGGCGCGGCTGCAATGCCCACTCGTCCAGGATGTCCACGCCGTAGTGCGATTCGAGCAGGGAAAAGACCGCGCCCTGCACAGGCGCCACATCCACACCCCACATCAGGTTCCGGCCGGTGGGGGTGCTTCGAACGTGGTGTTCGGAGTGAAGGACCGCGACTTGCGGAATCGACTGCGTGCCCTGGCAGACCGCGCGCCGCTTCTTGATGAAACGCCCCACCTCGCCCCAGCGCTTCTGGCGCCAGGGAACGAGTCGCCCGTCCCGCAGTCCCGGCGGATTCTCGTAGACTTGGACATTGCCGCCGAAGGCGAGTAGGACCGCCGCTTCCTGCATCAGCATCTCGGCCGGCTTGGCCACCCACGGCGAATCGGCCAATCCCATGCCGTGGGAGCAGTAGAAGGTCCAGAGCATGATGTCCCAGGGCTTGCCCCGCGTGGAGAGGAAGCGAGCCTCGCAGCGACTGCCGTCAAGACCCCAGACCCAGGCGTTGTCGCCGCTGATCCAGTCGGTGGGTACCTTCGGCTCGCCGGGATGCCGGAAGGTCTGCAGCCAGTTGGAGCAGACGAGCACGCCGGGCTTGTGCGTGTGAATGGCGTCGCAATAGCGCGTCACGTAGGCCTCGAAGCTCTCGCGGGTGAAGTTCCACCAACGGACCCAGTTCGGATCCTTCTCGTCGGCCGGCGGCTCGGCGAGGCCCGTTGCCGCCGTCCAGGCCGTGCGGCAGCGGCCGCAGTAGCAGGGCTCCGTTGCCCACAGGTCGCCGTCCACCCAGAAGCCGTCGACCTGGTAGCGGTCGATGAGTTCCTTCATCTGCGGCAGCATCAGCTTGTCCAGGTAGGGGCTGCGCGGGCACATTCGCTTGTCGGTCAGCCTACCGGACGTTTCGCCTGGAGCGCCAATCGGTTTGCCGTTCGGACCGCGAATGGCCCACTCCGGATGCTTGGCGCCGGCGGACGCGTCCCAGATGCCGGAGTAGTGGCAGTGCAGCGGCATGCCGAGTTCGCGGGTGGCGGCGCGCCACTGCCGCAGGGCATCCCTGACCACGCCCGGAGAAACCGTGGCACCGGGGGTCTTTGAGCACCAACTGGTCATGCCCGGATGCCCCTTGCAGTCCGTCTGCACGAAGTCCGGCGCCATCATCCGCAGGAGCGGCTTGAGTTCGCGGGGCGAACAGCGGGCGCCCAGGTCGGTGTCCTTCTCGCCCGCATGCAGATCGTAGTGCAGCCCGAAGTAGTACTTCTTCCCATGCCAACTGCCGGTATAGATCGAAGGTGTGCTCATGCGCGTTCTCCTTGGTGATACTTCGACGCCCTGCCGCCCTCAATACGCACGCACCGGGTGCCATCCGCGCGGCGGGGCCCACTCCAGGATCTGCTTCGCCTGTGCCAGCGCCTTGCGCAGCCCACGGTACGGAACGTCCTGGACCGGCCGCCGCAATGCCAGTGCCTGCGCCGCGGCGATCGCGGCCGATTCGCCCAGCACCAGGAAGACCGGCTCCATGCGGATCGAGCCATAGGCGATGTGGCTCGCCGCCAGACAGATCGGCACCAGCAGGTTGGCGCATTCCTTCTCACGGGGAACGATGCTCCGGTAGCCGATAGGGTAGGGGGTGAAGCCGCCGACTTCGACGTTGCCCTCGTTCTTCACCCGTCCGCCCATGACGATGCGCCGGCAGTTGTGCGAGTCCATCGTGTACGCCGCCAACCCCACCGGGTCCGACGCCGTGACGCGCCCCACGCAGTTGTGTTCGGTCATGGCATAGTCGCTGATCATGCGGCGCGCCTCACGCACGTACAACTGGTGCGGCCAGCCGCCGGTCTCGCGAAACTCGTCCTTCGGCAAACCCCACTTGCGGACATCCGCGCGGATTTCGGCGGGCACACGGCGGTCATGACACAGAAACCACATCATCCCTTGCTGGTAGGTCACGTGCTCCCGGAAGATGCGTTCCCTCGTGGCGTAGTCGCCGTCCGGCCAGTCGTAGTTCATCCCGATGTTGTCGCTGGAAAACCCGCCGTGGTTGTTCGTATCGGTCTTTCCGTTGGGCATGCGGATGGAAAGGCCCAGCGCATCCCAGACGCCCGCGTCAATATAGCGGGCAAGCAGCGTGTACCGGTCCGGAGCGTACCCCGCCGGCTTCGGGAACGGACGACGGTTGCCGGGCACGTCGGTCATGCAGAGCCGGAAGTTGTAGGCTTGCACGCAACGGTCTCCGGATCCCTGCCTGCCCGCCGGCTCGTCGGCAATGCCCGGCAGCAAGCCGCTCGACGGCTTCCCCGGCACTACGTACGGGTCCACGAACACCTTGAAGTTGTGCCCCGGGTGGCCAAAGTGAATGCCGTTCAGCGTCTCGTCATACCGGGCATTGGCCTCGCGGCCGACATGATACGCGACACCCGCCGCCGCCAGCAGGTCGCCCTCGTATGTCGCGTCAATGAACATCCGCGCGCGGAACCGGTTCCCGTTTTCGGCCAGCAGCTCCGTGATCCGGTTCCTCTGCTTCTTGACGCCGGCCAGCCGATGCTCACGAAAGACCGGCACCCGCGCTCGCGCGATCCAGCTTTCAAACACCGCTTCCGCCGCGCTGGGTTCAAACGTCCAAGCCTCCGGCTGTCCATAGTGTCGGCCCAGCTCCTGGTAGAACTCCCGCGCCAGGCCGCCGATGGCGGCCTTGTTCCCGATGTCCGTCGCGCCCAGGCCGCCGCTGGACATCCCGCCCAGGTGGCGGCCGAATTCCACCAGCACGGCCTTAAGGCCAAGGCGCGTCGCGACAACAGCCGCCGCCACGCCGGCTGAGGTTCCTCCATAGATGCAGAGGTCCGACTCGATCGTCTGAGGCGATTTCGCCCGGGGCGCCGGGCGGTAGTAGTGAAGCATATTGTTCATGTTCGCACTGAGGCCTTTCCCTCGTCACCGTTCTCCGCGTGCAACTAGGCCCGGTATCCGATAGAACACCAACCGGCCTTCCGGCGTGTTCTCCTGGGTCACACGCAGGCCGCGTTCGCGCAATTCCTTACCGGTCTGCTTCCATGTCTTGCCGGTGTCGGCATCCTGCAGTTCGTACTCCGCCGCCGGGTCGAGCCCCTGCAACCGGAAGTCGGCGCTGACAAATGGCGAGTCCTTGCGCCGGAAGGCCAGCAACATACCTTCGCCGAGATCCGGCCGGTGGTACTGCATGACCAGCCAGACATCCGCCGCGGCCGTCCCCGCCGTAAGCGGATAGTAGTCGCCATAGAAGAACGGCCGGGCGCGCTTGTACTCCTCGATCATCCGGCGCTGCCAGTCCCACGGGTGATCCGGCACACCGTCGCCCTGGTTGAAGTAGATGGGGAATTCGAGGCTCGCCGACAGGTTACTGCGCACATGGTACGTATCGCCGCGCCGCGGATCGTGCTGACCCCCGCAGGTGCCGCCGCCATGCACCGGCAGCCAGTACGACAGCCCGTGCGTCTGCACCTGGCTACCGGCCGGATCGAAACCTGGGCCACACTGGTAGTCGCTGCGCCAGAGCGGAATGCTGCGGCTGATCGTCTCCAGATCAATGCGCCGCCCGCCGCTGGCGCAATTGTCGATCAGCAATCCCGGATGCCGCCGCAACAGTTCATCCCAGAATTCGTAGTGGCCCTCAACGTAGCGGATCTCCGCCATGCCCTGACGATCCGGCGCATCCGCCGCGAGCCAGTAGGGCAGGGGACCGAAGTTGAAGTCCTGCCGATAGCAGTCAATGCCCACATCGCGGATCATGTTCGAGATAAAATCTGTCAGGAAGCGCCGCGCTGCCGGATCACCCAGATTGTAGAGCAAGCTGGCGCCGGGCTTGCGCTCGCCCAGAAACCATTCGGGATGCTCGACCGTCCACGGCGTGTCGGTCAATGCCCGCTCCGGCTCAACCCAGAGCAGGAACTTCAGCCCCGCCGCGTGGGCGGCATCGGCCAGCGGCTTCAGGCCGTTCGGATGGGCACGCGGATTGATGTTCCAGTGACCGACATACTTGGCCCATTCGCCGGTGTAGACATCCGGCGAGAAGCTGCCCGCCGGTCCATACCAGCCGGCGTCAATCCAATAATAGTCATAATCCAGCTTGTGCTTGCGGATGTCCGCGATCTGCTCCAGATGATGCACCGACTCCATCCCGCCCCAGGTGGCGGCACAGACCGGCCCCATGACCGGCTGGCCATCCGCCGCTTTGGGCACATGGTGCGCCAGGAGGAAGCGCCGCAGCAGATTGTGGCTCTCCTGCACCTCGCCTTCCCAGAAGAGCAAGAGCATGCGCGGCGTGCGGATCTCCTCACCGGGATGCAGCACCAGGTGCGTCAACTCCTGTCCAGCCCGCAGCCGGATCGTGCCCGCCTGATCGCGGGCAAACTCCGCCGCCCACTGCCCGCTCCAGCCGATGGCCGTGATCACCCCGCTCCTGCCGGTCTGCAAATTAAAGAACGGCAGCCAGGTATTCGACGGGCGTCCGCCGCCCGCGACCATCTGAATCGTTTCGCCAGCCGCCAGCGGCGTAATCTGGTATTCGAAGTCCGATATCGTGCAGGGCGAACCGCGCGACCGCCGCAACTGCACATCGCCGAAGATTGCCCCTTGCGTATCCAGCGACCGGATATCCTCGAGCAAGGGCGTGTCGGTCTTGCCGGTATTGCGGAAGCGCAGCACCCACTCCACGGCCGGGAACCCGGCAAAGGTCTGCTGCTCCATCTCGCATTCGAGGCCGGACTGCGGATCGCGCCACGTCACCACCAGCGCCTTCACACCCTCTGCAGCGGCCTTGGCCTCGCGCTTCACCTGCCACGTGGGAAGCAGTTCGGCGGAGGATCGCCCGCCCAGCCGGAACGAGAACGGCGCTTGCAAGGGGAGGAACGAGACGGTGGACGCGCCCGATCGCACGGTGGTCCCATCCGCCAGTTCGACTTCCACGTCTGCCCAGTCGGCGTGGGCGTGGCCGATATCCCCGTTGACATCCCAGGCCTTGAGTACAATTTCCTTCGCGCCGGCTAAGGGCGCCTCCACGCGCACGGGTGGCGTGTCGCTGCCGATCATCGCACTGCGCCAGATCTCGCGCCCACCGGCTTCCAGGGAGAAAAGCATACGCTCCGCACGTCCGGCATTCACTCCGCGACACCCCGGATTATCATCCATGCCGACCCAGGCCCGGAACGTACGTATCGGCTGAGTGGCGCGCAGGACAATTTCGCTGGCCCCATGCGTCCCCAGCCCATGCTCAAACGTTCTGCCGGCAATCTTAATGGGTTGATCCACAATGGAGCGGTCAAACGCGAGTACGCCCCACCCTTGTTTCCAGGATGCCACCCGCACGATGCCCGCTTCGCCCGGCACACCGGCCGCAGCCGCCGCCCACTCGCCGGCAAACTGCCGGGCGGGCTCAACACCGGAAGGAACTAAATCGCCCAGACGCGGAAGGCGGCTGGCATGACTGTCTGTCTTACTCATAATCGGATCTCCTCTTTCTCACAAAAACGGCGTAGTCTACCTCAACGTCCCGTCCCCGACCACGAGATTTACCGATGAAGTGTGGTGCTGTAGGCCGCAACTCCGATTGCGGCCTATTCCAAGGCCGGGACCAGAGTTCCGGCCCACCGAACTCAAGCCTGTTTACTCCTCACGTTGACATACCGTACTTATTACAGCACTCTTGAAAGGACATACAGGAGGTCTCTTATGAGTACTGTTACGGCGATCGAATTGAAACGGCGCGGGGTATCGGCGCTGGCGCCGGCGCTGGCCGAAGACGATCAGGCAATCATCACGGTCCGCGGGAAGGGCCAATACGTGGTGATGAAGATGGAAACCTACAACCGGCTGCGCGAGTCCGAGTTGGACCAGGCCGTCCGCGAGGCGCGGGCGGACTACGCCGCCGGACGCATTACGGACCGTTCCGTCAAGGCCCACCTGAAGCGGCTGGAGCGTCATGTATAGCCTGGCCTTCACAGAAAGTTACACCCGTCTCGCGCTCCGGTTCATGCGCAAGCACCCGGAATTGCGGCCGGCGTACGGCAAAACGCTGGAGCTTCTCGAACTGAACCCGTTCCACCCGTCCCTGCGCCTGCACAAGCTGAAGGGTCGCCTGAGCGACCTGCACTCCGTTTCCATCAACCTCTCGTATCGCATCACCATTGAATTCCTGATCGAGGGCCGCACCATCATCCCGGTCGCCATCGGCTTCCATGACGAGGTGTATTGACCGTCCTGTTGTGTTCCCTGCCGCTGCGCCCTGCCGCATCCATGGTCTTTTCCTGAAGCGCCACCTTACGCAGGCTGGCTGTAGCAAGTTCTTTGTGGTAACCGCAGAAGTCGCTTTTGGGTATGCTATCGTAGGAGAAGTGTTGGTTGGCTGATGGTTTGGACAATGGCAGGATCGGCGCAGACAATTCAAATAAGGGGTATCCCTTTTCTCTTTTTTGCTCATGTGCCAGTCGATTTCACTTTGTACACAATCACCGCAGCACCGGGCTTGTCCTTGATCTCCACGGACAGCCCCTGCTCCATCAACGCTTTGCCGCACGCCGTCGTCGATCCCACCACATCGAAGTTCGTGACCTCATACATTGCCGCCGGATCGAGGCCGCGGAGGCGGAATTCGGCGCGCACAAATGCCGAATCAGTCCTGCGGAAGGCCTGCACCACGCCGTCGCCTTCCTCAGGCCGGTTGAACTGCCAGGCGATCCAGTCGCTGCTCTCCCGGCTGTAGCGGGTGAGCGGATAGTAGTCGCCTTCCAGCATCATGGGCGCGATCTGGCGGCATTCGCGATAAACCTTTATCTTGGCCGCCGTAGGTTCCCTATTCGAATCGTTAAACACGCAAGCGGGCAGATAGAAACTACGGCACATGTACGGGTCACTGGCAGAGAAGCCCGAGCCCTGGAACGGCAGCCAGAACGACAGCCCGTAGGTGTGCCCCTGATTGCCCTCAACGACGCCGGCCATGCTCGGGAGCTGGAAATCGCTGCGCAGCAGCGGCACCGCCCGGCGCATGGTTTCCAGATCGTTGCGGCGCCCCCCGGAGGCACAGGAATCGATGCGTAGATGCGGGTAACGACGACGCAGTTCGTCCCAGAACGCGAGATGCCCCTGCACGTAGAGGTTCTCGGTCATCCCTTGGCGATCGGGCGCGTCGTTCTTGCGCCAGGCCGGGCACGGTCCGCCACCGTTCATGTCCTCGCGGTACCAATCGAGCCCCTGGGACTCGATCATGCCGCTGATGTGGTCGGTCAGCCACTGCCGAGCCGCCGGATTGCCTTCGTCAAGAATCGCCCCCATGTTGTCGTTCGGCAGGAGCCACTCCGGATGGTTCTTCCCGAGCCAGGAGTTCAGGTCGCCCACCCGCTCCGGCTCGAACCAGAGCATGAACTGCATGCCGCGGGTACGGATCCAATCGGAATACGGCTTGAACCCCTTGGGATACTTCTTGGGATCGGGCGTCCACGTGCCGGAGTTCATCCAGTACATGCCCGGCCACGGATAGGGCAGAGGATCCGGGTTGAGGGTGAACCAGACGTCGTCGCGAGAGCCGCCCGCGTCACGCCATGAGACATCCAGGTGAATGCCCGCATCGAGCCAGGACTGGATAATCGGCATTTCCTGCTCGTTGCCGCTTCCGCAATAACTGGCGACGGGCGGCTGCGGTTTCCCTTGGATTCGCGGCAGGGTGTGGGCGCGATACCAGCGCCGCCAGAGATTCTGCGCTGGCACCATGTCCACCCCTTCCCAAAACAACATGGCCATCAAGGGCGTACGGGCCTCTTCGCCGGGCTTTAGACAGAAGTGCGTGAGTTCCTGCCCGGCTCGGACCGTCAGTCCCGTGCCTGCGTCGCGGGTGAAGGAGGCGGCCCACTGACCCGGCCAGCCGACCGCCAGGATCACCCCACCGCCGGGCGTCTGCAGATTGAAGTAGGGCCAGCCGTCGGGCCCATCACAGGACTTGCCGGTTCCCGGCATGCTCAGCGACTTGCCGAGACCGTAGCCCGTACCGTCCCCGGCCCAGATCGGACCGCGCGGGCTGAAGGTGGTGACGGAACCGGAGGTAAGGACTAGCCGATAGGGCTCGTAGCTCTCGGCGCCCATGAAGTCGCCCTTGATGCCGTGCAACACGAATTCGCCTTTGGCGCCAGCGTCAAACTGCGCGTCCAGCCCCTGGATGTTCTCCAGGATCGGCGTATTGGTCGTGCCCGTGTTCTTGAAGTACACCGTCCACTCGGCAGCCGAATAATCCGCGTAGTCCACAGCCACGCACCGCACCTCCAGTCCCGACTTCGGATCGGTCCACCTCATGGTGTGTTCTGTGCGGTTGGCGTCGAGTTTCTTCTCTTCGACATTCTTCGTCCAGCCCGCCAGCAGCCCCTCCGAAGCCTTCCCGTCATAGACAAACGAGAACGGCAACTTCGCCCTGGCATCCGTCAGATGTTCTTGCACCCATTGATTCTTCATCTTCATCTCCTCGTTCTTTGGCGACTCCGCAGGCGCTACTTTCTCGGCTCCTGCGGCCCCGTTGGCCGCGACCAGCATCAGTCCTGCGAGCACCGCGCCCGCCATTCGTGACACTCCGTGTTTGCCGCTCGTTGTATGTTTCATAATCCATACTCACCTTTCACTGTTTACTGTTCAACACTCCATGTCTCAGAACCCCGCAAGGGCCGGGCATTCCCTCAGCCGCGACAACGATCTGAAACCTGAACCCCGAACCCT
>Ga0182021_10002110_pt1 | contig 23170 bp, 21 predicted proteins | sample 612E3MmetaG_FD_120493 | JGI IMG/M metagenome (GOLD analysis project Ga0182021, IMG submission 120493) | Permafrost microbial communities from Stordalen Mire, Sweden - 612E3M metaG (Illumina Assembly) | ecosystem: Environmental > Terrestrial > Soil > Wetlands > Permafrost | place: Sweden... | reverse complement strand
TATAAAGAGCCTTACATTTGTATAAATGTGATAATACCTTCACATTTATATAATTAATGACATGAAAAATATCGAATTCATTCAAAAAGATGTCCAAAATGTAAAAATACAGGAATCAATTCCTGGTACGGTAAAAAGCAATTTTGCCGCTAATGCCGGTAAGCATCTGAAAAACTTTATCTACATTACGGGCCTGGCAGGAATAGGATTATTCGCAAACTCCTGTTCCTTGGGATATGTTGCTACGGAACCTGTATACACTGAATATGCCAGACCGGCCCGTCCAAGTAATCTTCATGTCTGGATAGATGGCGATTGGGTCTATAACCGTCAAACCCATGCGTATGCACGTAACACAGGGTATTGGGAGGCCCCACGTCAGAATCAAACATATGTTTCAGGCAGCTGGCAAAAAGATTCACGTGGTCAATACTGGAAGAAAGGCAAGTGGCAGAGTAATGATACGAAGTCAAAACGTAAAACCGTTTATTGATTTAAAAATCTGATTATCGCATTATATTATTAAGGTGTAATGTGCGATGACGCTAAGATTAATTCTCTCTGTGTCATCGCACTTTTGCTTTTAATTTTTGTTTACCCTGATAAAAATATCATCATAATGATCGATTACTATAAAATTCTTGGCATTTATAAGAATGCAACGCAAAAGGATATCAAAAGCGCCTACCGTAAACTGGCAAGAAAATATCATCCGGATTTAAATCCGGATAATAAAGATGCAAAAAAGAATTTCCAGCAGATAAATGAAGCTAATGAGGTTTTAAGCGATCCGGAAAAGCGCAAGAAATACGATCAGTATGGAAAGGATTGGAAACACGCGGATGAATTTAATAATCAGAAACAGAATCAGCAACAATCGGCAACTTCGGACAGACAGGGAAATTCAGGATTTACCAATGAAGGAGAATTTTCCGATTTTTTTGAATCGTTGTTTGGTGGAACCCGGGGTACAGGCAGAAGCCGTCAGGTAAAATACAGAGGTGAAGATTTCAATGCTGAATTACAACTTGATCTTCTTGATGCATACACAACTCACAAGCAAACCCTGACAGTTAATGAGAAAAAAATAAGAATCACCATTCCTGCAGGAATTGAAAACGGACAGACAATAAAAATCACAGGACATGGTGGTCAGGGAATAAACGGCGGACCCAACGGAGATTTATATATTAAATTTTCAATCGCCAATAACTCCGGATTCAAACGCCTGGGTGCTGATTTGTATGCAACTGTGGATTTAGATTTATATACTGCTATTTTGGGAGGAGAGTTGACAATAGATACTCTGAATGGTAAAGTAAGACTGAACATCAAACCCGAAACACAAAACGGAACTAAAATAAGGCTGAAAAACAAAGGCTTTCCTGTTTATAGAAGCAAGGATCAATTTGGAGATCTGTTTATTACCTTTTCCGTTAAAATCCCGACGAATTTAACTGAGAAACAGAAGGGATTATTTTCTGAATTATCAAAATCTCAATACTAAAACTCAGACTAATGCGTGCAAAAAATTTAATTCCGGTTCATGAATTCTGTACCAGCCATAATATTGATATTTCTTTTATCAGTTTGCTGTTTGAAACCGGACTGATAGAAATGAAAACCATAAAAGAAACAATTTACATTCCTGAAAGCCAGCTTCGGGATCTGGAGAAAATCGTTATGTTATATCACGAGCTGGATATTAACCTTGAGGGCATTGAAACTATTACCTATCTGTTAAACAGAAATTCTGAGCTGCAAAACGAGATTATCAGATTGAGGAACAGGCTCAGGCTTTACGAAGATATTTGATTCCGTTCAAATTTTAAGCCCTGAAAATGAGCCATTTTGCACTCTAATTTTTTTTAACATCTTAACCTTTTCTTAATTGCAAATTAATTCGGATTTAATCTTTCTACTCTTTTTTTGGCCTATTTTTGAACAGGGTAGAAAGTTGAGCTTGAAGCCAGTTCAGATACTGGCTGTCTGAAAATCTAAATAAATATGCTGTTATATGGAATCAAAAATACAATTGCTATGAAAATATTAATTAAAAACATGGTTAGCACCCGTTGTATAATAGTTGTAAAGTCGACCTTTGAAGACCTGAACATACCTTATGATTTTGTTGAATTAGGTGAGGTTGAGGTTTCTGAAGATATACCGGAAGAAAAACTCAGGTGTCTTGATAATAATCTGCGATCATTCGGACTTGAATTACTGGAGAACAAGAGAACCTCCCTCGTGGAAAAAATAAAGCAGACAGTTATTGAGCTGGTGCATGATTCAGATAAGGAAATGAAAGTAACTCTATCGACTTTCCTGAGCAAAAAACTGAATTACAGTAGTACCTATCTGTCAAATATCTTTTTAGAGACTGAGGGTATTACAATCAGAGAATTCTTCATTGCAAACAAAATTGAACATGTAAAAAAGCTGCTTCTCAATGACAATCTGAATCTTAATGAAATCTCCTGGATTACAAAGTACAGCAGTGTTTCACACATGGCTAACCAGTTCAAAAAGAGAACGGGACTGGCACCTTTACAATTCAAGCATCTGCAAAAAAGTAATCATCGTTCGCTCGAGCAGGTCAGAAATTAGGAAGTCTTAAACATGAACTACAATAAGGAATTTCGCGTAAAGGAAGGAGACCATATCCTTCTAAGGAACTTCGATCCCGGGTTTACAGATGAGAATGAAACCAAAAAATCTGCGCTTCTGAAAATTGATAAACTTCAACAAAAAATGGACATGTTGCAGTTCCAGCTTTTTGCCGAGCAGAAGCGCTCACTGCTGATTTGTCTCCAGGGTCTGGATGCTGCCGGTAAGGACGGGGTTATAAGGCATGTAATAGGCCTGATGAATCCGCAGGGTTGCCGGGTTGTGAGCTTCAAACAACCATCACAGGAGGAACTATCACACGATTACCTGTGGAGAATCCAACTTCAGACTCCCAGGCGGGGAGAAATCGTTATTTTTAACAGATCTCAATATGAAGATGTTCTCATAGTACGTGTTCATGATCTGGTGCCTAAGAACATCTGGTCGAAGCGTTTTAGTCAGATCAATGACTTTGAAAGACTCCTTGTTTCCGATGGTATTCATATTTTAAAATTTTTTCTGCATATAAGCAAGGAAGAACAATTGCGTCGCTTCGAAGAGCGGCTTGATGATCCGAATCGGCAATGGAAAATAAGTGATGCAGATTATTCTGAAAGAAACTTCTGGGAAGACTACCAAAAAGCTTATGAGGATGTACTTAATAAATGCAGTACCGGCAATTCACCCTGGTTCATAATCCCTTCTGATCATAAATGGTTCCGAAACCTCGCCATTTCTACAATCATCGCCGATACATTGGAAAAACTACATATCGAGATGCCAAAACCAGCTGTAAACATAGATGATATCCGCATGAAATATCATCAGGCAGCTGAAGAGTGATAATTTAAGTCACTCCAGAGTTGATTTATTCTCCTGAATGCCCTGTAATTGAATGTGTGAAAGATGTAACTTATCCAAATTGTTATATAACATTTTTCACCTAAATGATAATCACCTTTGCAGAGTTATATTTCGTAGCATACATTCTTAACACCATAGACTGCAAGAGTTATGAAATCCATGCAAGTAAGGTAATTTTGATTTTAATCGCGATTAAGCAAATATAACTTAAATGTCTGTTAATATGGTGCTTACAATTATAATAATAACAATCATCGCATTTATTTTCGAGTCATAAGAGGCAAAACCTCAATTAATAAATATAAGAAATTGAATACATTAGAAATTAAGGGAACCTGGGAGGAACAGAAAGGTAAACTCAAACAGAGATTTGCAGTAATTACGAACAATGACTTGATGTTTGCAAAAGGGAAGAAAGAGGAGATGTTTGGAAGACTTCAGGTAATACTGGGTAAAACCAAAGCAGAACTTCAGAGTATTCTTGAAGCTCTCTGATCATCTTTTATTTATGGAATCCGGATTTGACAGGAAAATTTTTATGCGGTAATTTTTTGAATATTTATTGTAAGCTTTTTACTTCATTTACAAGATTCTGCAGTGTACTTTTCGCATCGCCAAACAGCATCCTCGTCTTATCATTGAAAAAGAGCATGTTTTCAATTGCGGCATATCCTTTGCCCATACCACGTTTCATTACAATTATGTTTTTAGCGTCACGTGCTTTTATGATCGGCATGCCATAAATTGGACTTGAAGGATCGTCTTCAGCTGCAGGATTAACTACATCATTAGCTCCAATCACCACCAGCACATCGGTGTTCGGCAGATCAGGATTTATTTCATCGCTTTCAATAAGCTGTTCATAGGGTACATCGGCTTCGGCAAGCAACACATTCATGTGCCCGGGCATACGTCCGGCAACCGGGTGAATTGCATATTTAACCTCTACTCCTTTCTCATCCAAAAGCTTATCCAGCTCATGACAAATATGCTGTGCCTGCGCAACTGCAAGCCCGTAACCAGGAACAATAACTACTTTCTTCGAGTAGCTTAGAAGCACTGCAGCGTCTGAAAGGGAAATTTCTTTAACCGAACCAGCGACATTTAAATTAGCCTGACCACCACCTCCAAACACACCAACTATCACATTAAGCAAAGACCTGTTCATAGCCTTGCACATGAGTATGGTAAGAATTGTCCCTGCTGAACCGACTAATATTCCTCCGGTAAGCATAGCCTGGTTGTTATAAAGAAACCCTCCCATAGCAGCGGCTACGCCGGTAAATGAGTTCAACAGAGAGATAACGACAGGCATGTCAGCCCCTCCTATTGGCATAACAAATAAAACTCCGTATATAACAGCAATCCCGAACATTAAGTAAATAAACGGCATCAGTTCACTGCTTGCTTTCACATCGCGTGTCATAATAAATGCTATCAATCCTATCAGAACACCAAGTATGGTAAGATTAACATACTTCATCATTTTTATTCTCATATCCCCGATCCACCCGTCAAGTTTTCCAAAGGCGATCATACTGCCTGCCCAGGAAACTGTACCAATCATCAGTCCGATAAGTATCGCGAGAACATGCCCGTTGGCCATACCGCTTTTTGCTATAAGCTCAGGACTTACATGCGGAAACTCCATCATTGAGATAAGCGCTGCTGCTGCACCGCCCATCCCGTTGAAAAAAGAAACCAGCTGAGGCATAGCGGTCATTTTAACCCTTTTAGCTATCACCAATCCAATGACGGTTCCAATTGCTATCGCTGCAAGGATATACCCGATATTACCTATCGGTTTACCATCCTTCCGGTGAAACAGGATTGTTGCTATTATCGCCATAACCATCCCTATGGCAGCAAGAATATTTCCTCGTCTGGCAGTCAGTGGATGACTTAACATTTTCAGACCTAAAATAAAAAGAACAGATGCGATAACATAAGTAATCTCCAGAACTGAGATGCCATAAGAGAATTGAGATATTTCATTCATACCGTGGATCTTTATCGTTTTCTACAAAGCCTGATTATTTCTTTTTCTTGAACATTTCCAGCATCCTGTCAGTAACGACAAAACCGCCCACAACATTCAGTGTGCCAAGTACTACTGCCAGAAACCCAAGAATCATGGATCCTGAAGTTTCCGCATGTCCCATGACTATAATGGCGCCAATAATTACCACTCCGTGAATAGCATTGGCTCCTGACATCAGCGGAGTGTGAAGGATGGCAGGAACATGACTGATTACTTCAATACCAAGGAATATTGAAAGGATCACAATAAAAATTGCCTCCCGGTGCAACAAGAAAAAACCTGTAATATTTTCCATAATAGTGCTTATTTGATATTCAGCATCTGTTTAATTCTCTGACTTATATATTCCCTGCCATAAACAGCTGTTGTTCCGTTTATAATATCATCCTGCATATTAAGGATCAGGATGCCGTTTTTGTCAACCATTATCCTAAGAAGATTTATAATGTTGGAACCGAACATTTTGCTGGCATCGGATGACATATCGGAGGGATAATCGGATTTACCGATAATATTTACCCCGTTAACCAGAGTTACTTTCCCATCTTCAGTCAATTCACAATTACCGCCTGAAGAGGCAGCAAGGTCAACTATGACTGATCCGGGCTTCATCTTAAAGACTGTGTCCTTAAGAAGCAGGACCGGTGCTCTTTTCCCGGGGATCTGAGCCGTTGCAATGACAACATCGGCGGCGATAGCACGGTTCTGTATCAGTTCCTGCTGCTTTATCTTAAACTCATCTGATTGTTCGACTGCGTATCCCCCTGCAGTTGCATCTTCTTTGGCTCCTGCGACTTCTATAAATTTCCCCCCGAGGCTTTTAACCTCCTCTTTTACAGCTGATCTGACATCAAATACTTCAACAATCGCCCCAAGTTTACGAGCAATTGCAACTGCCTGCAGTCCGGCCACTCCTGCGCCCAGTATCAACACTCTTGCCGGTTTGATGGTTCCGGCAGCCGACATAAACATCGGAAAGAATTTTGGCAATAACGAAGCAGCAGCAAGCACTGCTTTGTAACCGGATACTGTTGCCATTGACGACAGGATATCCATTGACTGGGCTCTTGAGGTCCTTGGTACCATATCCAGCGCCAGAACGGTTAATCCCTGATTTCGGGCTTTCTCAAGCCATAGCGTGTTTACAACAGGATTGAGAACCGAACAAAGCACCTGGCCTTCCCTGAAAGAACCGATATCATCTTCCATCGGGGGATTGACGGAGAGCAATAATGAAGCCTTTGAAATAACCTCTTTTCTGTCAACTATCTGTGCTCCGGCTGCCTGATAGGCTTTATCAGAAGCATAAGCGCGTTCTCCTGCACCAGGTTCAACTAATACTTCAATGCCCATTTTTTTCAGAACTGTTACTTCCCCTGGAAGAATGGCTACCCTGTTTTCATTTCCTGTTTCTTTCAGAATGCCTGTTATCATTGGTTTGGAGTTTGGAATGTAAAGTGCCCGAAGTTTAATTCAATACTTACCGGCAATATAATAAACAATCTCTGATCAGTATTATTTCCCGAAAAAATTTCTCAGCCAGAAATGATTAGTCTCATTTCTCAGATGATTTGCTTTTGCTCCTCCCCACCCATGACGACCACCGGGATAAAGCATAAATTCAAACGTTTTGCCTTCATCCTCTAACTTGGAAATAAGGTAGATAGAATTCTGCATATGGACATTATCATCCATATCGCCGTGAGTCAGATATAATTTCCCTTTGTAGTTACTTACAAAAGTAAGAGCCGATCCGTCTTTGTACCCCTCAGGATTGTCTTGCGGAGTATCCATGAAACGTTCGGTATAAATGTCATCATAGAGCCGGTAATCAGTTACTGAAGAACCGGCAAAACCATGAGTCCAGTAGTCTGCACCTTTTGTCAATGCAAGACACGTCATGTAGCCCCCGTAAGAGCTTCCAGTTATCCCCATCCGGTCAGAGTCAACATATGGTTTTGCACGTAACCATTTAACTGCATCTTCATAATCAAGTATTTCCCATTTGCCAAGACACCTGTAAAGGTAATCAAGTCCTTTTTTCCCGAAATGACCGGAACCTCGGTGATCTACTGTAAAGGTAATTATCCCGTTCTGGGAATTCCATGACGGGCTGTTCCCTAACCACCGGTTAGTTACATTTTCGGAGTTTGGTCCACCATATATGGCGAATATAACCGGATACTTTTTAGCCGGATCAAAATTTACAGGGTATGTGATTATTGCCGGCATATTGAATAATCCATCGGATGTCATGATCTTCACAAGTTCAGATGAAGAATCTTTTGAAGGATTGGAAAGCGGTTGTTCAAACTTATAAATCTGCCTGATCATTTTGCCAGTTTTATCCAGGGTTATTATCGAACCGGCACTGACTATACTGTTCCATGTATCAATGAAATAACTGCCTTTGGGTGAAATGCTTACATTATGAGTCCCGTGCCCGGTTGTCAGCTGAAGCAGGTTTTTACCATCGAGGCCAACACGGTAAAAATGTTCATCTGTAGATTCCTCTCCCGTAGCAGAGAAGTAAACCATTTTCATATCTTCATCAACTCTTTTGATTGCGGTAACCCTGAAATTGAAGTCAGTAAGCTGAGAAATAAGTTTACCATCCCAGCCATAATAATACAGGTTCTCCCAGTCATTCCTGTAGCTTCTTACAATAAAACCGGAACCGTTCTTCATTACATAAATATCCTCAAAAAACTCTACCCAGGTTTTTCTGCTTTCGTCATAGATCGGTGTATAATCTCCCGAATAAGGATCAGCAAGGATGATTTTAATATCATTCTGGTCACGGTTAACCACCTGCATGGCAAGTTTCTTACTATCAGGTGTCCAGAAAGGCCATGCAATGTACTGGTCAATATTATAATCAGTATTTACCCATACTGTTTTGGCTGTAGAAATATCGGCAACACCCATTTTCACCTTTGGGTTCGGATCTCCTGCCTTTGGATAAGGGGTAGCTTCAATAATTCCATGGATACCATCAGGTTCATCGAGCCTGTTTAGCGTAAATACAGGCACATTTGTCTCATCAGTTCTCAGATAGGCAATCTTACTTCCGTCGGGCGACCACCAGAAAGCTGCATAATGGCTTGGTCTGCCAAGTATCTCTTCCATGTAAACCCAGGAAGAATAACCATTATAAATTTTATCAGATGCATCAGAAGTAAGTCTGATCTCTTTGTTTTCAGTCAGATCAAATACATAAAGATCCTTGTTTTTTGTATAAGCGATCCTTTTCCCATCGGGCGAAAAGCGAGAGTTTACCTTTGCAATTTTATCGGTAGTCAGCCTTTTCAACTCTTTATTGCCAATCGTGAAAGAGTACAAATCATTTTCCTTCTGCAACAGAACACTCTTCATATCAGGACTAAGTACATCATTCATAGCCATTGTGACACCCTGAGGAAGTGCTTCGGAAATCAAATCCCTGGCAGATTTTACAGCCGGTACTGTGGAGCCTTTACCAGTTTTAATATCAACACTTTGAATAACAGGATTCAGTTCTGAATCAAACGTACGTATAAGATAGTGGGTATCATCTGTCCATCCGGTTATTGCAACCTGCTTATATCCACGCTGAGGCATCTGTGCTTTTGCCGGGATTACCTGAACAACGATGAATATAATCAGGGAAATTATTACCTGAGTAAATTTATCCTTTCGCATGAGTATCGGTTTAAAAATGAATATTCAATAAAGGTTGGTAAAAATAGGAAATTTTAATATAAATTCCTCCTGAATGCAGAATATCACAAAACCCATAATTGATAAACATTTTGTATTTTTGCAACTTATAATGAAAGTTAAGGGGTTCGATACTAAATCTATTCAGGAGAGCGGATGGTTGAAGCTTGATAATGCCGCAAAACTTTTCCCGGCCATCATGTCGGGCGAGCTGACTTCTGTTTTCAGAATTACAGCCACGTTAAGGGAACCAGTCAGGTTTACTGCGATAAAAGAGGCCGTTGAAATTACCTCGCGCCGTTTTCCATACTACAGCGTTTCTCTCGGAAGCGGGTTATTTTGGTATTATCTCGAATACAGTCATCTGCTTCCACGTATACTGACAGAAGAAGAAATTCCATGCACTGCATTTGCTTCCAAAAGAAAGAACGAACCTCTTTACAGAATAATCGTTAAAGAGAACAGGATTTCAGTTGAGTTTATTCATATTCTCACAGATGGAGGTGGTGGCCTGGAATATCTCAAATCACTGCTTTACACATATTTCAGATTGACAGGTAAAACCATTCACTCCGCGGTTGGAATTATCCTGCCTGACAGCCCTGTTGATGAGGGAGAGATGGAAGATGGTTACAAGAGGTTTTTCAAGAGGAAAATTCCCCCTCCCGGAAAACTGACAAGAGCCTGGCATCTTCCTTTCAGACTGAATGAAAAGCCCCGGTTAAGAGTCATTCATTCGGAGATTTCACTTGAAAAACTCATTGAATTGACTAAAAGGTATAATGTATCACTTACAGAATATGTCGTCTCGGTTTATCTTTTCTCACTTCAAAAGATTTATCTCGAAGAAAAGGAGATGCATAAAAGGCAAAAAGGAAGCGCTTTACGGATTGAAGTACCCGTCAACCTCAGAAAAAAATTTCCAAGCAGAACCATGCGTAATTTTTCGCTCTTTATATTGCCCGAAATTGACCTCAGACTTGGAATCTACACTTTTGAGGAAGTATTGAAGATTGTTCATAATCAGATCCAGTCAGGGACAGAAATTAAGCAGATAGCCAGGTTCCTGTCACAAAATGTTGGTCATGAAAAAAATTATCTCATTCGTCTGCTTCCCCTTTTTATGAAAAGTATGGTGATTGCTGCAGTATACAGAAGACTGGGGAAAAGACAATGTTCGGGAATAATGACCAATCTTGGAGTAGTTATTCTGCCTGAAGATATGAAAGAACTGATTGAATCAGTCGAACTCGTGTCTACACCGCCTAACAGGAATGTCAGAATAAGTTGCGCTATGGTAACATTCAAGAACAAACTCAGACTGAATTTTTCAAATATTTCCAGTTCTGCAAGACTTGAAAAACATTTCTTAAAACATTTCACAGACTCAGGAATTCATGTTAAAATATTGAATAACAAATAAAACTGTCATCATGATATTGTGCACTAATTGCGGGGTGGAACTCGATGAGGGTTTAACAACCTGTCCGCTATGCGGCTTTACCATCGGAAACGTCACAGGTAATGAAAAAAGAGAAGAATCTGTACATTATCCTTCTGATATAATATCATTACATAAGAAAGAAAAGAAAAGATATCTGCTTGAACTTACTGCAATAATATCTTTTTCAGCAATTGCCGTATGTTCAATTGTCGACCTGGAAATAAGCAGAAAAATGTCCTGGTCACTTTATGCAGATTCCTCAGTTCTTGCCGCATGGATTTGTGTCACATTAATTCTGCTTGCATACAAAAGGTATTATATTGTTGTTCCCGGTTTACTTATCACCGTACTATTAATGCTTTTTTCATTTGATCTTTTCAACGGCCCGGCTGACTGGTTCTTCAAAATCGGACTTCCGATAACAGTTGCCGCATTCTTATTTATCAGCATAACTCTCATACTCTGGCATGTGGCACGTTTCAGGGGATTTAATGTACTCGCATTCGCATTTATTTTATTATCAGGATTTTGCGTTGTTACAGAAGTATTTATCGATAAATACCTTTACAATACAGTTACCATACGGTGGTCTGCAATCGTGGCCGTCTCAATTCTTCCTATTGCATTGGTACTGCTTTTCATCCACTACAGGATGAAAAAAGGAAAAAGGCTCGACAGCTACTTTCATGTTTAGGGTTTTACTTGTCTGCCATAACCGGGATTAAAAAAGGTTTATATTTATCCCCCTGAAATCAATTTGATAAAAATGAAAAGAATCCTACTTTCAGCAGTTGTACTTGCACTGATTATTTCTACTTTAAAATCACAGACTATAAAATCGCCGGGTGAATTTCTCGGTTATGAGCCCGGAACGCAGTTTACCTTTCATTACAAAGCAATTGAGTACTTTAAATATATCGCAGATAACTCGCCGCTTGCCAGATACCACGAATATGGAACTACCAATGAAGGAAGGCCTCTGGCTGTCTGCTTCGTTTCAAGTGAAGAAAATCTGGCTAATCTTGAGGAATACCGGAAAAACAACCTGATAAAAACAGGCCTGTTAAAAGGCAATTTTACAGGAAAACAGATTCCCTTCATCTGGCTCGCCTATAATGTGCATGGTAATGAGGCTGTTGGAATGGAAGCTGCAATGAAGACACTTTATACACTGGTAAGCGGATCATACCCGAATGTTGCCGAATATCTCAAAGGATGCATCATTGTGATAGATCCCTGCCAGAATCCCGATGGCCATGAACTTTATACAGGCAGATACAGAAGCTCAATGAGCTTAAATGCCAATCCTGACAAAAATAGCTGGGAACACAACCAGGGCTGGCCGGGAGCACGTTCAAATCATTACATGTTCGATCTGAATCGTGACTGGACATGGCAGACACAGGTTGAGACACAGCAGCGTCTGATTCTGTATAATAGCTATATGCCTCAGGTTCATGCTGATTTTCATGAAATGAGTCCTGAATCGACCTTCTTTTTTGCTCCGGCTGCCGATCCCTGGAGTGTTGTAATAACACCCTGGCAACATGAATTTCACAGACTTATGGGCAATGGTAATGCCGCCCTTTTCAACGAAAAATTCAGGCTTTATTTTACCAAGGAAAATTTCGATCTCTTCTATCCAAGCTATGGAGATACATGGCCATTATTCAACGGGGCAATGGGATTCACTTATGAGCAGGCAGGAGGAGGCGGATCGGGTCTGGCCTATAAACTCGAATCAGGCGATACTCTTACTTTGAAAGACAGAATTGAAGGGCATTTCACAGCATCAATGGCTACAATAAAAGTCTCATATGAGAACAGGGAAAAACTGATATCTGAGTTTAACAAATATTTTGAGGAAAGTGCAAAGAGCCCATTGTTTCAATATAAATCTGTAATAATCAAAGGATCAAATGAAAAATCGAACATAAAAAGTCTGCTTCAACTTTTTGATTTTAATCAGATTAAGTATTCCTATGCCGGAAATGTCGGAAAAAAATACAAAGGATTTGATTATACTTCAAAAAAAGATGGAGAAGTGACAATAGAGAAAGGAGATATCCTTATAAGTGCATATCAGCCTCAGTCACATTTTATACAGGTTCTGTTTGAACCTGATACAAAAACTATAGATTCGATAAGCTATGACCTTACTGCATGGGCATTACCATATGTTTTTAACCTTAAGGCCTATGCGATTACGGACAAAATTGCTGCTGATACATCAAAATACGTTCAGGATAAAATAATAAATGTTCCCGGCAAGATTGATCTTTATGCCTATGTTGCTAACAGTTATGGATTTGATGAATTGAAATTTATTGCCGCGCTATACACCAAAAATATTAAACTCCGGTATTCATTAAAACCTTTTAAACTAAACGGAACAAATTTCAACAGGGGAAGTATAATCATCGCACGGGGTGACAACAAATACTATGTGGGCAATTTTGATGAGACTGTAACAAGAACAGCCAATGATTGCCAGGTCAGGTTGATACAAACCGCCACCGGACTGGTTGAGAGTGGTAAGGACTTTGGCTCACAAAGTTCCCCGCTTATGAAAAAAAGATCCGTCGCTATGTTTTGCGGTGAAGGAACATCATCCGGTACAGTCGGAGAACTCTGGTATTTCTTCGAAAAAGAGCTTAATTACCCTGTCACGCTGGTGAATACCGGTACAAGTGAAAGTGTCGATTTAAAAGGTTATGATATTCTTATCCTTACGTCCGGAACATATTCAAAGTTTAAAGACACAATTATTGACTTTGTAAAAAAAGGAGGCAGAGTTATTGCAATTGAAAATTCGATCTCTCTGTTTGCAGGCGAGAAAACTACTTCCCTTTCCAAGTCAATTGAGACAAGAACAGCGGAACAAAAGCTCGCGGAAAAGAAAATAAAAAGTGATGATTCCACCCTGCTAAAGAAATTTGAGCTTGAAAATGAGAGTAGGTACACCTTATCGGAACGGTCAGCCGGCAGTATATACAAAGTCAGACTGGATGATACTCATCCCTATTCGTTCGGAATGGGGAATGAATGGTTTATTATGAAACGGACTGCAGGCTATCCTTTTCTGACAAAAGGTAATAATATAGGTTATATTCTTGACAGAGATCCTGTTTCCGGATTTGCAGGATTCAAGTACAAAGACAATATAAAGAATACTCTTGTTATCGGATCGGAGAATATCGGTTCGGGTGAGGTGATCTACATAACTGATGATCCCTATTACAGAGCATTCTGGAAAAGCGGAAGGGTTCTTATGGGGAACATGATACTGAGGTAATATAAATCATTACTAAACAGAAAAAATGTGAAATTAGCAGGAGATTCTTCGCTTCTCCACCTGACGGCGGATTCGCTCAGAATGACAGACAGTAATGAATTTAAATCATGCAATCAGGCAGATTGTCTCAGAAAACCCATCGGGTTAAATTCTTTACTTAATGAAAAGCACTGTTCATTATTTAGACTTGATTTAAACTTCTGTTATTTTATTAACATTGTTATTTTATTAACAATAAATTATTATCTTTGTACATCATAATTAAACGTAAAGCTAATAATGAGCACTTTAATTACTTTTATTTATAAGATCAACAAATTAATGACTATCAAAGAAATACGATTAGAAGATTATAAATCTGACAGATTATGAACGTGTCAAAAATCACATCACTTGCGGATCTGAAGAAGAAACGCGAAGAACTGAAGACCGGTATGGATATCCGGATTAAAGCAATTGATCCTGAAAATATTGTTCAGGTGAAAGTAGCAATGGCAACATGTGGAATAGCCTCAGGTGCCAGGAATGTAATGGAGTTTTTTCAGCAGCAGCTTGAAAGAAGAAATATTGCAGCTGTCGTTTCACAGACAGGTTGTATGGGATATTGTTATGCAGAACCAACGATTGAGGTTAAAATTCCTAATCAGGATCCTGTAGTATTTGGTTTTGTCGATCTCAAAAGGGCAGACCTGATCATTGAGAAATACATTAAGACGGGTGAACTTGTAGACGGTATCATCCCTATTAATTATCAAACTATTGACTTAAACGAATAAGGAGGAATTATTATGTCAAAATACAGTATGCATCTTCTCGTTTGCGGTGGCACAAGTTGCCACTCTTCGGAAAGCGATGCTATTGTCTGCAATTTAAGGGATGAACTGGAAGCAAAAGGGCTGATGGATTCTGTTCAGGTAATACTAACAGGATGTTTTGGCTTTTGTCAGAAAGGTCCGATCGTTAAAGTCTTGCCCGACAATACATTTTATGTCAATGTAGCTCCTGAAGATGCCCAGGAAATTGTAGAAGAGCATGTTATAAAAGGAAGGAAAGTAACCAGACTTTTATACACCGATCCCGTCAGCAAGGAATTGATATCCGATTCAAAACATATGGATGTTTTCAAGAAGCAGCTGAGAATAGTTCTGCGCAACTGTGGGTTTATCAATCCTGAGAATATAGATGAGTACATTGCCCGTGACGGCTATCAGGCGCTTGGAAAAGTGCTTACAGCAATGAGCCCTGAGGAAGTTATAAAGGAGGTAAAGGATTCAGGACAAAGAGGACGTGGTGGCGCCGGTTTCTCAACCGGTTTAAAATGGGAACTCGCCTACAAAAACAAATCAGATGAGAAATATGTGGTCTGCAATGCAGATGAAGGCGATCCCGGGGCATTCATGGACCGCTCTGTTCTGGAAGGTGATCCTCACTCAGTCCTTGAAGCGATGGCAATCTGCGGATATAGCATCGGCTCCTCCAACGGGCTGATATATATACGGGCCGAATACCCGCTTGCAATCGAAAGACTAAAAATCGCCATAAACCAGGCAAGAGAGTATGGATTACTTGGAGATAACATACTTGGCACCGGTTTTAATTTTGATATTAAACTCCGATATGGTGCAGGCGCATTTGTGTGCGGGGAAGAAACAGCTCTAATTCATTCAATGGAAGGTCTTCGCGGCGAACCAACTGTAAAACCGCCATTTCCCGCAGAATCGGGTTATCGCAACAAACCTACAAATGTTAATAATGTTGAGACCTTTGCTGCAATACCTGCTATCATTCTCAAAGGAGCCAAATGGTTCAGCAGTATCGGAACAGCAAAATCCAAAGGAACAAAAGTGTTTGCCCTTGCAGGAAAGATAAACAATGTCGGACTCATAGAAGTCCCGATGGGAACAACACTGAGGGAGGTCATCTTCGAAATCGGGGGTGGCATGAGGAACGGCAAAAAATTCAAAGGTATCCAGACAGGCGGTCCATCGGGCGGATGTCTGTCAGAAAAACATCTGGACACTCCTATTGACTTTGATAATCTTATTGCAGCTGGTTCAATTATGGGTTCCGGTGCAATGATTATCCTCGACGAGGATGATTGTATGGTTTCGATGGCAAAATTTTTCCTTGAATTTACTGTTGAGGAATCCTGCGGGAAATGTGCCCCATGCAGAATCGGTAACAAACGCTTACATGAACTCCTCGGTCAGATATGCGAGGGCAAAGGGACAATGGCGGATCTTGACAGGTTGAGAAACATGAGTGTGGTTATAAAGGATACTTCACTTTGTGGACTGGGTCAGACATCACCGAACCCCGTATTATCAATGCTCGATAACTACTATGATGAGTACGTTTCACATGTGACCCTGAAGAAATGTCCGGCAGGACAATGCCGCAGCCTCATGGAATATGTGGTAAATGCCGAAAACTGTGTTGGCTGTACCGCATGTGCAAGAGTTTGTCCCGTAAATGCTATAACAGGAGAAAGAAAAGAGATTCATTATATCAATCCCTCAATATGCATAAAATGCGGAGCATGTATGGAGAAATGTAAGTTTGACGCAATATATATCAGCTAATCAATACAATAATGGAAACAATAAAGCTTACAATCGATAATAAAGAGATTAATATACCAAAGGGTACAACTATATTAAAAGCTGCGAAGGAACTGGGAATTGATATCCCCACCTTGTGTTATATGGAACTGCATGATATGAACATTGAAAACAAACCTGCAGGTTGCCGTATATGTGTTTCGGAAGTAGCCGGAAGAAGGAACCTGGCACCTGCATGTTCAACAAAATGTGAAGAAGGTATGGTGGTAAAAACTCATACTACAAGGGTATTGAACGCCCGCAGAACAGTAATGGAATTTATTCTTTCCGATCATCCTAAAGATTGCCTCGTATGCTCAAAATCAGGGACATGTGAACTGCAGGCAATGGCTCACCGCCTTGGCATAAGAGACATTCCGGGAGCTGAGTATGCAGCAGTTTCAACCTACAGGAAAGACACCTCACCATCAATCATCAGAGACCTTGACAAATGTATTATGTGTCGCCGTTGTGAAATGATGTGTAATGAGGTTCAGACAGTCGGCGCTCTGTCGGCAGTTAACAGAGGTTTTATGGCTACAGTAGCTCCGGCGTTCGAACAGAACCTGGAACATTCAACATGCACCTATTGCGGCCAGTGTGTGGCCGTTTGTCCTACCGGAGCTCTGACAGAGGTAAACCATGTTCCACAGGTATTGAGAGCTCTTGCTGATCCGACCAAGACTGTAATCGTTCAAACAGCTCCCGCCGTCCGTGCTGCTCTCGGAGAAGAGTTTGGTCTCGAACCGGGTACACTTGTTACCGGGAAGATGACCGCAGCGCTCAGGGCTCTCGGATTCGATTATGTATTCGACACTGATTTTGCCGCTGACCTTACCATTATGGAAGAAGGAACTGAGCTTCTCGACAGGCTGAGCAGGCATCTGAACGGAGATAAGTCTGCCAAGATCCCGATCCTCACCTCATGCTGTCCCGGCTGGGTAAACTTTTTTGAACATTATTTCCCTGATCTTAAAGATGTGCCTTCGACAGCAAAATCACCACAACAGATGTTCGGAGCAATTGCCAAAAGCTATTTCGCCGATAAAATTGGAATTAACCGGAAGGATATGGTAGTGGTTTCAATAATGCCCTGTCTTGCAAAAAAATATGAATGTCAGCGGGATGAATTCTCAGTAGATGGAAATCCTGACGTTGATTATTCAATTTCCACACGGGAACTTGCGTCATTTATAAAACAGGCAAATATAGATATAAAAACTCTTGAGGATGAAGAATTTGATACACCACTGGGTGAATCAACCGGAGCCGGTGTAATATTCGGCACCACAGGAGGGGTCATCGAAGCTGCATGCCGTACAGCTTATGAACTTTATACCGGTAAAACTCTTGAGCGGCTTGAGTTTACCGAACTCAGAGGTATGGAAGGCGTCCGTTCCGCGACGATAGATTTCGATGGACTGCCCGTAAATATCGGGATTGCCCATGGACTCGGTAATGCAAGGAAACTACTTGACGATGTAAGATCCGGAAAATCTCAATTCCATGCTATTGAAGTCATGGCCTGCCCCGGAGGTTGTATAGGAGGAGGCGGACAGCCATTACATCATGGTAACTCCGAGGTAATTAAAGCCAGGGCAAGCGCACTTTATGCTGAAGACAGGAAGAAACCACTCAGAAAATCACATGAGAACCCCTTCATTATAAAACTTTATGATGATTTCCTTGGTAAACCAGGCAGTGAAATAGCTCATCATCTCCTTCATACCCAATATTTTGACAAACAGAAAAAAGTCATAATTAAAAAATAATATAAAAATATCGAACAATAATAATATTCACGGCTATGTCGCATATAAAAATAGAATTAAGAAAAGAAGATGTGGACTTTATAAAAAGAGTATGTGCTACATTTAATAATGATCAGCAGGAACTTATTAACGTTCTGCATTCCTGTCAGGAACACTTTGGATATCTCCCGGCTGAGGTCCAGGAGGTTATTGCCGAAGGTCTGAATATGCCGGTTGCAAGGATTTACGGAGTAGTAACTTTCTACTCCTTCTTCACCATGACTCCAAAAGGGAAAAACCCGATAAGTATATGTCTTGGAACTGCCTGTTATGTCAGAGGAGCTGAGAAAGTTCTTGAGGAATTCAAAAAAGAACTTGGAATCCAGGTTGGAGAATCAACAATGGATAATAAATTTTCATTATCCAGCCTCAGGTGCGTGGGAGCATGCGGTCTCGCCCCTGTTGTACTCGTGGGTGATAAAACCTATGGACGGGTAGCTCCGGATGATGTGAAGAATATTCTTAAAGAGTATGAATAAGAAAGCGGATCAGGTTCCAAAAAAGACCAGCAGATCAGCTAAATTTTCAGAAATCACAGATAATCCACCTTATGGTGATGAATCAGATTAGAATTATCATTAAACTCACTCCTTACACATCCCGGAAAGCAGAAATTCAAAAAATTAATTCAACCTTACCAGCAATCAAAATTTTTACAATCCGGTAGTAAGCCTGAGCTATTATTTCCCCTCAGTTGTTTTCAACGAGTTTGCCCATTTACAGATCAAATCGATCTGTTCCTTCGTGGGAATAAGTTCAGGATTTGATTTTCTGAACTTTTCCGGAGGCATTTTACCTGCGCTGAGCATACCACAGATCTTGGAAGCCCTTTCTGTTTCTTTTGCAGCACCATATCTCTCCCATTTTGCAAAATTCAGTTTTGCAAGTGGCATTATGCCACCTTTAACTCCGTGACATGACATACATGAATTATTGAAAATCGCATTAATATCATCAGGGATCACAATTGCTTGTTTTTCTTTAGTCTGACCTGATGCAATCTGTATGTTTACAAGAAGGACCATTAAAAGAATCTGCCAAAGCATTCTCTTAGAGCTCAATAATTTTTTAAGTATAGCCATATTGATTAAGTTTATAAGGATAAAGATAAACAAATATATCTAGATATCAGATATTCAAGTAAATAAAATTGTTCGTTGTAACCAGATAGAAACAAATTTTCAATCGCATTTAAAGGTAATCGAATATTTTATCTATTATTTCCAGACCAACATTTTTGCCAATTCCCTGGTATTCCAGATTATCAGAGTTGTCAAATAATTGCAGAAGAACTTCTGAATCAATGCTCTCCATAATATTTCTGATCATTTCACCTCTGACAGGAGCTTTGAGATCTCCGAACGAGTTTTTTACAACCCTGATTTTTAATTTATTCTCATGGTTTCTTACAGTAATTTCAAGCTTTTCGGTATCGTTGCTGATTTCAGATACGATTGATTTATTATAAGTACTGAACAGATAAAACTTTTTCCCTGAATAAAGAAATACTATAAATCCGATAAAGAATTTGCCAAGCCAGGGGATTTTGGCAATAGAAAAAGAAAATGAAGTATCTCTTTCATTAAAATTATTGCTTTGTATCCATATCCAGGCTTCAGGGAATGAACTTCCCCAGTCTTTTTCTATATATCCCTTGCCGTTATTAAGGTCAACAATGCTCCCGTTAATTGAAATTACACCGTTAAGATCATGATTTACAGATACTATTCCATGGTTACATTCCATAAACGGCACGAAAGAATACCAGCCCATAATTCCGGGAGAAAATAAATTCTTGGGATAAGGAATAACATTGCTGTAAGTTATCCTGCCGGTAAGAGCTATACTGTCATTTTCAATGTTAAGTGTGACCTGTTCCCTGCTAAAGGAAGATGACCCAGCCTGAATGAAAAACTTCTTATTATTCCATCTGAAAGAGTCAACCGGATAACGGAGGTAATCGGACTTGCCGGTTAAACCATTCATGATCTGGATGAATGAGTGAGAATCATTTTCGGCTAAAGATATTCCCGGAATAATTGTAAAAGTACACTTCGCATCATGTGTGACATTTTTGAAATACCAACCCTCAAAATACCGTTTTTTTCTTAAACTGCCCTGGAAAACTTCGGGCTTATACAAACGTAGGAACATATGAATGAATATTATATGAGATTAACAAAACCAGAATAGGTTTTGTTCCGGAGCGACTTAAGAAGTTTTACTTCAAGTGCTTTTTATACCAGAAGAAATACTGTTTCTGTTTTCTTTTTACTTCAATATCTCTGGCGACAAATATCTTTTTACCGGTATATGGATCAAATCCGGTATAATACATAAGTGTCGATAATGTCATTGGTGTGGGAGTAAAATCCTGTACCTGTTCAGGCTTGATGCCAAGACTTTTAACCTCTTCAGAAAGCTCTTTCATGTCAGAATCCGTGCAACCGGGGTGAGCTGAAATAAAATATGGTATGATCTCATATTTAAGTTCATGTTTCTTAATAATATTGTCAAATCGTTTTTTGAGTTTCTTAAACAGTTCAAACGGAGTTTTACGCATCTGTGACAGCACTTTTGGAGATGTATGCTCGGGAGCAACTTTCAGACGGCCGGAAACATGCCTGGTAACAAGCTCTTCAAGATATTCCCCTTCATCCCTTCCGGCATTTTTGTTCCATTCGGGAAATAACAGGTCATAACGGACACCGCTGCCAATAAAGGATTTCTTAATGCCTTCCATCCTGTCGACTTTCCTGTATAGTTCAGTAAGCTGTTTATGATTTGTATTCAGATTTATACATACCGCAGGCCATATACAGGAAGGTCTGGCACAAACCCTGCACCGTTTTAAATCATTGCCTTTCATCCTGTACATATTTGCAGACGGTCCGCCAAGATCAGTCAGATAGCCCTTAAAATCAGGCAGTTCGGCAATTTTTCCTACTTCATTCAATATTGACCTTTCCGATCTGCTTATTATCTGCTTCCCCTGATGTGCTGCTATGGCACAGAAACTGCATCCGCCAAAGCATCCGCGATGGATATTGACGGAAAATTTTATCATTTCGTAAGCCGGGATGTCACCTTTCTTATAATATCTTGGGTGAGGTAAGTACATGTATGGCAGATCGAAAGATTGGTCAGCCGTTTCCTCGTCCATCGGCAAAAAAGGCGGGTTGATAATAACTTTTAAGTCTCCGGATGACTCGTTCAGTCTGGCTGATTCAATTTTATTTGATTCCTTCTCAAATTTCATGAAGTTTTCCGCAAACAGATTCTTATCCGTAAGACATTTTTCAAATGAATACAGGGTGATGTCCTTCCAGTTTTTCTGAACCGGTAACGGCTCATTCAGGTTTGCAACAATTGCTGTCTGTGGAATAGTTTTAAGGGAATTAAACGGGATACCTTTTGACAACAGCCTGATAATTTCCCTCACAGGTTGTTCTCCCATTCCATATATGAGCATATTGGCACCACTAGACAAAAGGATTGAAGGTTCCAGCTTATCTTTCCAGTAATCATAATGAGTCAGCCTGCGCATTGAAGCTTCTATTCCTCCAATAACTACAGGAACATCAGGGAAGATCTGTTTTAGAATTTTTGTATATACAATTGTAGGATAATCAGGTCTGAAGCCGGCTTTTCCGCCCGGAGTATATGCATCGTCGGAGCGTAACCTGCGGGAAGCAGTATAATGGTTAACCATAGAATCCATATTACCTGCAGTCACTCCAAAGAAATATTTAGGTCGTCCAAGCTTCCGGAAATCTCTCAGATCGTCCTTCCAGTTTGGCTGCGGAACTATTGCAACCCTGAAGCCTTCAGATTCAATAACTCTTGCTATAACTGCAGTTCCAAAGGAAGGATGGTCGATATAGGCGTCGCCACTGAAAATGATAACATCAATTTCATCCCACCCTGTTGCATCCACCTCTTTTTTAGACGCAGGAAGCCATTTTTTATCAGACGTTGCCTGAGTTTTCACGCCGCAAATTTACGTAAAATAACTATCTTGCTGATAAATATGCTATTAATCAGCATTATTTTAACATTCAAAGTATGAATCCACTATATAAATCCTTCAGCAATTATTTACCATATCTGATCTTCCTAAAGTGCTTTTTTGCTCTTCTCTTCTTCTTTTATATTACAGATATTTCAGCCCAGCAGATCAAAAAGAGACCATCAGTAGGTCTTGTTCTCAGCGGAGGCGGTGCCCGCGGCATTGCTCATCTCGGAGTTATTAAAGTTATGGAAGAGGCCGGATTAAGACCTGACTGCATCACAGGTGTAAGCATGGGCAGTATCATCGGTGGCCTGTATTCACTCGGTTATTCTGCTGACAGCCTGCACAAGCTGCTGAAGAGTATAAACTGGAACCTCATTCTTTCAAACAAGATTCCTGAAAACAAATTGATTTTTCAGGAAAAAAGCCATTTTTATAACAGTATTTTTTCATTTCCGATCTCTTTCAGGAATGTCAGACTCCCGTCGGGCCTGATAAATGGCCAGCAGGTCGAAAACACACTTGGTTTTTATGCCTGGCCTGCCGCAGACATAAATGAGTTTGCAAAGCTTCCGATACCTTTTATGTGCGTTGCAACAGATATTATTAATTATGAAAAGGTTGATCTGAAAACCGGTTATCTGTCTGATGCAATCAGGGCAAGTTTTTCAGTTCCTTCAATTTTTACTCCGCTGAAAATAGATACTCTTCTTCTTCTTGATGGCGGATTAATACGAAACTTTGCTGCAAGTGAGATCAAGGATATGGGAGCCGATATTGTTATCGGTTCTTACGTC
>Ga0182021_10002107_pt1 | contig 23208 bp, 15 predicted proteins | sample 612E3MmetaG_FD_120493 | JGI IMG/M metagenome (GOLD analysis project Ga0182021, IMG submission 120493) | Permafrost microbial communities from Stordalen Mire, Sweden - 612E3M metaG (Illumina Assembly) | ecosystem: Environmental > Terrestrial > Soil > Wetlands > Permafrost | place: Sweden... | reverse complement strand
CTCCCGCCGTAGCCAGAACTCCCGCCGTAGCCGGTCGTTCCGCCGCGGCCATAGCTCCCGCCGTAGCCGCTGTTGCCGCCATTCCCCCCGAAGCCGCTGTTGCCGCCATTCCCCCCGAAGCCGCAGTACGGATCCCTTTGGTTGCACGTGCCCATGCCGTCACAAAGCAGGCAACTGCCGCAGGTCGTTCCGTACTGAGGGTACGCGCAGGAGCCGACTCCGTCGCAAACGGACTTGCAAGTCCCGGAACCCTTGCCGCATTCTTGCTGCGGATCGCTCCCGGCTGCGAAGGGGCTGCACCTTCCGGCAAGCCCGGCCTGGTTGCAGGACGCGCACGTGCCACTGCAAGCATTGTCGCAGCATACGCCGTCCACGCAGAAGCCCGAGGCGCACGCGCTGGCGCTGCTGCAGACTTGGCCGTTGCTGGCCTTGCAGGTGCCGCTGCCGTCACAGGCTTGTCCGCTCGAACAACTGCCCGGAACCTCAGTGCCTGGCGGCGCGGGAGTGCAAGTGCCTTCGTGCCCGCTCACGTTGCACGAAATGCATGGACCCGTGCAGGACTTGGATGCACAGCACACTCCATCGACACAGTTGCCGGAGGCGCAAGCCGAAGCGGTGCTGGTGGCGCAACCCTCGCCATTGCCCAGGCCGGTCACGCTGTATTCCCAGGTCTCGTCTGTCGGGTAGCCGTTCCCATTGCCTCCAAAGTAGACAACCACGCCGCGGACGCGGTCGAATACCATGGCAGCGCCATAGCCCGAGGAGGGCGAGTCGTCGATCTCGCGCACATACCAAGTCGGGCCCTTGGCATCGAGCTCCCAGGTTTCGTGCTTCCCAGTTGTCATGCTCCAGAGATCGCCAAAGACGACCTCGCGTCGTCGTGTCGAGTCGTAAACAGCACAGTAAGGAGCGGCGTAGTTGAGATAGTCGCCGGTATCGCGCATGGCCCACCCCGCCGACACCGGATCCCACTCCCAGAAGGCGCTGTTGTTGCCGGGGCCGTAGTACGTGTACGACGTGCCCTCTTCGACGAAGAGCTTCTGGCGAGCCTCATCGTAGGCGAGGATGGGATACTGACGAGGACTCGGCACGGTTGTGCCAACAACCGGGGTTCGATTGGTCCACGTCATGCTGCTACCGTCCCACTCCCAAACCTCGTTGCGAATCGGATCCTTGTAGCCAGGGCGGGGATCGGGCGGGTATGGATAGGACTGGTAGATGCTCATTCCAGCGAAGAGGAGAATCTTGTTGCGGGTCGTGTCCGTGACCATGCCGTGTGAGTAGAGCGGGTCGGGACTTGCCTTCGGGAAAAGCTGCGTCCACTGTCGCGTGGTGCTGTTCCACTCCCAGGTGTCGCCGAGGACTGATTGAGGGTACATGCCGCTCATCGGATCGGCTTGGCCGCCGTACAGGATCAGGGATTTTCTGGCCGGATCGTAGGCCAGACCGGCGTCGGAGCGGGCAGCGGGCCGGACATCCGTGATGACCTGCGTCCAGGTACTCCCGTCCCACTCCCACATATCGTCGAAGGCTTGCGACATCGAGTTCAGACCGCCAAAGACGTAGGTTTTCTCGGTAGTCGGGTTGTAAGCCATGGCGTGATTTGAACGCGGCAGCGGAGTATCGCTGGGAGTCGAGCGATCCTGGCATGCATACGACGCTGGATCGATCTCCCAAACCTCACGGGTGCCCTCCCAGCCATATCCTCCCCAGTAGGGATCGTATCCCAAGGCACCAGCTATCAGATCAAGCCGTGCCTTCGAATCATCTGCGACCAGGGAGGCGTACATGCGCGCCGATGGAATGCCACTCTCGCTCCCGTCCAGGCGTGAAGTCCAGGAGCCGCTTGCGGGATCCCACTCCCACAGGTCGTTCATGCTTCCCCCAGTGGTTATGTCCCAACCGCCGAAGACGAAGGCCTTCTTGATTCCCCCGACGAATGCCATCGTGTGAGCGTAGCGAGGGGATGGTTTGACCCCTAGGGTGGTTCGCTCAATCCATGTGCCATCGGCGGGGTCCCACTCCCAGGTATCTTGCATGGGGGTACCGTCGACTCCGGCGGCGTCTTTCTGCATGCCGCCGAAGAGCACGACCTTCTTGCGGGAGGAGTCCCAGATCATGCCGAAATCATGTCGCACCCCTGGAACGGCCGTCGGTTGGCGCTGGGTCCAGGTGTGGGCCTCCGGGTCAAATTCCCAGGTGTCGCCGAAAGAAACCGAGATGCCGCTTCCGTCAGAAGAGGTGGAGTCGCTTCGTCCCCCTCCGAAGAGCAAGATCTTCCCGGTCGACTTCTCGTAGACCATGGCGTGCTGGCTGCGCGCGCTGGGGCGGTTGCCTGAGGCGGTCAAGTCCGTCCAGGTCCCGCTTCCAGGATCCCACTCCCAGGTGTCTCGGTAATTGAAGCCGCTGCCGGCGCGGCCGCCGAAGAGAATGATCTTGTTGTGCTGAGAATCGAACACCATGGCCGCACCGGAACGCGGACTTGGTTGTGGGCCGGTCAAGGTCCGATTGGTCCAGTCGCCGGTCGCGGAACTCCACTCCCATGTCTCCTGGTTCGGAGTGGCGAGACTGGAGGAGGAGTCGTAGGTCACCCCTCCGAACATCACAGCGACGTTGCGAGTCTCGTCGAAGGTCACCGCCTGCAAGTAGCGTCCGTCCGGCAGGCTGCTGCCGCCGAGTTTCCGCCAGGTTGCGACCTCGCTTGTCGCAGGCGTGCCGAGCGCCTTGGACGAGGATTCGATATTCGCGGGACCACTACCTAGTTCCGCTTCGTTGCAGGAAGCGAGGAAGAGGAAAGCGGCTATCGCGCCATTGCGCAGTTTCATGGCAGGCCTCCTTGACTCAGACAAGTGTGAAGGGGAATCTGACACAGCTGGACAGATCCGGAAAGTTTCTCTGCCCACAACATCGATCAGCGAATGCTCAATTCTGGGAAGGGAGTGTCCGCACAGATCTCGGGCCCGTCTTGAGCAAGCAAGGCCCGTGCCACGAAAAAGCGGGCAAAGCGCCTGAATTCAAAGTGATCTGAGCTGAAAAACTGTGACGGCCCTGACACGGATGTCGTGTCGGGGCGCGATGGGGTAGACTGCCACGGGTGGTCGAGCAAGCCGATGTACCCCACGCACAGGAGGAGTCTTTTTGAAGGACATCCTGCGAAAAGCAAGGTTGCGCCTGCTGAAGATGCACTTCGAGAGCGGCGTCGGGCACATCGGAGGCAATCTCTCCTCACTCGAAATGCTGCTGACCCTGCACCATCGGGTCATGGGTGCCGACGACCAGTTCATCCTGTCCAAGGGACATGCGGCCGGTGCCCTGTACATCACCCTGTGGTCGCTGGGCCGGTTGACCGAGGAGCAGCTTCTAACCTTTCACAAGGATCACACCAAGCTGGGTGGCCATCCGGTCCCCCACGCCATCCCTGGCATCCCCTTTGCCATCGGAAGTCTTGGGCATGGGCTGGGGCTGGCCGCCGGTCTGGCCCTGGGCAAGAAGCTGCGCGGCCAGCCGGGACGGGTTTTCTGCCTGATGTCGGACGGTGAATGGAACGAGGGCTCGAACTGGGAGTCGTTGACCTTCATCGCGCATCGCAACCTGCGCGAGGTCATCCTGCTGGTGGACCTCAACCGTCTGCAGGGCTTCGGCTCCACCGTGGAAGTGGCCAACCTCGGTTCGCTGGCCAGCAAACTGAGGGAGTTTGGTTTCGAGGTTCGCGAAGTCGACGGGCATGATACCGACGCTATCGAACAAGGGTTGAAACAGCCCACCAGCGATCGCCCCATGGCTCTTCTGGCACGCACCATCAAGGGGCACGGTGTCTCCTTCATGGAGAACAAGATGGAGTGGCACTATCTGTCGATGACCGCAGAGCAGTACCAGATGGCCGTCGAGGAGGCGAACCGCCTGTGAGAGCCATTTTCACCAGGACCCTGGTTTCCCATGCCCAGGAATCGGATTTCGTCTTTCTGACCGGCGATCTGGGCTTCATGGTTCTTGAACCGTTGCGCGACGTCGCGAAGGACCGCTTCATCAACGCCGGGATTGCCGAGCAGAACATGGTGTCGGTCGCGGCCGGTCTGGCCCGCGCGGGCTACAAGCCCTGGGTCTACAGCATCGCGCCCTTTGTCTATGCGCGCGCCTTCGAACAGATCCGCAACGACGTCTGTCTGCACGACCTACCCGTCTTTTTGGTCGGCAATGGTGGCGGATACGCCTACGGGGTCATGGGCCCCACTCACCACGCGATCGAAGACTACGGCGCCTTGCTCGGGCTACCCAACCTCACGGTCTACGTGCCAGCCTTTGCGGCGGATGTTCCCCCGGCGATAGCGCGCCTGATGACGGCGGCCAGACCGGCGTACTTGCGACTGGGCCGCGACGAGAAACCAAAGGACTTCGTGGTGCCCCCCTATGCTCCCTGGCGGCGAATTCTGCCGGGCCCCGGCGCCACCGTGCTGATGGTCGGGCCCCTGGCCGGCGGCATCCTGGCCGCGGCGCAGACCCTGCCGGAATCGCAGCGGCCCAGCCTGTGGGTCCTGTGCGAGTTGCCCATCGTAGCGACGGAGATCCCGGCCGCATTTCTTGCCGGTCTTGAACAAAATGGACACCTCATCGTCGTCGAGGAGCACGTCGCCCAGGGCAGCGCGGGGGCTGCTCTGGCGCATGCCCTTCTGCTCGCACAGACGACTCCGCGCCGTTTCACCCATCGGTTCGCGCGGGGCTATCCCACCGGCCGCTACGGCTCGCAGCTCTACCACCGACAAGAATCTGGCCTGGACCCATCTTCCATCCTTAGACTGCTCGGCAACCACCCATGACCTACCCTGGACTGGAAGACAAGATTCGCCGCTTGCAAGGGCCGATCCTGGTGCTTGGCGCCAGCGGCTTCCTCGGGGCGAACCTGTTGCGCACTTTGCTCGCCCATCGGGATGACGTCATCGGCACCGTCTTTCATACTCCGGCCTGGCGCCTCCAGGGCGTGCCCGAGCGCAATGCCATCGTCGTCGACCTTCTGGTGGATTCCAATCGCAACCAGCTGTTCGATCGCTGCAAGCCGCGCACCATCTTCAATTGTGTCGGCTACGGCGGCTACTCCTTCGAAGCCGAGAGCGACCTCATCTACGAGACGAATTTCAACCTCGCGGCCAAGTTACTCCAGCGCCTGGAGTCCCTCGCCATATCTTGTTATGTGCATTCCGGCAGTTCGTCCGAATACGGCGATGCGGCTGCCGGCCCGAAGGAAGGTGACCTACCGCAGCCCAACAGCGAATACGCGGTTTCAAAGCTCTCCTGCGCCAACCTCTTGCGCCTCTACGGCAAGAAGAAGTCATTGCCCTGCGCGAATCTCCGGCTCTTCTCGGTCTACGGCCCGTACGAGGATGCGTCCCGGCTCATCCCCACCTTGGTGAGATGCGGCCTGCAGGGTAAGTATCCGCCTCTTGTCGATGGCGCCATTTCCAGGGATTTCGTCTACGTCGACGACATCTCGGAGGCCTACATCGACACTGCGCTCAATCTGCGCGAGCCCTTCTTCGGCGACTCTTTCAACATCGGCAGCGGCCGCAAGACCACCATCGCCGAGGTTGCCAAGGCCGCGGCCGATCTCTTCTCGATTCCCGGCCAGCCGACCCACGGCGCCATGGAGCGGCGCAAGTGGGACATCGTCGATTGGTTCTCTGACCAGAAGAAGACCGCCGATGTCCTGCACTGGAAAGCGCGCACCGAATTCCGAGAGGGTCTGCGCCGAACCGCCGATTGGTACCGCAGTCTCGAAGACAAGGAACGCTACTATCGATCGTCCAGGCAATTCGGCCTGGACACAGAACGCAGCGTCTCCGCGGTGGTGGCCTGCTACAAGGACGTCCAGGCCATCCCCATCATGTACGAACGGTTGAAGAAGACATTCACCGAACTCAAGATCGATCACGAGATCATCTTCGTCAACGACAACAGCCCCGACAACAGCGAGGATGTGATTCGTGACCTCAGCAGCCGTGACCGCCACGTGGTGGGAATCTCACACTCCCGTAACTTCGGGTCGCAGGCCGCTTTTCGCAGCGGCATGGAGATCGCGACCAAGAACGCTTGCGTGCTGCTTGATGGCGACCTTCAGGATCCTCCCGAGTTGATCGCGGAGCTAGTGGGCAAATGGAAGGAAGGCTTCGACATCGTCTACGGGCAACGGGTGAAACGCGAGGCGCCCCTGTGGAAGCGCATTGGGTACAAACTCTTCTATCGGCTCTTCGATGCTTTCTCGTATCTTCCCATTCCGCACGATGCGGGCGACTTTTCCTTGATTGACCGCCGCGCGGTCAAGGCCATCCTTGCGCATCCCGAGCGGGATTTCTTTCTGCGGGGCATCCGTGCCTCGGTGGGCTTCAAGCAGACCGGAGTTGACTACCTTCGCCCAGAAAGGATGTTCGGCCGCACGACCAACAGCTTCCTCAAGAACGTGGGCTGGGCCAAGAAGGGCATACTCTCCTTCAGCTACACGCCGCTGTCAGCGCTCAGCTTCTTTGGCACGCTGCTTTTCCTGGTCAGCGGCCTGCTGGGCGCGGGGCACATCGCATCCCGTTTGCTCTTTCCGGGTCTGGCCCCGCGGGGAGCCACGACCATCATTCTTTTCATTCTCTTCTTTGGTTCCCTGAATCTGCTGGGAATTGCCATCGTGGGTGAGTACATCGCGAAGATTCTCGAGGAGACGAAGCGGCGGCCGCATTTCATCCGCAAGACCATCATCAGGCACGGGGAGGCACGCTCGGCTGCGGATTCCTTGGGAGACCCGTCGTGAAATGGGCGCAGGCTATTGCGATGGCGGCCGAACTCGTCAAACCCAGGCGTCAGCTGCATGAAGCGCCGAACACAGCGCCAGGCTCCTAGGCCGAAGGAAGCCGGGGCCCGCGACGCCGCCGGAGGCCCGCAGCGTCCGCTGTCCGAGAGAATGGCGCGACTTCTGCGCGGGGTGCCGAAGCAAACCTGGTTGATGGCCCTGCTGCTGGTGAGCGGCACGATCATCGCCTACCTACCGGTATGGCACGCTGGTCTCATCTGGGATGACCGCAGCTTCGTCATAGACAATCCCCTCATCCACCGCGCGGATGGTCTGTACCGATTCTGGTTCAGCACCGAGCCGGTGGACTACTACCCCGTGACCTCGACCATGCTGTGGGTCGAATGGCGGTTGTGGGGCGCCAACCCGATGGGCTACCACGTGGTCAACGTGCTCTTGCACTCGTGCAGCGCCGCCGTGCTGTGGCGGGTGCTGGCACGGCTGAAGCTTCCCGGGGCCTGGCTGGCGGCGGCGCTGTTCGCCGTGCATCCGGTCAACGTGGAATCCGTCGCTTGGATTGCCCAGCGCAAGAACACGCTGGCGATGCTTTTCTACCTCCTCGGCCTGTTGTCCTACTTGCGGTTTGATCCTGCCCTCTCGCCTCGTGCCGATGGCCCAAACAACGTCACGCCACCCTCCACCCGGGGCTTTCAATGGCGTTGGTACTGGTTCTCGCTGGCCGCCTTCCTCCTGGCGTTGTTGTGCAAGACAGCAGTAGCGCCCATGCCGCTGGTGCTGCTGGGGCTGGTTTGGTGGCGGCGGGGGACGGTGAAGCGCAGAGATCTGTGGCGCAGTCTGCCGTTCTTCGCCATGGCAACCGCCGTGGGGTTGCTCTCTCTATGGTTCCAGTCTCATCGGGCAATTGGCTCCGACATCGTGCGGATGGACAGCTTCCCGGCGCGGCTGGCAGGAGCTGGATGGGCGGTTTGGTTCTATCTCTACAAGGCGGCGCTGCCGTTCGGTCTGAGTTCCATCTATCCGCGCTGGCAGATTGACGGAGCCCAATGGTGGTCATATGTGCCGGGGCTCTTGCTGGTCGCAGGACTTCTGGCGTGCTGGCGTTACCGGCAACGCTGGGGCCAGGGCCCGTTCTTGGCCTTTGGCTACTTCGTCATCATGCTCTTGCCGGTCCTGGGGTTTCTGAATATTGGGTTCATGCTGATGTCGCTGGTGGCCGACCACTGGCAGTATTTTGCGATCATCGGCCCGATCTCCCTGGCGGCGACAGCCATCACCGCGGCCTGTAGACGGCCGGGGACAAGAGCAGTGGCCGTGGGCGCGGCCCTGCTGGTGGTGCTGGGTGGATTGACCTGGAGGCAGTGCAGAATATATGCCGATCCCGGAACCTTCTGGCAGGCAGCGCTTGCGGCGAATCCAGACTCCTGGTTGGCCCACAACAATCTCGGCAGCGTTCTCCTCGAACGGGGCCAGCTAGATGAGGCGATGGGCCATTTCCAGAGAGCCCTGGAATTCCAGCCCGGCTATTCGACAGCCCACTACAACCTCGGCGGGGTCCTTCGGCAGAAAGGCCAGTTGGATGAAGCGATGGCTCATTTCCGGAAAGCCGTGGAAATCCAGCCCGAGTATTCAATGGCCCACTACAACCTCGGCGAGATTCTTCGCCAGAAGGGCCAGGTGGATGAGGCAATAGCGCATTTTCAAAGAGCTGTTGACATACGCCCCGACTATGCCGAAGCCCACAACGGCCTCGGCGTCGCTCTCCTGCGAAAGGGGCGGGTGGATGATGCACTTGTTCACCTGAGAAAGGCGCTGGAAATCCAACCCGACCATGCCGAAGGCCATAACAATCTTGCCAACGTTCTCTGGCAAAAAGGGCAGGTGCAGGAGGCCATCACTCACTACCGGAAGGCGCTGGAAATCCGTCCCGACTATGCACTGGCCCAGCACAACCTCGGCCAGATTCTCCAGGAACAGGGACAGGTGCGGGAAGCCGTCACCCATTTCCAGAAGGCGCTGGAGATCCAGCCCGACTTCGCCCCGGCCTGCAACAGTCTGGCCTGGGTCCTGGCGACCAGTCCGGAAGCATCGGTCCGAAACGGCGCCCAGGCGATCGAGTTGGCCGAAGCGGCACAGCGGCTTTCCCGCGACAACAATCCGACGTTCACCGCGACGCTGGCGGCCGCCTACGCCGAAGCCGGGCGATTTCCCGAAGCGACAGAGACGGCCAAACGTGCGCTGCAGCTAGCCACCACCCGGAATAGGCCTTCACTCGCCAATCGCCTACAGGCACAAATCGCACTCTACCAAACCGGCTCCCCCTACCGAGACCCCGGCCTGGCCGCGGGAACTGGCCCCAATTGACGGCGGTCTAGGTCAGCTCGGCTTCCGCCCGCGCCACCTGGTCTTCCAAACGGCGCTGTTCCGCGGTCAGATCGCTGCGCCCGAGAAACACCGTATAGCTCATGAATGCGGTCAAGTAGGACAGGTCCTGCGCCCAGGCGGGCAGATAGGCCGGCTCTATGGCCACGTTCTCGCGCACCAGCCGGTCGAAAAGCGGAATGTCCTCAATGGCGATCTTGCCCACGAACAGTAGACGGACCAGTTGGCTCTTGCCTTTGGTCAGGGCGATGCGAAGGAAGTTGGTGACCCGCAGAAGCCCGTCCAGGTAGCACACGTCCTTGGTGAACGGGGCGCCGCCTTCCACCAGGCCCCCGCGGCACACCCGGCGTGCGCAATCAAACGAAGCACGCTCGTCATGGCCGCGGCCGAGGAAGAAACGGTAAAGGTCGAGGAAATTAGCCCCCTCCTCCGCCATCTGGACCGCCAGGGTACGGTCACACAGTCGCCGCACGCGGGCCAGGCTGGTCGAACGGGTGACGAACTCGGTGAAGACCGCCAGCCCCTCCTGGGTCCGCGTGGTGCGCGGTGAAGGCACGCCGACAAAAGGCATCACCGGCTGCGCCCGGCCGTTGAGCGCCGTGGTCACGTGCACCCCCAACTCGTGGTACTCGATCTGGCGCAGGTCGCGCGGCGAGAACCGGGCCCCTCGCTTAATCCTGATCTCGTCGACGCTTGCCGATGCGTTGGACGCCAGCGTGTCCACGATCACGACCCGCACCTGCAGCCCGGGAAACCGCGCCTGAAAACGCGCGCGAAGCTGGGTGGCGGCCTCCTCCGCGTCGATGGTCGGCTGGTCGACCGCTGCCGGCGGGGGAGCGTAGCCGGCAATCACGGTTTCGAAGTGGCGGGCCAAGTCGGAGTTGGTCGTACGCCGATCCGAGGAAAGGCTGCCCGGCCGACCATAGATCTCGACCGAGTGGAAGTAGAAGTCCTTGCTACCGACGGCGCACAACATGCGGGCCGCATTGGCCATGGCCACGCAGGTATCGTGCAGAAAGCGTTCGATCTCGTTGTCGCCGGTAACCCGCTGGGCTAGAGCCCGAAAGCGCTTGCCCGCGGCCTCGACCTCCTGGGGCACCTGGTAGGTCGGACGCGGCAGATCGCGGGTACCATTCTCGAAAAACGCTCGTTCCACTTCCTCGGGCCAGGTGAGCAGACGGATGACCCGCAACGGCCGCTGCGCATCGAAGATCTCGGCGGAAACCTCGCGTAGCAAGCTGAGCAGACGCTGGGATACCGCCATCCGACCCTCTGCCAGAAATGGCCAGGTGCTCTACGCCCCGACGCGCCGGCCTGGCGGCACCGAGTAGCTGATCCACGCGTTGGCGCCCACCACCGCGCCTCTGCCGATCACTGTGTCGCCGCCCAGGATGGTCGCGTTGGCATAGATGACCACATCATCCTCGATGGTCGGGTGGCGCTGGGGCACGGCCTGCTTTGGCGCCGGGGCTGACGCCTGCGCACCGTGCTTGCGCTTAATCGACAGCGCGCCCAGGGTAACACCCTGATAGATGCGAACCGCGTCCCCGATGCGGGTGGTCTCGCCTATGACGATGCCGGTGCCGTGATCGATGAAGAAGGGCGAGCCAATGGTGGCACCGGGGTGGATGTCGATTCCGGTGCGCGAGTGGGCGTACTCGGTCATCATGCGCGGCACGAGCAGCGCCCCTTCCCGCAGCAAGCGGTGCGCGGCCCGGTAGATGGCGATGGCATAGAGCCCGGGATAGCATGCCACCACCTCGTCGGGCCCGGTAGCGGCGGGATCCGCTTCAAAGGCAAACTGGACGTCCTTTTCCAGAAGCCCGCGCAGCTCGGGCAGGGAAGCCAGGGTGCGCGCGGTGATGCGCTGAGCGCGCCGCCAGCATGCCTCCTTGTTCTTGGCGACATCGGGGCACACGCGGTGCAACCCCAGAAAAACCAACTCCTCCAGCCGCAGATCCAGATCGCCCAACACCTCGGCCACTCGCTCCCGCGCGGCCGCGTGCGAAGTTTCGCCCAGCATGCGCGTGCGCCTGGTTCCCGGCAGGATCACCGACAGCAGGTCCTCCACCAGGGTGGCGACTTCGTCGGGCGACGGCATAGGGCCCGCAAGCGGGGGCATTCCTCGACCGCGCTGCTTGAGGATGCGCTCAGCCAAGGCTTGGTGGGACTTCTTGGGAGGCGTGCCGTGATTCACATGCATGCCCCCAATCTACCTCGATTCGACGGGTTGACCAGCGCTCAACTAGAAATTGCGGGCCGGAGGGCCGGCTAGCGGGCCGCGGCTCGCGTGGGCATGGGCGTGAGCGAGCCTACCGGAGCTGCGCCACGGTCTGGGCGAGTTTCTGCATGACTTCTTCCAGGCGTGACTCTGGCACTGACACGCGCGTGGGCATGCCGCCGCCCAAGTCGAATAACTTGATCAGGTCCAACCCGGATCGGTAGTCAGCCGCGATGGACAACGATCCAGAATCCCGCACCACGGCCACCGCCGCGCGTTGCTGGCCGAGGAGCAGCAGCTCGGTCTTGTCGTAGGGTGCACTCGACCGGGCCTCAACGTACGCAACATTCCCTTCCACCTCGTAGCGCAGGGCGATCCTGCGCGCCTGGTCCAGCAGCGGGTCGATGAGGCGCGCCGCAAGCTCGATCTCCTCCCAATGATGGGGCGCCTGGGTCCGCGCCACCAGGTACTGGATCACGCGGTACTTCAGAGTCTCGTCACGAAATCGGGCGCGCAAGGCGCGGTCGATGCGCGTGGCGATGGGGCCTGGCTCGCCCCGCCGCGTGTCCACGGCGCGCGCATCCGCATCGGCGCCTTCATAGGGCTCGATCCCACCCAGCACCCACTTGGCGCCGGCATAGATACCGTCCAGGTCCATGTGCATGGCCACCGTGTCCACAGGTCCCACCGCGGCCACGAAGGCCGGGGTTATCATCTCTGGGCAGCCCCCGTGCTCAGCCTTGGTGGCCAGCAGAAAACGGGGATCTCGGACAAAATCGACGTGGCGCTCGTGGTCGTGATGATCAACCCAGGCGGCCAGCCGGTTTCCCAGGCCGTTGATGAACGGAATCGTGACGCCAGCGAACGAAGAGCCACCTCCCTCGGACGCGAAGCCGATGTCCAGCACCACCACCCGACCGGTCAGGGTGTCGGCTGAAGGCAGCTTCCGCGGCGTCAGAAAGGCGAAACGCACACCGCTGCCAGCCTCAACCTTGGTCGCGCTCATGGATTGGGGGCTGAAGATAGCGGCGCCCTCGCGCCCAAGCTACCAGTTTTTTGCTGGTCTGCCTGCATCGGCACCATAATTGCGATCTCACCTCACGAGGAACAACTCGAGGACAAATGCTGCTTCCGCTCTGGCTGGTACTGGCAACCGCCGCGCCGTCGTCTGGGGCAACGCCCTTCCGCACCACGGTGAGCCCGCGCATCGATCCGGTGTTCGGCGACGTCACAGTCCTGCGCGGAACCGTGGATCGGTTTCTGGCTCTGCAGGCCGAAATGGACCAAGTTCGCAACGAATTCTCCACTGCGGTTCACGGCACCCTGTCCGAGGTGACCCGGCCCACTGGCCGCGGTGAAAGTCACGCGGCCAAAGTTTGTCCGCCCGCAGCCGCAGCTCTCTACGGGCGGGCCCTGGCCGCCGGAGGCCGCTACTTGGCCATTGGGCACGAGATGGAATCACGCTTTCGCGAGATTCGTCGCGCCGACGAACTCGGCGACGCATCCGGCTTGACCCCTGACTATCGCCTGAAGGTCAAGAAGGCGAGCCAGATCCACCAGGAGATGCTGCGCGATCTGCAAGAGATGCGCGTCGCCTTCTACGTGCAACTGGGCGCCGAGCTACGCCACGCGGGGTGCGATCTCCAGGGCGCGAGCCATAGCCCGGCTGCAGGCGCTGAAGATGCGATTCCGACGGATCCATCGAATCCGGCATCCTGGACCCTGGATGATTCCGCGGTTGACCCCGAGGCCAGCGGCACGACAGATCCCAGCCGGACAGTGCGCACGCCGCCTAAGACATCGACCCCGCCCACCACCGCCCCCGCGGTGTGGATCGAGATCGACAACTCGCACTGCGCCCGGCCCTCCCAGTTGCAAATCGACGGACGATCCTATGGGGCGCTGCCCGGCCACAAGCGAACCTCGGTACGCACCCACGCCGGGCCGCACGAGATCTGCGTGCTGCCCACCTTGGAGAAGCGCACCTGCGGCGAGGCCGGCACCCTCCGCCAAGTGTACTTCTACGAAGGCTGGTCGCTCGCCGTTCGCTGCGATCGGTAGGCAGGGCGCCGCCGGGCGACGTAGCCACGGCTTGTCGGGAAATTCGGGCCGCCCGAAGGGCCGGCCCGCGGATGGCGGCCCGGGGGCCGCGAGAGCGTGGGCGTGAGCGAGTTCGTGCGGGGTGCGCGGCAGGCGGAAGGCGTGGAGCGAGGACGTGAGCGCTCCGGGTGTCGCGGGCCGCGGGTCGCTCACGCTCACGCCAGCCGCCCACGCTGGCCGCGGGCCGCTGGTCGCTCACGCTACCGCTCACGCGCACGCTGGCCGATCTGCGCTGGACCGGAGGGTCGCTCACCCATGTGGGCCAGCCGCGTGAGCATGGCGCACAGGTGGTCAAGCAAAGCCAGCAGGGTCAAGATTTACGCCTCGGAAGCAAGGTTGAGTACCAGCGCGCCCTCCAGGGCTGCCGCGGCCTCGCACGCCTCGCCGCGCGCACAGCCGCGACCAACGAGTTCGATTCCTGTGCGACCTCGTTGGTCGTGCCGATCGCACCAGGCGCGGTGGCGTCCGCCAGGGGCGAATGTACGAGGTTGGCATCGGCATGCCCTCCCTTCGCCCACCTCTCCAGCCGAATTTGGGGACACGCACTAGTGGCTTCAGCAGCCCCAACTAGTCTGGTACGACTCCACGACAGCGCCGCCATCGACAACAGCGTGGGGCGCCACCGACGGCGCGGCGCCAGCGTCGGGCAGGACGATGTAGCCACAATGCGAGGTAGTGAGTGCACCGGAGGACACGTTGGGGATCCTCTTGCCAACGCAAAAACCGTTTTGGCACTGGACCTGAATCGCCGGCGGGATGCAAGGAATGCATGTCCCGGGGCTGGCGTGGGTGCCCGGAACCGGCCCCCAACCGGCCTTTCCCCCCAAAGTCGCAGTTGCCGTGCACGAGTCGACAGTCACGCAGCAGTCACTGTCGGTGGTGCACAACGGAAGGCTTGCCGGAACATGCGCATCGGGAGACACGGTTGCGGCATCGGGGGGCACGGCATCGATGGGCACGGCTGCATCCGTCGAAGTTGAAACGCAGGGTGGCGCTGACACAACCTTCGCGGCCTCGCTTTGATCGCACTCCGTCCCGTCCGGGATCTCCACTGGTGAGATCGCCACAACCGGTGTCCAGTATTCGACCGTCCCCCCTCCAGCCACTGCTACTTGATAGCACCCGGTCGCGGTGGGTAGGGGGCAGGGCAACCCAACCGCCGTGGCACAACACCCTAGGGTCGTGTCCACCGCAGAGTAGCAGCCGGCGCTCTTGTCGTAGCGCCGACCCGTGAAGGGCGTGCATGCGGTGTTGAACATCACCGGCGAGCAGGTTCCGTCGGCCTTCAATTCGCATTCATGGCCAGTTCCGTACACCTTCGAGCAGGGTCCACGCATGCTCGGAATGAGCAGGCAGGCCCCGCTGCAATCGGCTTGGCACTGCTCCAACGTTTGGCACGCGGGGCTGATTCCGTTTCCGACCAGACAGCGGTATCCACCGCACGCGTCTTGGACGAAGCTGTAGCAGGAACCACTCTCGAGGCTTCCGTCGGCGTTGCAGTTGGGCTCTCTCCGCGACTCAAGGCCGGCGTCACTTTGCCAAACCATTTCCGCCGTGCTGCAGATTTCTGCCTGCTTTTCTGGCCAAGTCTTGCAGACGCCCCCGTCTCCCTCACATTGCGTGCCGGCGCTGACGTCCGCCTTCGCGCACTGCTCGCCCATGCTCGCGATAGGCACACAGGTCCCGTCGCAGGCGTATTGGCACTGTTCCAGTGTGTAGCACGCGGGGCTGATCTCGTTTCCAACCAAGCAGCGGTACCCATCGCATTCGTCTTCGGGAAAGCTGTAGCAGAACCCCGTCTCACTTACCTTGCTGGACGCGCAGTTGACGTCTCTTATGTCTTCAACTCCGCCGCTGCGCCAAACCATGTCCACCGTGGTGCAGATGTCTGCCGGTTGCTCCGGCGGCTTGTTGCAAACGCCCCCTTCCGCCTGGCATGGCGGGATGGCGCCGGTGTCGGGCACCTTCTGGACGGCGTCTTTGGCCAGGTTGGAGGCATCAGGCACGCCGGCCGTGGGTGAATCCTGCGCCACACCAGGCGCATCAGGCGCCGCCGCGTCCGCCAATATGGGGTTGGCCTCGGCCCGCTGCGCTTGGACATCGCGCGCGACCTGCCCCGCGCCGTCCACCACGCCCGAGTCATTCCCCACGCTGCCCACATTGTTTTCACTGGTCAGACAACCCGTGATGCCGACAAGAACCGAGAGGAAGAAGAGGCCAGATGTGCGCTTCATTGTGATCGTGTTTGTGTCGCCCACTCCCCAAATGTTACACCCATAGGCGAAGATCCATGATTAGCTTTCTTCGTGCACGGCCTCCTCTTGGCAGTTTGGCTTGCGGCCCCGGTCGAGGTTCACAGCGCGACCGCGTGTCCGTCGTCGGAAGCAATCACAGCGCGGCTTGGGCCGCTGCTTCCCGGGGCAGGCACCGGAATCAATCCGGCGGATCAGGCCGACTTGAGGGCCAGCGAGGCCGAGTCTCCCGGCCCGACGCAGTTGCGCCTGCGGCTGGCCGGCGTGGACGGAACCCTGATTGGACAGCGAGATATTCCCCTGTCCGACCGCTGCGATGAACTGGCGGAGACTGTCGCGGTGCTTCTGGCATCGTGGGAAAGCAACCCCCACGCTGGGATTCCGCCCCTCGCGGAACCACCCGTCATCGCGAAGCCGACGCCAAGATCTGCAGGCGCGGCGTCTGGCTTTGAATTGCAGTTGGGGGCTGGCGGCGGCGTGGCCCTGCTGGGCGGGACGGCAGCCACCGCGCGCTTGGAGATCGGCCTTGGCTCTCTTCAATCTCACTGGCAGGGACGCATCGGCCTGCAGGGACAGACCGCGAGGCAGACCGCCCTGTCGACGCTCGGACAGGTGCACTGGCGGCACAGCATGGCCACGGTTTCACTGGGTTGGCGGATGCTCGATCCGGATTGGCTCGTGAGTGCCGATGCCGGTCCCCTGCTGGGCTTTGCGACCATTTCTGGCCAGGGCTTTGTCGTGGATCAGGAAAAGAACTCCCTGGAGCTCGGCCTGGACGCTGGACTGCGTGCGGGCCGGCGTTGGCGGCGCTTCACCCTGTGGGCTGATCTGCGCGGCGAGTCGTGGCTGCAGCACCAGCGCGCGAAGGTGACCGGCAGCACGACAACGATGACGCTTCCCCCCTGGGATCTGGCAGCCACCCTGGGAGTGTCGGTATCGATTTACCCATGATGAAACCTTTTCAGCTCTCCCCACACTAGACGGACTTAGAGGTCCGCCGATCCTAGACTCCATGCACGCCACCGGAAAGCCCATCGTCGGCCGGGTGCCCTCAACCTTGAAGGAGGCGTACCGCGACTACTGCCAAACCGTGGCACGCTGGGCCTGGCACCTGGGCGGCCCTGACGTCGAAGTCGAGGATGCGGTTCAAGAGATCTTCTTCGTGGTCAGCCGCCAGATGGCGAACTTCCGCGGCGACGCGCATTTCTCGAGCTGGCTCTACGGAATCACCCGCAAGATCGTGGCCAACCACCGGCGGCGGCATCGCTGGCGTTTTTGGCGCGACAAGAACCGGGACATCCTTGACAGGCTGCCATCCCCCGGACTCGACCCCTACGCGCAGTTGGAGCGACAGCAAGCCCGCCTCCAGTTCTATCGGGTTCTCGACCTCCTGCCCGAGAAGTACCGAACCGTCCTGGTCCTCTTTGAACTGGAAGACATGTCCACCCTGGAAATCGCAGAAATCTGCCAACTCAAGCTCAACACCGTGAAGGTGCAACTACACCGAGCGCGGGAGATGTTCCACGATCGACACCGCCAACTCCTGACCGAGGAGAAGTCATGAACAGCGTTGGACCAGATCCACCCCGGTGGAAGGATCGGGCCGGGCAGGCCAGTCTTGCCGAGCGCATGGCCGGCCGACTGATTCGAGCCATGGGCGCGCCTCCGCTGCTTTCGGACCCGCAAGTCGCCCGCATCGAAGCGGGCGCGCCGGGAAAGCAACGCAGGCCGGGCTTGCTCAGGTGGTGGCCGGCAGTGGCCGTGGCGTTGCTGGTCAGTGGCGCGACCTTCGCCCTCGCAGCGCATTTGGACCTGATGCCGCACTGGCTGCGCCCCGCGCCCTTCTCCCCAGTGGCACCGGCATCGCCGGCGCGAAGTCACAAGCCCCACTCGACCCATGCCAAGCCATCCTGGGCGAGCGCGCCCGTACCGGCGGCGCCTGCGCCTACCATCGAACCGCAGCCGACGATCCAACCCACAGTCGAGGCAGCGCCCGCGGCAGAGGCGGTAGTTGCCCCAAAAAGGCCGGCGCCGGCCCCGCAACTTGCGTTCGTGGAAACCTCAGACGCGCTTCACCTGCCGCCGGCTGGAAATCGTCGTCGGAATCTCGAACCGGCGGCCAGACCAGCGGAATGGAAGTCAGAATCAGCGGCCCCACCCGCGAAACCGCCCGTCCTTCCAGCGCCTGCCGAGACCACGCGTGTGGCTGCAGCGACAGCGCCCGTAACTCCCGCGCCAACCCGGTCCGCCTGGCCGACAATCGCGCCAAGCCAGCCTCAGCCGGTTGCTTCCAGCGGCGGCCGGCCGCGGGGCGGGGCGCGCTGGCTGGCCGAGGCGCTCCAGTCTCTGCGTGCCGACCACGCGCCCGGCGCAGCCCTCGCGTTGCTGGATCTTCACGCGGACGAACTCACGCAGAGCGCGTTCGTCCACGAGGCCATGGTCCTGCGGGTCGAGGCCTTGCTGGACCTAAAACGGTCGGGCGAGGCGCTGGAGCTGCTCGACGGCAGGTCTCTCTCCGACGTGGCGGCTTCGCGGACCCTGCTTCTCACCCGCGCCGAGTTGCGCGCGGCTGCCGGCCGCTGCGCCGAGAGCCTGATCGATTTCGATTTGGTTCTGGCGCGGTCGCGGCAGCCCAACGAACAAGCCCTGTACGGTCGCGCCGTCTGCCGCAGCCGAACCGGCGACAAGCTGGGCGCCCAAGCCGATTTCCGTCTCTATCAGCGCCAATTCCCTACCGGAACGCACATCCACGACGTGGAAAAGCAATTGGCCCCGCTGTAGAATTCGCGGACCACATCCCCTGACGGAACCAGAGCGTCGTGCTCAACCTGCCGACACGCGCTGACAGCGCTTTCTTCCTTCGGTCGCTGGCGAGGGCATTCTCGCTCGGTGCCCTGGCGCTTGTTGCCATGGGAACCGCCAGCGCCTTTGCGCAGCCACCTGCTGCCGCCGCTGCTGGTCCAACCCGGGCGACCGCTGCCCCGGCCTTTCAGCCGGCTACCTCCGACGCCCAGCCCACGGCACAACCGGCCCAGCCCTACTACCCAGCGCCACCGCCCTACTACTACCCGGCACCCCCGCCAGGCTATTCCGCACTGCGGCCCAACCCCACCGCGTCCCCGGCTCCGCGACCCGAGCCGACTTTTCTGGTCGCCAGTCTCGCGCTGGGTCTGGGCACACCCTACGGAATAATAGGCGGCGGGTTCACCTTGGGCTTCGACTACCTTTCCGTTATTGCCGGGGTCGGCTCCGCGCTTTTCGAGGGTCTCGGCTACGGTGCGGGTCTGCGGGCACATTTTCTTGACACCAGCCATCGCTGGCGTCCCCATTTCACGGCGGTCTACGGCACCACCTGCATCTACAGAATGCCCTCCTTCTACAGCGGTGCGCAATCGTCGGGTGTGTTGCGCGGCTTCGGTTTCTACCTGGGCATCGACCAGGATTTCGGCGAGCCGGGCGCCTGGTTCGCCACCTACGGCCTGGGCTATATCACCCACGAGGAGCTGCCCGCGTCCGTGAGGAATGCCATCGGCGGAAGCCCGCAGCTGGACATGCCGATCGACATCCTGGTGGCCTTCGGCTATCGCTTTGGAGGGAAGTAGCGTCAGCCCTTCTGCGCCACGCCCCCGTCGCTGACCATGGGCCACCAGTCGCCCGTGGTCAGATCGATCTGCCACTGGTCGTTGCGGTCCATGGTGAGTGACGTGCCATTCACGCGGATGGGAAACCAGATGTACTTCGAACTGACCAGGTCAGGATCCTGCCAACGATCGCCGGAGAAAATGAAGGTGGTCGTCTTGGTCCCCAACACGGGAATGACGTAGTTGGACTGCGTATCGTAGGTGGTGCTGTCGCCCAGGCTCTGCAAGGCAGTCCAGGGACCCTGGATTACCTTGGCGGTGCCGTACTTGGCCTGGTTGGGATCCCAGCTCGTGGCCGCCGAGGTGATGAGGAAGTAGGTTCCGTCTTGCTTGAACATCGCGGGTGCTTCGCGGTAGCTGCCCACCCACAAGGTCACCAACTGTGACTTGATGGTCAAATAGTCGTCCGACAATTGATAGATGATCATGTCGGCGTTCTCCCTGGCGGCTGCCATGAAGTACGCTTTGCCGTCGTCGTCCTTGAACAGATTATCGTCGCGAGCCATATTGTTATTCGGTCGGAACGAGCTGCTGTAGGTGTAATTGCCGTCGATGGTGTCGCTGGTGAACACGCCGGCCTTGGCCTCGGCGTAGGCTTTCCCCTCCCAGTGCAGCCACATCACGTATTTCTTCGTGGTGTCGTTGTAGATCACCTTGGGCCGCTCAATTATGCGATCCACTGTGTTTAGTTCGGTGGTGGTGTTCTTGGTGATAATGGCGTTGCGGAATTCCCAGTTGGTCAGGTCTTTCGAGGCGTAGCAATTGACGGCCTTGAAATTCGCCGAATTGGCCGACTTGTCCTCTCCCACCCAATACCAAGTATCTTGCACGCGCAAAAAGCCGCCGCCATGCGCCTCGATCCTCTTGCCTGTGGTGTCGTTCCAGAAGCCGCCGTTGCGAATCGTGGCAATGGGGCCAGCCGAGGCGTCCCCGCTGCTGCCGCCGGAGCCGCCAGCGTCTCGCGCGGGTGAGCCGCCCATGGCCGCACCGTCGGCGGCGGCAGCGTCGCGCGGAGCCGAACCGCCGGAAGCCGCACCATCGGGGGCAGCAGCGTCGCGCGGAGCGGAACCGCCGGAAGCCGCGCCGCCGGTGGCCGTGATCCCGCCCGAGCCATTCGTGTTGCCCCCGCTTCCCGTCACCCCGCCCGAGCCATTCGCATTCCCCCCGCTTCCCGTCATACCGCCCGAGCCATTCGTGCTGCCAGAGGTCGCGGTAGCCCCACCCGAGCCACCTGTGCCGGCAGGGCCATCCAAGACCACGCCCCCGGTTCCGGCGCGGACATCCGGGCGCGAGACGGTGGCGGCGTCAGGGACGAGCGGGGCCTCGGCATCCGGGGAAGCGGGCGCCCGCGCATCCTGGCGTTGCGCGCCCGCGGTAGAGTTCTGGCTACAGCCGGCCACGGCGAGAAAGGGCGCCAGCAGACTTGCCGCGAATCGCGCTGAAAACTGGGCCTTCGATGCTGTTCTCAACTTCCGGGCCTCCCTTCGGGTGCGTATCGCGCCGTTGCTTGCGTCAACAGGGGAGGCCTTCATCACTGACTACCGTGGCGTCACCTTCATCACCGTGCCACCGTAGTAGTTGGTCCAATAGACGCTCGTGCTGTCCAGGTGAATGCCCAACGGTCCGTTCTGCCCTGAGACGAGCGTAGTGGGGGTACCGCCGACGCCGTGTACCTTCATCACCGTGCCGTTGGCGTTGCAGTTGGTCCAATACACGTCCGTCCCGTCCGCCACGATGCCCCTGGGGTGGTCCTGCCCTGAGGCGACAACGGTGGGCACGCTGTCGTTGGCAAAGAAGGAAGACTTCATCACCGTGCCGCCGAGATCGTTGGTCCAGTAGATGTATGAACCGTCTGTGGCGATGCCCCAGGGGCCGTCTTGACCTGAAGCGAGAATGGCGGGTGGGCTGCTGCCGTCAGTCGGCATCCTCATCACCATGCCACTGGCGTTGCTATTGGTCCAGTATAGCTCCTCGAACAACACGATGATGCCCAAGGGGGTATTCTGCCCTGAGGCGAGGACAACCGGGTCGCCGCCGGCGAGGGGCATCTTCATCACCGCGCCGGAGCTGGAGGCGTCTGTCCAGTAGACGTTGGTCTCGTCGACGGCGATGCGGCTGGGGTGGGTCTGCCCTGAGGCTACAATGGAGGAAGCGAAACCGGCGGGCTGCTTCATGATTGTGCCGGCGGGGTCGTCGGTCCAAAAGAGGGTACTGCTGGTCACTGACCCGGCGGGGTCCCACGTGTGGTGCATGACGATGTCTGTGGGGTAGTTCTGCCCTGACACTATGACTGTGGATGAGCCGCCGTACTTGGACAGAATCAACACCTTGCCATAGACCGTCCAATAGATTTCGCTGCTGTCGACTTCGATGCCCATGGGGCCATCCTGCCCTGACGCGAGAACAACGGGACAGCTACCCGCAACGCAGGCGCCGCTGCAGAGAGTCTGTCCCGACGGGCAGCTGCACTGGCCCATCTGGCAGGTACCGCCGGTGCAGGTACCGCACGCGGCCCCTGCGGTGCCGCACATCGCGGAGGCCTGGCTGGCGAAGTCCTCGCACGTGGTACCCTTGCAGCAGCCGTCGGGGCACGAGGTTTTGTCGCAGACGCACACATTTCCGCTGCAGTGCTGTCCCGGAACGCACCGAATACCGCAGCCGCCACAGTTGGTGTCGTCGGACTGGAAGTTGACGCACGCGCCGGTGCACCAGCTTAGCCCCGCGATCTGGCAAATGCAGTCGCCGCTCTGGCAGGTGCCATAGCCGCATTTCCGACCGCATGCACCGCAGTTGTTCACGTCCGTGCGCAAGTCCGAGCAGCTGCTTCCGCACATCGTGCCGGAGCAAGCACCTCCGATGCCGCCAGTACCCCCGGTTGTTCCACCCGAGCCTCCGGTGCCGCCGGCCGTGCCTCCGATGCCAGAGCTGCCACCCGCCCCAACGCCCGAAGAGCCGCCGGCAGCCAAAGCGCCATCCGCGCCAGAATCGCCACTTGTGCCACCCATCGGGGCATCCGGGGTCGGGCTCTGCGGCACATCGGGCGCGCCACCATTTGTGGCAGAGTCCGGGAGTGTGTTCCCGCTGCCATCGGCCGCAAGAGGGAGATCGCTGCTCGCTGTCGGCCCGTCGGCGCTGCCGTCGCTTGGGAGAATCCCCACGCCGGAGTCTTCGGCGAGGCCTGTCGAGCAGCCCTCGTCTTTGCAACACACACCCTGGGTTAGCGCCTGATCGGGAAACTCGCACGTGTACCCGGGCGGACACTCAGTCGGCTTCGTACACCGGATGTTGCCATCGGGCACATTGGAGGAAGAGCTGCAAGCGACGAGCGTGCCCGCGAAACTTGCAGACAGGAGCAGGAAATATTGGGACTTGGACATTTTCTTACTCATCGCCATCAGAACTTGGGATCCTCTGCCAGATACACTGCCATCCCGCCCTCGTCGAGCAGACGCTTGATCTGGTTGTCATTGACCTGACTGCCGATCACGCAGTCGCAAACCGCTCCTGGCCGGCGGATACTACCAGAACGCGCTCAAGCGGCACAGGTCGCCAGCCTTGGCCGTCATGGACGATGATCTTTCCCAACCCGCCGGGAGCGTGGTATCACTTGCGCCTAGTTCTGAAGAACTTGATCGGTGGGCAGCAACCCCGCAGTCAGACGCCGCAGCAGAACACCTAGCCTAAACCGTTGAAAATATTGAGTTCGCGCGAGTAGCTCAGTTGGTAGAGCATCGGCTTCCCAAGCCGAGGGTCGCGGGTCCGAGCCCCGTCTCGCGCTCACGTCAAGGGTTGCGTCCCGTCGGCGCGGTCAAGGTAGGCGGTGATCTT